>Ga0315899_10004637_pt1 | contig 14850 bp, 9 predicted proteins | sample LakEriMetagenome_2_FD_203518 | JGI IMG/M metagenome (GOLD analysis project Ga0315899, IMG submission 203518) | Freshwater fungal communities from buoy surface, Lake Erie, Ohio, United States - Buoy 4 MA112 | ecosystem: Environmental > Aquatic > Freshwater > Lake | place: USA: Lake Erie, Ohio... | reverse complement strand
CGCGATGGGCGGCTGCGCGGGACGATCCGGGAATCGCTTCGTGAGGTGTACGACTTGGAGCGTTTACTGGCTCGCGTCGCTACCGGCCGATGCAGTCCAAGGGATCTGCAGCATGTAGGGCGATCCCTTCGACAACTGCCCAAGCTCAAGGCCATTCTTGAGGAGCGAGCGTCCGAGCGATTGTCGCAACTCAAGGATCGGATGGAACTGTGCGAGTCCCTCTTGGAACGTCTCGAGGGGGCACTGCAAGCGGAATGTCCCCTGTTATCGAAGGGGGGCGGATTTATCCGCGATGGGTATGACGCTAGGCTGGATGAGCTTCGCGGTTTAGCAACGGGAGGTAAGGAATGGATTGCTCGGTACCAAGCCGACCAGTCCCAAATCACTGGTATCCCGAGTTTGAAGGTCGGATTCACCTCGGTGTTCGGGTACTACATCGAGATCACCAACACCCATCGAGATCGGATTCCGACATCGTACATTCGCAAACAAACGCTGAAGAACTGCGAACGCTACATCACGCCCGAACTCAAGGAGTACGAGGAAAAGGTGCTGACGGCGGACGATTCTGCCAAGCAGCTCGAGTACGAACTTTTCTTAGAGCTGCGAGACGCAGTTCACCGTTCAACGGCCCAACTCCAAATCAACGCTGCTATCATCGCCGAACTGGACTGTCTCGGTTCGCTCGCAGAACTTGCGGTCAAACAGGGGTACGTGCGTCCTAAGGTGACCGAGGAACCGGTACTGGAGATTTACGAGGGACGGCATCCGGTTCTCGACGTGATGCTGGCCAAGGGGACCTTTGTTCCGAACGACTGCATGCTAGGTTCTGAGCATGGTCGTATCCAGCTGATTACCGGACCCAACATGGCCGGTAAGAGCACCTACATTCGGCAAACCGCCGCGATTTTGGTGTTGGCCCAGATCGGTAGTTTTGTTCCTGCTCGCAAAGCCACTATCGGGATTGCGGATCGGTTGTTCGCTCGCGTCGGAGCTAGCGATGAATTGGCTCGCGGGCAAAGTACCTTTATGGTGGAGATGGTCGAAACGGCCAGGATTCTCAACACGGCTACCCCGCACTCACTCGTGATTCTCGATGAAATCGGTCGAGGAACAAGCACGTACGATGGGTTGTCGCTGGCATGGGCGATCGTCGAGCATCTCCATGAAGTGAATCAATCTCGCACCTTGTTTGCAACCCACTACCATGAGTTGGTCGAACTGCAGAAGTCGTTACCGAGTGTTCGGAATTGGAATGTCTCGGTCAAAGAATGGGATGATCAAGTCGTCTTTCTCCACCGCATTGTTCCGGGTGGAGCTGATAAAAGTTACGGAATCCACGTTGCCCGATTGGCGGGGATTCCACGGTCAGTGAACGAGCGTGCGAAAGACCTATTAAGCCAACTCGAGGCCAACCAATTGAATCGCTACGGGCAACCGAAGTTGGCCCCTCCTCCTGTGAAGAAGCCAGGCCACATTCAGATGACCCTGTTCCATTGGCAAGAGAACGAGGTTGTGGAAAAACTCAAGGAACTCGAGATCGATAGCTTGACCCCCATCCAAGCCCTGCAGTTGCTCGAGTCGCTTAAGAAACAAGCGAGTGGGACTTGATTTGGCCAAGTTGTGGGTGATGCGTCGATGAATGAAGAAAACCCATACCAGTCACCTGGAGCTCTTTCCGAGCCTATCAAAACCCATCGGTCGTACTCCAACGATTCCACGTATTATCGAACCCCTGGAACGTTTTGGGTCGCGTGGGGGTGCATGGTAACGTTGTGCGCAGTTCCACTTATTGGGGTGTTCTGGTTGGATGAGGCAATCATCAGTCCTTCCATCGCGGGGCTCCTTCTTTCAATTTTCATTGCATTCCGGTGCCAGCTCTGCGAACGGTACCAGCATCGCTGCATGACGTACGGTGGCATGCGGATTTTTTTCCAATGCTTCGTCGTTTGCATCGGGTTTGGATATTTAGCGTCGGGCGTCGCGTTTGGTCTTTATGCTTTTCTCGCACCTGTTCTTCGCGGTTCGAACGTGGCAGCTCGAGAGGGACTCTATGGTCTTGAAAAGCTACCCGCGTTCGTCGCAGCGAGCTTTGCTATCGCCGCTTACTTGAAGCTGATTCAAATGAGTGCGCGTCGCCCTGCGATCGTGGTCCCTTCCCAAGGCGCTGACCCAACGCAAAAAGCCTCGGATTCGATGCGTTGAAGAACGAATCGAAGGCCGAGGCTTTGAATGCTATTTGGTTGTTCAAATTCGATTGCGAGAGCAATCGAATCAGGTGACTACTGCTGAACTCGCAATCGCTTTTGGATATCGGTTTCGAGAACGCCGAAGACAGCTTCGTGCCGTTGGACAGACATTTGCAAAGCGGCGAGAAGACGCTTTGCGGTGTAGAAATTCATAATGATCCGCTGCTTCACATGGATCGGATCCTTGGGAATACCAACCGGTTGCGGATTCAAACCAAAATCGACGATCAACTCTTCTGGCGAGCCGGTAACGCGGCAGAAATTCGCGTACAAAGCGATCGCATCGTCGTCTTTCACCTGAACTTGGACCGCCTGCTGTTGCTGGCGCTGATCGACTGCTGGATCTTGTTCTACTTCACTCGACATATTTCTTACTCCAAGAAAAAATCAACCTACGAACTGGGACTCAGCGCCCTTCGTTTCCCAAACTCTAGCACGCAACTTCCTCACGACCGACCTGAGATCAGAATTCAAAATTGAATGTCTTCACACAGTATCGATACAACCGCCATCCTGCGGAACGCCACGCTAAATGGACCTTTGACTCACCCCGGTAACCTGGCCTAGCCGGTACATTTTCCGAAGTGAGTTCGACGCGAACTTGGTAGGAGGTACTGATCGGTACCGTTCTTCCGTTCTCGTCGGTTTTCGTATCGAGGCTTCCCCCTACCGGAATGGCCAGTTGCGGGGGAACTTCTTTGATTTCCGAAGCCGAGAATCCGATGACTTTTCCTTTTAGGGATTCTAAGCGGGCCGATTCGAGCATGATGCTTACTTCGTCCCCCATTTGGAGCAGGTCACGGTCGTGTTGATCGACGATGAGGACTGCTTCCATCACATCCTTGGGAGCGACCATGCACAGGAGGTCTCCGTCTCCGAAAAAGATATCTTGATTGCTTGGGTCAAAAGGATCGCCAGACCAAGTTGGCAATTGCTCCTGGGCTTTCGCCGCCTTGGAGTCTTCCTTGGGAGGGGGGCGGAAGATGATCCCGTCGATGGGACTTTTCACGATGAGATTCGCGAACTTTTGGTCGAGGACAGCCAAGACGTTCTTCTTGGTTTCAACATCTTCTTCTTGGACGCGAAGGTACTGGATCTTGGTTGAGTCGGTTGCAGCGGAGCTTTGAAGGTCCTTCAGCTTTGTAGTTGCGACCACCAACTCCCCATCAGCTTTGGTGCGCTGGTACTTCAGGTCCAGATTCTCCAATTCGCAGATAACATCGCCGCGCACCACATGATCCATGGGTTGTTTATGCCATCGGACCAAATCGCCACCGACGAGCGTTCGCACCTCGACTGCGTTGGACGGTTGGATCTCGGTGGGGCAGTAGACATAGAAGGGCAGTGGGAAAAACGCGATGAAGGCGATAATGGCTGAGGCCACCGCCAAGCTCGTCAGGATGTTTCCTCGTTTCATTTTGCTCGCTCGACCTGGTGTCTTAAAAAACTTATAAACCCCGAAGAAGGCTGGTACAACCATTCCTGCTACGCCTGCAATCGCAAAGGTCCGTCCCAACGACTGTAGACCATAGGGTTTAAGAACTTGGTTCAGGAACATGATGATTCCAAACGCGACAACCCAGCGGTAGATAAACGATGCGATGGTATACGCACCAAAGAGGAAGCGGTTTCCTTGGGGTAGGAACGGGTTGTCTTGAAGTTCCAGGCCCAAGCAATTCTTTTGGAACCAACGCTTGAGGATTTCACTCGCTTTTTGTCGCAAGTTAGGTATCTCAAGGATGTCCATGATGATGTAGTAACCGTCGAAGCGGAGAAGTGGATTTCCGTTGAAAACGACCGTGCTAACCGAGCAGATGAACATGACGCTCAGGCACAGGAAATGGAACATGCCGTCTTCGCTGAACCACCATAGGAAAGTCGCGATCGAGGCAAGGATCAGTTCCACGTACATGCCCGCGGCCCCGATGAAAACCCGTTGCCACTTGTTGGGTAGCATCCATGAATCGGAGACGTTGCAATAAAGGCATGGTGTGAAGACCAGGAGCATCGCTCCCATTTCATGGCATTCACCCCCGAACTTTTTGCAGCTCAAGCCGTGCCCAAACTCGTGAAGGACTTTGACTGTCGCCATGGTCAATCCCAGCCATAGCCAGTTGTTGGCAGCGAAGAATTGCTCAAACGTAGGAAGTTTGCCGCGGAACTCTTGATAGTTGACCGCCACCAATGTCAAAGCTGCGATGCCGAGCCCCAACGCGAGGAAGATGCACCATGTGGTGAAGAGCCAACCGAACCATGGAATGAGGGCCGTGAGCATGCGATCGGGATCGATACCCCGGAAGCGGATCGCGAAGATGTTGGAGAGCTTGCTGAGCAGCTCCTTTCGCTTCTTCGTTTCCCCGCGGCGTCGCAACGGTTTGCCTTGACCGGATGCGTGTGAAATCACCAGGCCGCTTCGGTGGAGCATTCCAACGAATTGCTGCAAATCTTGGAGGGAAATCCGCTGCGGTGCAAACTCCGCTTGGAAGCGATCCTTAATGGTTTGGAGAGAGGTCTCCCCATCGAGCATATTGAGGATTGCGAACTCTTCTTCGTGGAAGCGAAAGTAGTTCAAACCGAGGGGTTCTTTGACGACCCAATAGACCCGACCATCGTATTTGTGACGTCGGGATTCCAAGTCGGGACGACGACGCAGCCTCAGAGGGCGCATCGCGCTGTTGACCAGGGAATCCGCCATGGTGGTCATCGGGTTCTACTTCGCTCCTTCATGATTGATAACGCATCCGCAGCGTCGCTGCGTCGGGAATCTGTTTGCTTACGCTCTCTTGGAGACATAAACCCAAGCAGAGTTCCAAAAAACTGTGTGCGAACCGGTTAGCGTTGGGGGTAGATTTCAACCTTGGCATCCATACCACCACGGAAAAGGTACTTGCCATTGACCATGCGATTTGGCATTTCGACCCAAACAACGTACTCATTACCGCTTTGTTTCTTCCCAACTGATTCAGGTTTGACGAAGCCGACAACCCCGTCGATGGTTTCTACTTTGCCAGGCCCAATCGGTACCGTCACTCGAGCGGGAGCACCTTCGAGGATATTCGGGGACTCCTCGAGAAGAACGAATCCACGCACCCTAAATTTTTCTAGCGAGACCAATCGCAAGATTTGGTCACCGGCCTTCACCCATTCAAATCGTTCTTTCTGGGTTTCCGCGACCATACCGCTGAATGGAGCTTTGATGGTACGCAGTTCGACTTGGACTTTGGCTGCGTTGAGTTTGGCATCGCTTACGCCAACGGCTGCTTGGTTGATCTTTTGTTCTCGTTTCGAAACATCAACTTGAAACCCAGCCTTGATCCTTTCCAAATTCTTCTTTTCTAGGTCGTCGCGGGTTTCGACGCCCGTCTCATAAAGTTGCTGAGATCGCAAGAGAACCGATTTCGCGACATCTAGCGATGCTTCCGAGAACTTGATTTGGCTATCGTCCTCTGCCTTCAGCATCGCCGACGTTTTTTCATTTTCCGCCACTTGGACTTCGGCGTTCGCAAGGCGGCTATCCAGTTCGATCAGAACGGAATCCGCTTGGACGACGGAGCCTTCGTCAACCAGCAATTGCTGAATGATTCCATCGGTTTGAGCGGGGATCCAAACATCGTTCACAAACGATAGAACACCGGAAAAGGTAAGTGCATCGGTCCGGGTGGCAGCAGGGACGCTGACACCGTCGGATGGAACACGGAGTCCGGTCGATGGGACGTTTCGTAGTTGCGTCGGCAATGCAATCGCCCCAGAAGTTGCCGGAGGTAGTGCATCTTGGTTGGCTTCTACCGAAACCAATTTTTCGGGGCCCGTTTTTTCATTGAATGCGGGCTCCTTCGCGGTGTCAGTATCCGATGGCGGCAACGTGAGTGGCTCTTGGGCGCTGGCTAGACGAACGACTCCTCCCGCAACCTTAGAAGCGTGTTCGTCGAGTTGAACTTCGATGTTGCTAGGATGGATCAAGTTGCGTTGGAGCGATACGGAAGCAACCGAGTTCGCCGAAGATGCCGCGTGCTCGCTAGTGTTCCACCAGTAGGTCCCTAGCGATACGGCAATTGCCACAACGGATAACCCGATCAGGAAACGCTGAGCCATGCTATTAGGATTCCAGAATGAATGCGTTGAAGTTGCAGTGAATTAGAAAAGGACGTTAGCGCGGATCCACTCGATGACTTCGTAGAAGCAAACGAAGGCGACACTTCGTTTGCCACATTTGACATCCGCCATCACCCGTGTTCCCGGGCGACGTGAGATTTGTAGAAGAGCATCGTCGTTGGGGACGCATCGCAGCTTCACGACAGCTCCATCTTCGGCATCGAGTTCCGCGCGCTGTCCAACTCCAGGCGGGTAGAGCCGGCCATAGTATTTGTTTTCTGGAGCCGTCATCAGGATGATTTCCACATCGAGATACTTGGCTCCTTCGCCATCGACCTTGCTCTCGTTCTTGAATGCATAATCGAGATAACGCATCCGCTTTTCGGGCATGAGGACCTCTATTTCCCAAGGCCCCTTGGGGTCAGCGACGGTCATGAGGACTTGGCCGGTGACCACGGGGCGAGCATTGAGGACCTTCTCGACGTCCCATGTGGTGATCAGCCCACCGATGGGACTTAGTCGTTCAAGTTTCTTCTGCCTTTCGATGAGGATCTTCAGTTCCTCTTCGCGATTGGTTGCTTCCTGTTCGGCTTGGTTGTAGTCCTGTCGGAAGCGAACGCGGTCCGCCTCGGATAAGGCGCTGTTGTTGCTCAGTTGACGCTTCAGTTCGTATGCCTGTTGAACCGATTGCTTGAATTGACCACGCGTTGTTTCAATCTGATGATCGAGTTCGGCGTTCTTGAGCACGACGAGCGGTTGATTCTCGGCGACTTCATCCCCGTGTTTGACAAGCACGCGTTGGACTTCGCCATCGATGTGCGCGAAAACTTGACGTTCCACGGTAGGCTTGAGTTTTCCGTTCCCTTGCAGATCGAAATCCCAAGGCACGATGAACATGGCTGCGATAGCGGTAGCCAATAAACCGAGGATAGACGCGGTCTTTGGAAGTGCGGAGCCTCGGAACATCCAAAGGCACCGGTCTAGGAATCGCCACAAGGGCATGAACAGGATGTTGCTATGATCCATCGAGTTGGATAGAGCGCGACATGCGTGCTCGTACACCAAGTCAACTCGACCCTCCAGCGTTTGGCGGGAAAGTTGGGTTTCTATCTGTTCGACGATCAAAGCGCCGATGATATTACGGCGAATACGTGCTTCGTTGGTTTCGCTGCGCTCGGCGAGGATATCCCCTTCGAGTTTTCGTTCCGGTTGGCGGATGGGGAGAACGGTAACGGTTCGCCCGTGAGACAGGTCGACATAGTCCTCAATCGCTTCTTCGATTTGCGGAGGCAGATCCTCGGTGGAACCGTCGTACCAAAGGGGTTCTCCGCTGCGTATGACGCGGGTTGCCAAGTTGTTCAGCGATTGGACCGTGTTGGACCGATTCTCGATGGAGTCTTGACCCGATATCGAGATGACTTTGGCTTTCCCACCTTTCATGATCGCTACGCTCACACGATCGCAATCGATCAAGCGGCGACCTTCGTTCGCAATGGTGAAGGCGGTATCCTTTAGGTCCAAGTTGTCGTGGACCAATCGAGCGAATTGGTCTGACTGCTGCCAGAGTTCCTGACGCGTTGAGACTTCTTGAAGGGTGTGCCCCTTGATCCAATCCCCGATCAATTTCGACATGTGTTCAACGAATCGGAGATACCCACGCTGTGCGTCAGGCGGCGTGTCGGCGCGCTGAAAGACTTCCAAGAGCCCCACGGTTTGCTTGGCAGATGCCAACGGTGCGGTGACGAGAAGGAAGCGGGTGGGGTTTCCTTCACCCTCTTCGAGGGAGCTGGACATTGGCGGAATGAGCTCCGCACGCCCTTGTTTGATCAACCGAGTAAGCAATCGGCCATGCTGGATCGCTTCGTCGTTCTCCGGTTCGATCAAGTTAGGAGAGATCTGAATTTGATGGGACAGTCGTAAACCTGTCTCGCCATCGAGCAACCAGATCGCACCACCCACGGCTGCCAACGCATTCACGATCCGTTGGAGCACGGCAGGATAAAACTCCGCAGCCGCCAAGTCAGACTTGGACAGTTCGGCGATTTCGTTCACCAAGCCACGAATTTGCTTTTTGGTGTTTTCAATATTTTCTTCGTTGGTTCCGGACGCCATAGCGGACCATTCAGTAGAAGACTGCTAACGTTATCCAGCGCGGTTATACCACATTTACGGTAGCCGCAACGACGAGGATCGACGTTCCATCATTCGATAGAGCCGAGAAAACAGCAAACATAGGGACTCGTCGAAGAATCCAAAAGCGCGAATCGAGGGAAGTCCGCCGAGAATTGAAGATACCCTTCAACGCTCTACCGATTGGAGGGGCTACGAAGACCTTGACGGTAGCCCCTGCGTAAGCGAACCGGTGGCACCGGTTGCGATCGAGAGCGAACGATGCTCGGTTCAGAGTGGAACGATCGCAGGGGTTTTTAGCCTTTTAGCCAACTAATCGAGGTCGCCAGTTGATTCCGCGTTGGCACGGGTCGCAAGGGCTTTGTAAACCTTGTCGTCTATGCTGTTGGCCAAGATCCGAGTGGAGCAGTCGGCAAAAATGAAGTGAGCGCCAGCCTCGTGACGGCTCGAAAAATCGTCGAAGTGCCCGGCTGGACTGTTGGGAGTGTGGTCAGTCGACCCTAAGAAACGCGGAAGCGGTTCGGCAGCTTCGGGGATTACACCGTGCCAGACGGATCCCCCCAAACGGCTGGATCGCTCACCCACGATCATGGTATTGCTCAGGCCGTCCACGATATCGCGTGCTCGGATGGTCGAATTGCCAAAGAACACGCCATCACCGTTGTAGGGATACTCCGCTACTTCGAGGGTTCCAAAGACCCCAACATAATTGGCCTTCGCGATTCGGAATAGCTTTGGACCTTCGTCCACGTTGTGACCCACGTGTTCTTCTTCCTCTTCTTCACCGGTGTCCTGACCGATTTCAAAGGTTGAGTCCCCTGGATCGGAGGGGCAAAGGAACGTGGGTACGACGCTCGTCAAGAAAGGACGCGAGGTCATCGAGTCGACATTGAACCGATGGTCGATCTGCTGGTAGAGCGGGCCTTGTTCAATGAAGGGCAACATGGAATGGCCCCAAGCCCAACCCGGCTGCGTGGTTTGATTGCTTCGGAAATTGTCCACCCAACCGCTCGGGAACCGCTTGAAGGAGCTTTCGTAGTTCGTAAGTCCCAGCCCGATTTGCCGAAGGTTATTCATGCACTGCGAGCGTCGGGCGGCTTCCCTCGCCGCTTGGACAGCTGGCAGAAGAAGGCCCACCAAAATTCCGATGATCGCGATCACTACAAGCAGTTCTACCAACGTGAACCCGCGACGATGGTGAATACGCATTAAGCCAGAACTTGGTGACATTTTTTGCCCAGATGCGATGGTATCATTGCCCGGAAAAGAACTGCTGCGACTGGCGATCGTAACCATGCGAGGGCTCGTAAAAATACCGCGAATTTCCATGGTTCTTAAGCTCCCGATCTCGGCAGGACGCAACAAACGGTTTTGTAACAACGGAGTCAGCGACTCAAGGGGACTGGTTTCTCAGCCAGATGGACCTTCGAACAGACCGCCGATTTCCAGTTTCCTGAAAGGGACAGCGAGCCGTCGAACCGATCGCGTGGATCGAGCGGTGGCTACTTCCATCATGGGTTGAGAAACAGCTTTGTCAACCAACTGCACCCACGGATTGTAGCTTTGTGCAAAACGATTGCAAGTGCCATCGTTTCGGTTTTTGGGGATTGCGAGGTCGGGGCGTGGGGCCGAACGCACCCACCGTCGGGATTACACCGTCGGGATTACTGTCGCACCAACGAGAGGTGTTTTCGCCAATGGTTATTGTCGGTATTCGGGTGGTCGGTTCTCAGGTGGACACCTCGCGATTCCGTGCGCGCGAGCGCGGTTTGCGTCATCATTAACCCGACCGTAAGTATGTTTTGGAGTTCCCAGGCCTCCACGGTCTCAAGGTCATGGGCTAGGACATAGCTGCAATACCGACGGATCTCATGAAGGGCTTCTTCCAGTCGTTCTCGCCTGCGTTGGACGCCGACGTTTCGCCACATGACCGATCTTACGGAGTTGCGAATATCGGCGAGGTCAAAAGGAGGATGAGTGGGAGTTCGAGCGGGGTTGGCGATCGGAAGTACACGAAGTTCTGTCGACGATCGTTTCAGTGCGGACTGGGATGCGTTTCGCCCAGCAATCGAACCGTACACGAGACCTTCGAGGAGGCTGTTGGAGGCGAGTCGATTAGCGCCGTGCAGTCCAGTGCTGGTGACTTCGCCGGCAGCCCAGAGTCCAGGGAGAGATGTTCTCGCAGCAGAGTCGACTTGTGCGCCCCCGATCATGTAATGCGCTCCCGGACGAACTGGGATGGCATCAGTGGCGATATCTAGGCCGAATCCTGCGCAAACTTTGGCGATGCCTGGGAAGCGGTTGCGAACATGATTGGCATCGAGGTGTTTCAATGTCAGGTAAACGCAGGAGGATTGGGTTTTATCCATCTGGCTTACGATCGATTTACTGACCACGTCGCGAGGGGCCAATTCGAGGCGTGGGTCGTAGTCTTTCATGAAGCGGTATCCGGACTGATCGACGAGGTACGCTCCTTCACCGCGGATCGCCTCGGTGATGAGTGTTCGTGAACTGCCCGCGATATATAGTACGGTTGGGTGAAACTGCATGAACTCCATGTCGCGCATGACGGCGCCAGCCCGAAACGCGATCGCGTGCCCATCGCCCGTTGCGACGCGGGGGTTGGTGGATTCCCGAAAAATTTGACCGCAGCCACCGGTACAAAGAATTGTTTCATTGGCCCATACGAGGACGGGAGGTCGGTTCTGGATTGAAACGACGGCACCGCGGCATCGGCCCTCGAATGTAATCAAGTCAATAGTGTAAGCTTCCTCGACAATTTCAACGTTCCTGCGTCCGCGGACATGGGCCATCATGGCCCGCATGATCTCTTTACCTGTCGCATCGCCGAGCGCGTGAATAATACGTTGATGCGAGTGTCCTCCCTCGCGGCCTAAGATCAGCTGACCATCGAGTTGATCGAATTGCGTTCCCCATTCGATCAATTCCGCCACTCGCAATGGAGCTTCGCGCACCACCATGTCGACGGTGGCTTCATCGCACAAATCACACCCTGCGACCAGGGTGTCTTGAACGTGATTGTCGAATCGGTCTTCCGGATCCCAAACGCTCGCAATACCCCCTTGAGCATAGGAACTGTTCGACTCCTCGAGCTTGTCTTTCGTCAGAATCATCGTCCGGAGTGCAGGGTCGATTTCGTGAGCGGCACGCAATCCTGCGAGTCCCCCGCCTAGGATCAGGACATCCGTGAAATAATGCCCCATCCGCTTGGGTTGGAGCGGGACCATGTAACGGGGGATCCATTGTTCCCATGGTTGTTCGACTGGAGTCGTCGGTAATGGCTGTGCGGACATCGGTGCTTTACTCATCCTCAGGGCGGAGGGGATCATCTGGGTCAAAAAAGAAATCGTCCAATCCCATGGGAAGAGTGTTGCCTCCAAGAGCTTGCTGTTTCCGCTGAGCCATCGTCGAAAGGTCGAGAGCTTCATCGCCCAGACAAGCCGCGACAGCTTCCCGCCACGCTTGGTCCTTCGACAACGGGTGCGAGGAGCCAGCTTGGGCGAGCCGTTTGATCGCATACCTTAAAACGTTGATGCCATCCCGCGCCGAGAAGTCCAGTCGCAATGAGTGAGCGTTTTGCAAAAAGTCGACGGTCATCGCCAGCACCTCGGCTTCCGCGAACGGAAGATGGTACTGAAGGATCGCCAACTCGTCCTTGCGATTCGGAAAACCGACTTGGAGCGTCGGTTGCAATCGGCTCAGGATGTAATCGGGGATTTCGTAGGTCGAGTCGTCTTGGTTCATCGTTACCGTCGCCCGGAATTCAGGGTGCGCAGGGATCGTGATACCTGCGACGACCGATTCCACATAACGGCGTTGGTCGAAAAGAGGGGCAAGCGACGCCCAGGACTTTTCGTTCATCCGATTCCCTTCGTCGAGTACGCAAACGGCGCCGCGCAGCATCGCGGTTACTAGAGGGGATGCGTGGTAGGCGATTTTGCCGTTGCTCGAAAGGACTGGGGTGACGAGCAAATCCTCGGGGCGCGTGTCCGAGGTGCATTGGTAAATGTACAGTTCCTGTTGGCGAGCCGCTGCTGCAGCCATCGCCAACGCGGTTTTTCCTACCCCAGGAACTCCTACCAAGCGTGGCGTCAGGGGAAGGTCTGAGGCATCCACCGTCAGCCAGCACGCCGCAAGTTGACGCAGCGGCTCTTCTTGACCGATCCAACGGGCGCTGTTGCTGACCGGATTGGCTAACGCGAGGGTGACGCCATCGATCGTAACGGTGGAACTCATAAAGGGAAACTCGGGGTTGGGCTTGAATCAGTTGTGGGCTAAGGTATCGGATCGAGGGCAAGGACGCAACGCACTGGGAACGCCAACTCGCCGACCCGCTGTGGCTCGCTCAACCACCAAGAGACCGCTTGAGTTCAATCGAAAATAGTTCAATCGAAAACAGAGGTGTACGCATGGCGAGGCAGGGCGAGTTTGATGAGGCGGATTATAGCTTCGATGATGAAGATCCAAATGCTGCATGGACGGCTTATCACGAAGCGGGCCACTGCGTGGTGGCGATTGCCTTGGGGGCTACAGTCCGTTTCGCATCGATTTCTCCCGAGCAAGAGGGGCGCTACGGGGAAGTGGAAATCCACTGGCCTCGGGGAGCAACTCTCAAGGACCAGGCGCTCGCCGTCCTCGCGGGGCCCGTCGCGGAAATGATCTACCGACAAGATACCCCGGTGATGAGTATCGCAGCACCTTGGACCAGCGATATGCAGCAAGCCTTTGCGTTGTCAGCGGGTATGGGTGAGGCTACGGGGAAACGCTGGAGTCCAGAAAAGCGAACCGCTTGGTTGGGGCAACTGATTTCTACGCTGAGAAATACACTCGAACGGGACGATTATTGGGCCGCAATCGCTGCCGTCAGCGATTTGTTGCTGGCGCACGAGGACCTCGAGCACGAACAAATTGTCGAGGAGGTTGCCTATTGGCTGCCCGATGTCAGCTGAGTTGCATCCGCGTTCCTATACCTTGCCGCGATTTGGGCTTGGCTGAGTTTAAGGTTGGCTGAGTTTAAGGTTGGCAGTTGCAAGGTCGAGGCCTGTCGGCGGGAGCCATCCACACCCTGCCTAGAAAACTTAAAAAAGAGCAATGGAGGGAATTGCCCCTTTTGGGTTGAATTAGGGGTGTTTTTTCAAGGTATTTTTTTCAGAAACTGTTTTAATTTGTGAGTACATTGATAAAATTAGCTCGTTCCCGCTTGAAACGGCGACGAGATTACGGGCGTGACTCGAAGCTGGATAGGGATTAGCTCTGCATGGTCAGATATCGGGCGTGACTGACTATGCGGAGCTTTTTTTATTTCGCCGTGGTAATTCTTTGCGGTCTCTTTACCCCGTTTCATCAACGAATTGAAGCGTGACACGCTCTTTCTGACGCTGGGCTGATTCACGGGGTGAACTTCGCGCAGGCCCAATCCCGCGTAGGACCAATTCACTGGGGGCAAAGCGAATCGATGCCGAGTTTCTTCATTTTCTTGTAGAGGGTTGTTCGGTTGATCCCCAGTTGATCGGCGGTTACGTTCCGATTCCATTGGTTGGCCCGAAGGACCTCGAGGATGATTTGCCGCTCGGGTTCCTCTAACGCCTCGCTCAGCGATTTGAAGATTCCTTGGCTTCCCGAAGTTTGGCTTCCCTGTCCGTGCGATCCGAGGGAGTTGAATTGTGGCGATGCATTTTCGCCCGATCCTGCGTTGTCGCGGGAGTTATTCGTACTCGATGGAGCGGAACGGGGGGGTGCGGAGAATTGTTGTAGATCTCCGGTGGTCATGGCGGTTGGGAGGACATCGCAATCGATTTGACGGCCTTTGCACAGGAGCACGGCTCGCTGCACCATATTTTCAAGTTCCCGAATGTTGCCGGGCCATCGGTACTGCTGCATCGCGCGCAGGGCCATTTGGGAAAAACCATCGACGCTTCGTTGGTACTCTTCGCAAGCTCGATTGAGGAAATGCTGAGCCAAGAGCGGAATATCGTCGACTCGCTCTCGGAGGGGTGGCAGTTCGATTGCGATAACGTTGATTCGGTAAAACAAATCCTGTCGGAATCGTCCTTCGGCGACGGCGAGTTCCAGGTTTTCGTTAGTCGCCAGGATTGTCCGCGTATCCACGGTGATCGTATCGTTCCCACCGAGGGGTTCGAACTGCAGTTCTTGAAGGACCCGAAGCAGCTTCACTTGGAGAGCAGGAGTTGCTGTCCCGATTTCGTCGAGGAACAAGGTCCCGTTGTGGGCCAACTGGAATTTGCCGGCCTTGTTGCTGGTCGCACCTGTGAAAGCACCGGTCACGTGCCCAAAGAGTTCGCTTTCAAGGAGTGTATCCGGCAGGGCTCCGCATGCGACCTCGACAAAGGGCCCATCG
>Ga0315899_10004634_pt1 | contig 14853 bp, 17 predicted proteins | sample LakEriMetagenome_2_FD_203518 | JGI IMG/M metagenome (GOLD analysis project Ga0315899, IMG submission 203518) | Freshwater fungal communities from buoy surface, Lake Erie, Ohio, United States - Buoy 4 MA112 | ecosystem: Environmental > Aquatic > Freshwater > Lake | place: USA: Lake Erie, Ohio... | reverse complement strand
CTCCACCTCAAGCGTGATCCGGCGCTGATGGCTCAGGCCCCATCCCGAATCTGATCCGATTTCATACCCCTTTCTCGATCAACCAGGTTCCGAAGCACCCCAGTGACCCACGCCAACTCTGCAGCAGTGATGGAAACCTCTGATCTCAGGTCTGTGCAGTGGCAGTTGCCGGCAGCGCTGCTCGATGTCCTTGAGCATCAGGCCGGCACCGAGGGGCTGCCGGCTGAGCGGATCGCCGCCCGGGTGCTGGAGGCCGGATTGATCGAGCTGGGCCTGATGCCCCATGGTCGCTGCTCCGTGCGCACCGGCCTCTGCGGCAGTGGACCAGTGCCCCTGCCGGTGCAGCAGAGCAGCGGGGCCAGCACCGGAGCCTGAACCGCCCGATCGAGCCACCAGCGGCGGGGCAAACAGGAACGTCCCGGCGTCAATCCGATGCACCCTGGCGCCAATGGCTCCATGCGAAGCTTTCGACGTATGGCCCAGGCTCCACCTGCAATGCGCGATGCCGGGTTCGAACCAGCGACATCCTGCTTGTAAGGCAAAGCATTAACCAAGCCAAAAGCCTTGCAGTGCAAGACTTCTGGAATTGGCAATGCCTGGCATGTGAGAAGAAACGTGAGAAGGTTTCACGCCCGCCACGCCTTCCCATGCAGGACATGCATCCCTGCCACCAGACAGAAGCTCGACCGCAAGACACGATTTGAGACAGCCGAGACGGCTCTCTTGTCGAATCCCGCTCGCTTCCGCTCCCTCTCTGGCATGCAGAGAAGGAGTGAAACACCGGCCTGCAGCCATCAACGCTAGGCAGGGCGCCACTGCGCACAAGGAGGATGAACTTGGCTGGACAGCCTGCGGAGAGGGTCTCTGGCTTCCTCTGGGCCCAGACATAAAGCACCAGGAACCCAACGGGGCTCCGGTCGGCAGCGGCCGTCCTTCACCGTGGCACGGCTACGCCGTGGCGTGCATCGGCCAGCCGCCGCCGCCCTCCGCTCCGGGGCCGGTGTGGGAGTGGTAGGCAAGGCTTCTCGCCCGCGGCTGCGGTGCCGCCGCTGTCCCAGGCCAAGGGTGAAGGGTTGGGGTGCTCGGGGAGCCAGGCGAGCACCTCGCGCGGCTGCGCGGCCGGTCATCCAAGAAGATCGAGCGTGATCTAGTTGCTGCGCTTGATGGTGATGGATCCGAGGCGGTGTTGGATGGCGCTGATTTCCCTAGAGCCATTGCAGCACGGGCGGTCCGCCCGCTTTTTAGTGCATCCGTACTGATAGAATAAGTACTGCGCCAATGGCCCCGAGCCCATCGCCTGCGGCAATCTGATCCCTGGTCTCGCCATCACTGCCGCGTAGTTGAGAGCGGCTGTGATGCCCCGATCAGTTGTCCTTTCGGCAACTGAATCCATGGCTCTTTGTATTCCTTCGAGGCCGGCGATCGCTCCGGCTCGCTCCCTGGTGATCGCAGCCGGTGGCGGTCGTGATCTGGCCTGGCCCCATCAGCGGGTTGCCGCTGAGCTGCTCGCCCGCAGCGGCGGCCAGCTGGTGCATCTGCTGCTCCATGGCGGGGCCCGTGGTGCCGATGCCGCCATCGCCCGCGCCGCCGATCAGCTGGGCTGGTGCTCGCTGGTGATGCCGGCCCAGTGGCAGCACCACGGCCGGGCCGCCGGGCCGATCCGTAATCGGGAGCTGCTCCAGCACGCCATCGCCCGCGCAGAAGCCCACACCTCCCCAGGGTGTCTTGCCTCGGTGCTGGTGGTGGCTTTTCCCGGAGGTCCTGGCACTGCCTCTCTGGTGCAGCAGGCCCGCCGCCTGGCCTCCCGCTCGCCGGTGCCGATCGCCGTGGTGGAGGTCAGTCCATCGGCCGGGCTGTGGGCAGTCCCATCCCCAGCGCTTCCGCCTGGCGCCTGAGGCCGCGTGCCCAGGCCCCGTCCATGGCATCCGCTCGCTCCGTTTCCCATCACCTCTCACCGTCATGGCTGTTCTCACCCCGATCCCTGCCGCTCCAGTCGCTGCCCCTGCCCAAGCGGCAGCCCCCTCGGCATCCGGCCCCTCCTGCTCGATCCAGCGATCAGGCTCTCTCTGGCAGCTCGGCATCGAGGCCCAGGAGCTCACCACCGCCATCGGCCAGCTGGCCCAGCAGCTGGCAGCCGATGACGACGACACCCGCGCCCAGGCCCTCGCCGAGCTCGAGGCCGCCCTATTGGCAGAGGAAGGCAACAAGCAGGCCCTCTCAGCCAAGGCCGATGCCACCTGCTGGGTAATCGAGCACCTCCGCGGCCAGGGCGCCTACCGCCAGCAGCAGGCCAAACGCCTCACCGCCCTGGCCACCGCTGACAACAACCGCGCCGATGCCTTGGAGACCTCCCTGGTGCTGGTGCTCACCCGCCTGCAGCCCAAGTCCACCCGGTTCAGCTTCCCCAACCACGAACTCACCTCCCGCAAGTCCCAGGCCGTCGAAATCGACGACGAGGAGGCCCTCGATCCCCAGTGGCTCGCGGTCACCACCACCACCAAACCCGACAAGACCGCCATCAAGGAAGCGATCAAGGCCGGCCGGCAGATCCCCGGCGCCCAACTCCTCTCCCGCCGCATCTGGCGCATCACCTGAGCGGGGGGGGGCAGAGCCCCCATTCACAGGGGTCTGCTGCAGGAGCGGGCCCTCGTCATCCCTCCCAGAGCCCAAACAGCCACTGATCACCCCATCACCAGAGCCATGGATCTCTCCAGCTACGCCAGCACCACCGCCACAACCACACCCACCAGCCCCCGGCCCAAGGGGCACATCTGGTCAACCCGTCTGGGCAGCTGGGTAGTGCCGATCCTTCGCAAGAACAGCCGCCGGCCCTCGCCTAATCACATCTTCTGCAGCGAGCCGCCCTGCTGGCTGCTGATCGAACCCCTCGATCCAGCCAGCACCGCCAGCTGATCCTCTGCTCTCCATCCACTCCAGTTCTGACCGCACACCACATCCCACCGCCGCCATGACCTGCACCTTCTCCCCCGAGCAGATCGCCTCCCTCTCCGCCCCGCTGGATCGCGCCAAGGTGCGCCAGCGGCGCCAGGGCCGCAGCCAGGTGAGCTACCTGGAGGGATGGCAGGTCATAGCGGAAGCAAACCGCATCTTTGGCTTTGACGGCTGGCAGCGTGAAACCGTCGCCCTGCGCTGCGTCCACCAGGCCGAGCGGCTGATTGGAGAAGAGCAGCGCCCCGGCTGGGGCGTCACCTACACCGCCCGGGTGCGCATCAGCGTCAGCGCCAGCACCGCCGGCCAGCCGGCGTTGATCCGCGAGGGCTGCGGCGCCGGCCATGGCATCGACATCGACCTGGGCCAGGCCCACGAATCCGCCCTCAAGGAGGCCGAAACCGACGCCATGAAACGCGCCTTGATGACCTTCGGGAATGCGTTCGGGTTGGCGCTTTACGACAAGCAGCAGCGCGAGGTCACGGGTGGGGCCAGCAGCGGGGTTGTTCGCCAACGCACCGACCAGGCCAGCCGGCCCAGGTCCACGGCTCTGCGGGTGGTGCGCCCGGCGCCAACTCCAGCCACAGCAAGACCCCAGATAGTGGAGCAGCAGGCCCAGGCCGCGGCGACACCGAAAACTGAGCCACCCTCAGCGCTGCCAACCGCAGCAGCCCAACAACCCGCAGACGATCCCGGCCTGGCGCCCCTCGATCAGGCCACCATCCGCCAGCTGCACGCCACCATCCGCGGCCTGCCCGCACCGGTGCTGGAGGGGTTCAGCAAGGCCTTCCGCAAGCGCTTCCAGGTGCCGGCCGATGCACCCTCGATCGCCGATCGGATCTGCCAGCGGCGACACCATGACTGGATCGAGACATTCATGGTGTCGCACCGATAGGTGCGCCAGTAAGTCAGCACATGGCTCTGCTGCAGAGAGGATGCTCAATCTCTAGCCGGCTCCCGGAGAATCAAGGCCTAAGGTTGTTGTAGTCCGCCGACTGCTGCAGCTGGATGCAGTCGGCACGGAGTCGCCAGTGATGATGTGAATCCCGCATTGATTTCAGTCGAACTGCCAGCTTGATGGCGGCGCCAGACTGCTGAGGTGACACTGGGGAAGCCCGGCCGGCCAGGGAGTACCAATGGCTCAGGAGATCAGCGGCTGTGGCGCCGGATGCGGTGCCCTGTTTGTCCTGGTGGTGCTGGGTCTTGCGCTCGCCTTCTGGCCCCTGTTTCTGCTGCTGGCCATCGTTGTGCTGGTCATTGGCGTGGTGGCCAACGCCGCCCGGGAGGCCAACAGACAAGAGCTCAAGACCCTGATCGAGGCCGCCGATCGCCGCCTCCGGGGTGATGCCTGCCGGGTGCGCGACTGCTTTGGCGTGGTTGAGGGGCTCAGCCTTGGCGGCGATCTGGCCAGCCCCAAAATCGACGTCCGATGCCGAACGGTTGCCGATGAAGGCGGCCAGTTGGTGGGCCAGGGCGTTCACCTCAGCCTCACGCCACCGGCAGAGGCGCAGCGGTTGCGCAGCATGGGTGGCACCAGCCGTTGGCTGGCAGCAGCCGGCGTCAGCCTGCTGGAAGAGCTGTCCGTGGAAGCCAAGGCCACCAAGGCCGCGATCGAATGCCTGCGGGAGCTTGCGTGGACCGAGCAGGCTTTAGCCAAGCTCGATGGCCTCAAGGGTGCGCTGATCGACACGTTGGCCAAGGCCGAGGGCAATGAGCTGCTGGAAGCGGCCATTCCCCAGCTGCAGAAGGCCCTGCAATCCTTTCAGGGGGAGCAGGAGAAACTGCAGGAGGCCCTGGGCAGCACCAGCGAGATGCTGCGCAAGCTGCATGACTTCCTGGCAGTGCCGGAAGAGATCCGCCCGATCATCAGCTTTGACCTCGATCAGCTGTTTGATCCCCAGCGCTTCTCGGCCCTGGAGCAGTCGTTCACAGATGTTGTGCTGCTGAACGAGGCCTTCCAGGAACTGTCCCGAGACGCCCTGGCCTGAGCGCCAGGAGCTGGCGCCACACCCCCGAACGGTGCTAGTACAGGCGTACGCATCTGGAGTGGTTTATGGGCGTCCCCTTGCCCCGGCCCGCGGCCCTGGCCGCCAGGCTTGAAACCCCGATCGAGGAGTGGCCCTACCTCGATGAGGGCACCCTGCTCAGGACCCGCAGCCGAAAGGTCTGCATGACCTGCCACTGGTTTAGGCACCACGCCGGGGTCAACTGCATCCCGGTGCTGACCTGCCAGCTGCACCAGGGGCTGATCGCCCATGGCGAGCACCTCACCAGCCGCTGCCAGGGCTGGACCGATGACATGACGCGCCAGCAGGGCTGGGCGCCGGAGGTGGCATGAGCAGGCGCCGGCCGCTGATCGGGGTGATGGGCGCTGGCGAGGGTGCCTCTGCCGCCACCATCGCCATGGCGGAAGAGCTGGGCGCCGCCATCGCCGGCCGCGGCTGGGCCCTGCTCAGCGGCGGCCGACCCGAGGGGGTGATGGCCGCCGCATCCCGCGGGGCGCAGAGGGTGGAGGGCCACCTGGTGGTGGGCGTGCTCCCGGGCGATGGCCGGGGCGACGGCCGGCAGCAGACGGCCGAGCTGGATCTGGCCCTGTTCACCGGCATGGGCCAGGCGCGCAACCTGATCAACGTGCTCAGCGCCGACGTGGTGGTGGTGTGCGGCGCTGGGGGAGCGGGCACGGCCTCGGAGGCGGCCCATGCGATCAAGGCCGAACGTCCCCTGATCCTCCTGGCGGTGCCGCCGCTGTGGCGGGAGTTCTTCTGCTCCCTCAGTGCAGCCGTTCAATGCACAGACGCCGTGGCCGACTGCTGCAGCCGCATCGACGCGTTGTTGCGAGCGGGCTGAGGGCGGAATGCATCCCAATGCCAGAGATCAGCGGCCCCTCGAAAAGATCAGGCGACAAAAAGGATAATCAAGCATCCCAAAGACTCTTTAATGTCAATATGCGCGAATAATCTCACGTTATATTGGGCGCACTAGATTGCCTTTCCGCTTATTGCTTAATACAGAATCACACTCTTTGGGGGGCACACATATACAACTTTGCTTCCAGATTGAGAAAAGGAGCAATTGTGGTGAAAGCAAGATAATACCCGACCAAAGAGCAGAAATGGCCTTTCGCAAGCTCACGCATCTAAGCGCGTGGTGGCGGCAAGCCTGCGTGAGATTAGATTATGAATACGCCCTTGACGCCAGGGTCAGCAAATATATCTATGACAATATCTTCGTTGGAAAAGAGTTGAGGCTGACCGAGGTTCGCAATAAGCACAAAATGACGGGGGCCTGTTTTCCCAATGCTTCGATCAATTAACCCTATGGTTCCCGGTCTTACGACCTGTGCCCTGCTGTAGTCAAACAGGCCCTTGTTTGCTCTGTATAATGGGCGAAGAGAGCCATCTCTCCATCTCCTTGTGGGGGTGAAATACAAAGGCAAATCAATCCAGTCACCTTTTCCATAACGAGTTATCTTGTCGAGGAATGGTTGATTGTTATGGAATGCATCACTGATTTCGTTGACGACAAACCGGTCATGCTTTGAGGTGCCAGTCAAAACATCCCTAAAATTAGGGGTAAAATACCTAAACGCCATGCATGGAACCAATGCTCTCACATACTATAGTGCTAGGAACGCTCTTGTGGACCACCTATAGAGAAACTTCCGCTGCTCCCTTGGGTAGGGTACCAGGGTTGATTCAAAGTCTGTCACGGGCATCCTTGCCGGGGCTGCGAACATGGGCTGAGGTCGGCGGAATCGCCCCTGTCCTGTGCTCGAGAGCGTCTCTGCCGCAACCGATCTCGATCTGGTCAGCTATCTGAGGTCGATCCCTGATACACAGATGCGGCGCGGGGTTCGGCTTCCGACCTGGTATCTGCTGCTGGTGGCGGCGCTGGGAATACTGAGTGGCTGCCAGAGCTTGCGGAATCTGGAGCGCTTTGCGATCCACTACCATGTTGAGACCATTGAGTCGCTGGGTATCGAGTTCAGGCGTCCGCCGTCGGATTCCGCGTTCCGCTACTTCTTCCACCAGGTGGATGTGGCGTCCCTGTGTGCTGCCATTGGTAACTGGACGATCGCCCAGATCTTTGGTGGTGCCGAGGATCTCGATCAGAAGGTGTGTGACGGCAAGACGCTACGGGGTGTCGATCGAGCCCACTGCCGCTGGCGGCTCAGCTTTCATCGCCCAGGTGACACTGGACTCGGCAGCGCTGGGCGTGGCGATCAGTCAGGCTTGCCACGCCACCGGCGAAGACCATGAGCGGGCGGTGCTGCGCCAGCTGCTTGGCGAGCTGGATCTCGATGGTGTGCTGATCCAGTCGGACGCGCTCCATACCCAGCGCCCGTTATTCGGCAGCGCCAGGAGCAGTGAGCCGACTTCCTGCTGACGGTGAAAGCCAACCAGAAAACGCTCCACCGGCAGATCCGCAGCCAGTTTCAGGGAAAGCGCAAGATCCCTGTCGTGGCAACGGATCACGAGGTCAGCCACGGCCGCGCCATCTCCTGGACCCTCCGCGCCAAACAGGCACCGCCGCACATCGCCGAGACCTGGATCGGCACCAGCTGGATCGTTGAAGTCATGGCCACCGGCAGCCGCGATGGCAAGCCCTTTCACGCCAAGCATCTGTTCCTTACCAGCCTGCGAACCACGCCAGAAGCGCTGCTGCAACTGGTTCGCGACCGCTGGAGCATTGAGGGCTGGCACTGGATCCGCGACACCCAGCTGCACGAGGATGCGCACCGGTATCGCGGCAATGGCGCCGGAGTGATGGCCACACTGCGCACCGCAGCTCTCAACCTGCTGCGGCTGGCTGAATTCCGGTCGATCCAATCCGGAATTCAGGCGGTGATGCACGAGACATCACGGCCCTGCTGGCGATGGCGAGGCGGAGGCCCCAGCCCAACCCATGTTGAGACTTTGAATCAGCCCTGGGTTGGGTACCGAAAGGCCAGCGGCAGCATGCAGGGAGGACGCGTCTCTTTCCTGGCAGAGGGGGAACCAGGATTGAAGGCAGCTCTAGGGAGTGTCGCCAGGAAACGAACAGCAACTTCCAACCAATCGATGATAGGCATAAGGGGATGAATGCCTGCAAACGCAGTTTCGGAATAGCTGATGCCGGTGCAGAATGTCAGGCAATACCAGCTGACCCTGTGGATTGATCAGGAATGCCAGCCCTTGTAATGCGTACCAACGCTGGATTTATAAACCGGCTTGCATGGTGTCAAAACCACTCATGCCGCACGACTTGGCAGACTTGCGGTAGTGAGCATCAAAGCGGTCCCAGCGCAAACTGCGTGGGTCGTATCGGCTTCTCGATCGATCCACGGCGCTGTGGGTCGTCACTCGGGTCAGGGGAATGCCATAGGACGCCTGCCAAAGCAACACCTGGCCAGCAAGGGAAGCATATTGCTCGTCTGTGTAACCCGAGTGGGCATCGGTGTCGTCTCGGCCATCATCTGGGGAGACCAGGCTGACATGGAGCGCAACATTGTTAATCGAGCCAACTGATCCCGGCCGCACCCGTTGGGTGATATCGCCAAAGGCCGACATCCCAGCCCCATAGGCTCTGTGGTCATCGGGAACGATGCGCAGCCTGGATCCATCGCGATCAATCAGCATGTGATAACTGGCTTGGTCCTCATCGCGTGGATGGGGAGTCTGAAAAAACGAAATCGTCTCCTTGGCCCCAAGCACGGTCTCGTGAAGAACAATGATCAACGGTGTGGAGGCAATGGTTCGCCCCCAGGCGTCCTGGGTGTAGCGCTTACCAAAGTTTGTTGGATCGGCGAGTACTTCCTTTTCCGCAGGAAGGCCAAGCGCTGTCTGACACTGAACAAACTGCGATTGCGAGACTGGGCTCAGGCCAGAAGCTTCTGGCTCCAGCAGGCGTGGTGGCTTGGCTGGTCGGTCCAATGACTTGGATCCCTGCATTGCCTGCTTGCGGCCGGCCCCCAGGCTGTCCTGCAGATCCAAAAGGCTTGGGCCTTCATTGGCTTTGCGGGCCCACGGCGGTTGAATAGCTACGTTTGAGCAACCTTGGAGGACGACGGCAACCAAAAGGACGATAGAACCTGAACGTCTCATTGCTAATTCCTTATTGCCTGCGGTAGTCCCAGAGCTTCCAGGATCCGCCTTCTTGCTTGAAGGTATATACCCAGTTTCTGGTGTTGCTGGATGGCTCGCTTCCTCTTGGTGAGTGCAGAACTGAATCTTCTGTGACAGACACCACAATCGATGGCATGGTTTCAGAAGGGGAGAAGCTGATGACTTCATTGACGCGGGCAGCACTGTATGTGTAATAGCTGTTGTTATTGCGCAGCCACTCAATCGAGCCGCCGGGCTTGGTCAGATCAGTCCATAGGGGTCCTGCGGCCACAAGTTGGTCAGCAATGTCCGTATCGAACGGTGGGGCAAAGATCTGTTGCTTCACCGTGAGCCATTGGTCGACCAGCGAACTGGCTTCCGATTGGCTGATCCCCGAGATGGGGGATGGTTCCGGCTTGATTGGTTCAGGTTCAGGGGGCGGAGGTTCGGGCTTGCTTTCAGGCGCCTTGGGTTGTGCAGCCGGTGGAGCTGGCGCGCTGATCGGTTGCATCGGACGCTGAGCCATCAATGCCCAGGCGATGCCGACCACGAGCACGCCTGCCAGCAGAGAGACCAGGGCCATCAGCCCGCCCACCAGGCCGTTGTTGGATTGAACGGTCACCACAGGCATCGGCAGCGAAGCCGGAGGTGTCGCGTTCCCACTCAAAGCAGTTGGCAGCACACTGGCGGATGGCGGCGCCACCGAGGCAGCCGCAACCGGCATGGCGGGAGAGGGAGATGCCTGGGGCTCGCCCAGACAGCCCTGGATCACACTGGCCAACCGCTGAACCATGGACGGGCTGTAGGTGTTGGCCAGATCACTGATCAGGGCATCCCGCGCGCCAACGGTCTGACTCAGGCGCTCATCACTGAACAGCAACCGGAAGCCTGGACGCTGCAGCAGGTCGCGAAGGGGCGATGAGAGGGCGGTCTCTGCACCGAGCAGATCCTGTGCGCCAGCAAGGATGCGCCGATTGGCCACTCCCGACTCGAAGGCACTGGACCCTTCAGATGCCACCAGGCGGGCTAGGTTGCGGCCGAGCGCATAATCCAGATCAGCAGTAGCATTGCCGGGTTGATAGCCAGCCAATCTCAGAAGACCCTCAGCTATTCATACAGCCTACTGCCGAGGCCTCACTACCCCTCCAAACGCGCTCTCAACAATCAGGGGCGAATAAGTGGTGGGAGGCAAGACATAGGAACACGGATCACGCTGAGTTGTAACGTCTTGAAACACAAAGGGCCTCGTTCCCTGCGGATCTCAACAACCGCAAGATCAGCATTGCTCGGCCTTAAAATAGGGCGTGGAGCGATGATTCGCACTGATCAACGGTAACAGGCTTTGCGGACTGTTGGCACAGAGCAGTGGGATGTGCCGATTCAGGCATTGCATGAGCTCTTGAATCATTTTCGATCCGCCGCAGGCATTGGTCATCCAGGCTATTGGTGCAGCGATCACCATTGATCCCTATCAGGAGGTCTCCCTATCGCATCCGTAGATAGCAGTACACTCGCCCCCTTCAACTAAAGTCTATCATTAAGATTTCTATCGCCAGCAGGCCCAAGCGGCACCCGCAGATCAGGCACCATAGTAGGCCACTCATTGATTGGGGCCGGTTGCCACAGAGATCGCGGTTGGCCTGCATTGGGAGGGGCTAAGCGTATTGCGCTAAGATGAGACAGGTTCTCTAGAAGGCTTGCCTGAAGCACGCACGTATTATTGGTGGCACCATTTCTTTCCGGTTTTTCTAGCTTGGACTGATGGTGCTGCGATCAGCACATTAGCCTGCTGACTATGTTTGCCATAGCTTCTTTGTACGAGCAACCCTCCATGTATTCTAGCAATGATCATCGCTTTTCGCGGCTAGGGCCTATCATTCACATACTAGAGTCTACAAGATATGCATAAGATCGTGGCAATACTTGCTCTCCTCGTTGCTGTGCATGGCAGTCCAGCCAAAGCCCAGTTTAGAGGTTTGCAGCTTCCAGGCTTTGCTGGTGCAGCGCTCAATGCTGTTGCCGAACAACTGCAGCTAAGGGCAATATCTGCAATCCTTGCGAGTATTTCCAATAGTGCCTTTGAGGAAGGGAAGCTTGTTCTGGCAAAACAGCAGTGGGCTTGCCAGAAGCTGGCTCAAGCCGAAGAGATTCTTGAGGAGCTTAGCCAAGAAACGATTGGCGGCAAGGTTGCAGAAATCAAAGCCAAGCTTTTCTGTGATATTACTGATGCTATTCCTGCAGACTTGACTACCTCCCCCGATGAGTCGAATAGCAACGAGGGCATGGAATAACACTACCTGCCTCGTGATGGGCAGCCTGATGATATCTGGCACGCGCTCCGAACTAACGAATATGGCTTCTGCGTCTCTTTAGGCTAACAATGGAAAGAACCAGGAAACAGGCGTATTGCAGGAAAAGAAGGATGCTGCAGCTGCGCACATTGGCAACCGTTGAAAGGTATGGCTCGATATCAATTGGTTGCATTGATGAAGATTCTGCTACCAAATGAAGCCTCTTAAGATCAGAGTAAGCACCACAATCCTGACCGACCAACGGCTCGCCACTAGAGGGTATAGGGTTGCAAGGCTTCCAATGTCAAACAGTACCCCAGAGAGAATCAGCTGAGGCATCAACAGTAGCGTTGATGAACTGGCAGCTTGGCGCTGATCTGTTACGAGTGTAGAAAAAGACAGTGCCATTGATCCACTGGCCAGGATAGTGAACATGGCGGCCATCCAGTACCCGATTAAGGATGGGCCGATGTCATCCAGTGAAGGCAGTCGGAAGACCAGAGCTGAAGTCAGTGCGATCAGCAGAGACTGTGGCAATGCCAGCAGGAGGATCATCAGACCTTTCGCAGCGACATAGGCCAAAGGGTTCAGATTAAAGGACTTCTCCCGTTCATAAATCGAACGTTCCCTTGCAACTGTACTGATGTGGCTGCTGATCCCGGTCCAGATGCACACGCAGCTCATCACAAAAATGACCTTGATCGCCAAGGGCAGCAACGAGGCATCAAGATCGTCACTCGGTAGAACGAAGATATTAGGCATTTGGATTGCAGCCGCCAAAAGTAGAATCACAACCGGTGATGTAAGCAGATTAAGGCCGAGCGAAATATGATCTCTCCAGTTCACCAGGAGTTCGCGATGCCACACTGTCTTGACCTGACTGGCCCATTGACGAATAGCTTGCCACGGTGCGGGAGCAACCTGGTAAGAGCGGGCAACTATTGATTGTGCTGAGAGACTGGGTAGTGACTGCTGCTTGTTGAATCTCTTCGCCTCCTGCTCCAGCTCTAGGTCGCTGAGGTTGAGCCTTTCATACACATCAGCGAAATCATGACTGACTCCGTAGTGGTGGAGACATCCTCGAGGGCTACCGGAATAACATAATCGGCCTCCTCGAGCAAGGAACACGAGTTGATCACAGAGATGCACGTTTGCTGTGGCATGGGTCACGACCAACACGGTGTGGCCCCGATCCGCGAGCTGACGCAGCAGCCGCATCATGCGGCGATCCAGGTCTGGATCTAAGCCGGAGGTGGGCTCGTCCAGAAACAGCAGACGCGGGTCAGCCACCAACTCCATCCCAATGTTCACCCGCTTTCGTTGGCCTCCGCTGAGCTCACGGACCAAAGCGTGCCGGCGATGGTCCATGTCCAGCAAATTCAGGACACGTTCCACAGCAGGCTGACGTGCCTCACGGTCCGGAATCCGGAGTCGTGCAGCAAAAGTGAGCACCTCACAGACACTCAACTCGGGATGGACAATGTCGTCCTGGGGTACAAAGCCCATTAAAGGTCTCAGTGCATCGATGCTCCTCTTCAGGTCATCGCCGCCGATCCGGACCTGACCTTTGTAGGAGGGGTTTTGCCCTGCAAGGGTGGAGAGGAGGCTTGATTTGCCAGCACCACTTCCACCCACTAAGGCCACCAGTTGTCCGCCGGTGATCGAGAGAGACATCGGCTGCAGGCGTTCAGGTAATTCCAGATCGCGCACCTCAATACCAAGGCGCTGTTGATCTCCTTGCGGCAACAACTCAGTCCCATCCCACTGGAAATGGCCGCGTCCAATCCTGACTTCCGTTCCAGGGGCAATCCTTGAGATGCGGCCGGCCTTTCTGCCGCCGATGAAAAGTCCATTGCTGCTGCAGTCCTCCACGAGTGCCGTGCCATTGCGCTCCGGCCGTAGTACGGCGTGTAGCCGCGAAACCGTTGGGTCATCAAGGCAGATACTGCAAGACGGCATACGTCCGATCGTTACTGTGCCGGGAAGGGCCGACGTGACAATCTGAACAGCTTGGCGGAATATCCTGTTGTCGTTGCCTGCAGTTTCATCATTCAGGCTGGGTGTTGAGATAGGAAATGACTCAGGGGCTCCCAGTCCTTTTATATGAATGGTGATCTGGGTATCAGGGTCCATGCCCACGAGCAGAGTGAGTTCATGGATCGATCCAAGTACTGCCGGCTCCTTGAATGAGCTCCCATCATGATGGAAGGTGCCATTGGTACTGGCATGACCATCCACGCCGTCCTGCACAACCCAGCCTCTACTTGTCCAGTACAGCTCTGCCTGCAGCCGGGAACAACCATGCCAATGCTTAGGTACGACCACGTCACAGCAGCTGACATCTCTCCCGATGAGATACCGGGTTTTCAACTTCAGCAATTGCCGAAGCTGATCAGGACCCCTGTATAAATCGGCATGGGGCATAAGACGACAAGAGCTTTAAACCGCAGTGTGCTTGATAAAGCGATGACTGAACGAAGGCCAGTAGTACATCATTGCCTCCTCAGCGAAGACGTCACCTGAATTACCAACCTAGTGTCTACACGCTATCAGGCTTTTCATTCAAGATTAAGGACTAATGCTGTCTGTGGTAAAGAGTACACTGTAACTTGACTGGTTTTCCGTGAGAGCAAACCAACGTCTAGGCCGACAGTGGCAGGAAAGCAGCCAGGCTTGATAGCCTCGGCTCTGCGAGCTAGCTCGACCATGCCCCCGTCAATCCCTAGGTTCCATCCGTTACGCATAGTACAGGGGGGGGGCTGGTTGGGGTGGAAACCTATACTTATTATGAAGAGTGGCCTGGATCTGGATAGCTGGGCCTGTCTTCGTGCATCCGGCCTGCTAGAACGTATCAAGAGGTTCGTCCCAGCAGTCTCTAGCGACTTGTCCAAGAGCAGTGATCCTGCGCTAGTCGAGTATGCACGACTGTCAAGCTCTTACCATGTTCTGCTCACATGATCCTTAATACCTGGTCCCGCAAGATCCTTTCAGGGATACTACTCATTTCGTTTGTTCAGTCTACTACTGGATCATCGGCGAAGGCCTTCCAGATCGATCATCTAGAATTTGACGCCGACAATCCTGTTCTTCTCTCAGACAAAAAAAATAAGAAGAACAAGCAGCAGCAGCAACAACGCTCATCTGGCTCTGGTGGAGGTCAGGCTCGACCTCGCCAGCAGTCCCCCCAGCGTCTCTTTCAAGGAGGGAGTGGAGGTGGCTCAACCTCAGGCCAGCGCTCAGGATCGAAGGAGAGTCAGCGGAGTGGCGAGCAAGGTTCCTCTCAGCGCGAAAACTACAACCGCTCTAACCAATCTTCGCCGAATAGCTCAGGACAGCCTAAACGCAGCTATCCTCTATCAAGTCCCTACAAGAAAAACACTCCGGCCAAGAGCGAATCCAAACCAATAAGCCCAAGCCAGAAGCAGACCAATAATAATGATGGACAGAATCAGAACAATACCAAGCTCAGGGCAGCACCCAGCACTCAGGATGGAAAGAAAACCATCAACAACCAAAATACATATACCAAG
>Ga0315899_10004633_pt1 | contig 14854 bp, 16 predicted proteins | sample LakEriMetagenome_2_FD_203518 | JGI IMG/M metagenome (GOLD analysis project Ga0315899, IMG submission 203518) | Freshwater fungal communities from buoy surface, Lake Erie, Ohio, United States - Buoy 4 MA112 | ecosystem: Environmental > Aquatic > Freshwater > Lake | place: USA: Lake Erie, Ohio... | reverse complement strand
TCGAGGTGGACCAAGTATGTGCGCTCGTTTGAGCGCCCCCCACTGCTCCGCAGCGCGCTGCCGTCCCCGGGGAAAGGCTGCGCCGAGTGCGCATCAATCGTCTCCGCGCGGAGCAGGATGCTCCGCGGGTCGCGTGACACCTCGGCGCCTGCTTGCGCGATCATCGCGCTCGCGGCCATGGCGCACAGGACCGTCGAAGCGCAGAGCCTGCGGCTGGCGGGCCCGGCGGCCAAAAAGGGGTGTCGCATCTGGGATCTGCGGCCAGCAGCCGGCGCCGCGCTCCCACTCGCGCCGAGCGACTCAGGTATCAAGCACACGGGATAAGAGCGCCATGCGCCATGGCCACGTGACGAGACGTGATCAATTTTCATATAAATATGAAAAGGCTCCTGGCGGGAGCCGCGCTGCTCCTGATGGCCATGGAGCCCGCGGAGTTCACCGGGCACGTGGGTGGCTGCGGCCGGCTGAGTAACGCGACGTGCCTCTTCCTCGCCGACCGGTGCCGCTTGCTCCTCGCCCATATCTCTGCCACAAATTGCAGCCGACTCGTGCGCGTCCTCACCGCTGCCCCCACCCCCCTCAGCCAGGGCTCGAGCGACCTGAGCTGGGCGACGGACCTCGGCAGCTTAGAGGACGGGGAGCAGTGCCGGCACCCGCGGCGGAGGCTAGACGCAGGCTGGGATTTGACGCTCGTCCACGCGTCGTTCTCGGCCTGCAGCGTGCCGGCGTGGATTAACGACACAGAGCGATTCCAGGTGATCTCCCTCCTTGCGGGCCATTATCCCTTCCCACGCTGTGCTGGTGGCTGTGCTCGTACTACCCCTGGCGCATTGACGTCTGCCCGTGCGCTGTCCCTGTGCGTGTGATGCGGCAGGTGGGCGAGCACAGCGAGTTTTCCATTTCGCGCGAGGACTGCGCGAGAGAGGGCCACTTTGCGCCCCCGCCTGACCGCGAGCGGCTGCTTGTTTTCGTGGACTATCGCCTTCCTGATGTCGAACTTTACCCGTATGTCTCACCCACGCACACGTGTATGTGGTCTCGACCACAGTTTAGCCCACCGCCACCCCAACCCCCTAAACCCTAAATCCTAAACCCTGAACACCCGACGCCACCCCACCGCCAACCCCTTAAACAGGGCACATCATCCCACGTGCGCCTGGCTGGTGGAGCCGGAGACGCTCTGCCCGTCGTGTTACGACTACGTGCGACAGAACCTCCAGTGAGTGCGAGTGTGCGTGTGTGCGCGTGCCAGAGAAGCTGTATGCAAGTGTATGTATGCATGCACCAGTATGTATGTATGCAAGTGTATGTATGTATGCAAGTGAGGCACGTGTGAGTTTATGTATGTAAGCATGGGAGCTCTTGTGGGGCACCACGCACAAGACGGCTCACAAAGCGCTCAAGACCCCTCATCCAAAGCTGCATGCGCCCGAGCCGCGCGCGCGCGCGCGTGCGCGCGCTCTCTCTCTGGGTGAAAGGCTAAAGGCGAAACAGGAGGTTCGACCTTGTCATGTCGCATTGCGACCAACTCGTCGACGCTGCCAATGCCCATTCTCCCGGCAAGGTGGCTTGGCTCTCTCTCTCGCTTCTTTCGGGGGACTAGGGTCTCTTGAGCCCTGCCTCTCTCTTCTTTCTCCCTCCCTCTCCCTCTCTCTCTCCCACTCTCCCGCACCCACTCACTCTGGCGGCCAAGAATGAAATGAGCGCCGCCCCTCCGGCCCTAACCCCCGCGGTCGGTCCACCACCGCCGCCAGGTGGTGGCGGCGGTGGTGGACCGCGGGGGTTAGGGCCGAAGGGGTGGCGCTCATCCCATTCTTCGCGCTCCCCCAGGGACACGCGCCCCGCAGCCGCGCCCCGCAGCAACGCAAAGCGAGGAGGGGGAGAGGAGGGAGGCAATCTTGCGTTGACGGTGGACAGACACGAATGACACACACACACACACCTTGCGGACACACACACACACACACCTTGCGGACGACGAGTGACACACACTCACACCTTGGGTGGGGAGCCTCTCTGCAGGGCATCTTTGCAAACGCGGCTGTTTCCTCCATCTCCCCCCAAGTCTTTTTGCGCGCATGGGACCGTGATATGCTGGAGCGGGACCGTGGTGGTGTCTCCTCCTGTGATCTCCTGAAGCACGCGGAGGCGGCAGGAGGCAATGAGGGGGGGCAGGGGGGCCAGGGTGCCCCCCGACCGCCGCATCCTGGGGAGGTGATGGAGGGGGTGACAGAGGAGGGTGGGGGGGGCTGGGGGCTCAAGACAGAGCTTGTGTCGATGATCGTTAGCAGCAAGATGTCGCATCCTGGTCCCGTCCGTGTTGCCGTGCGTGTGCGTGTTGTGCGCATGCGCGGTGGCACCAAGAAGCCTTGCACGCATGGACGCAGGCGCAGTCTTGTTGTTGCATCTTGCTGAAGATTGCGATGGACCTGACGCGCTTGCTCCTGACTTGCATGCGCCCGACCACAGGCCACAGGCTTCGGCACGAGGCCCTGCAGCTCCTCCAAGCGCATCCCATGCATGTGTATGGGGGCTGGGGTATGGCGGGTCTACGCCTGTGAGTTCGTCTGTCTGTCTGTGTGTCCACGTCTGCGCGAGCTGTGTGTGTGTGTGTCGAGCTGTGTGTGTTTGTGTGTGTGTATGTGTGTGTGTGTGTGTAGGGTCTACGCTCGTTGGTGTGTGAGCGCCTGCACCCTGGTCAGCACCCTCGCGCGTTGTGTTTGCCAGACAGGCGAGGAAGTATCTGCCGACACCCATACAGAGGGCGACACCCACACAGAGGGCGACACGCACATAGAGGGCGACACGCACACAGAGGGCGTGCCAGTGCAAAACCTCTGGCGTGACACACAAAGACACGCCCTCTGCCTTGAAAGACTCGTGAGAAAGGCAGAGTCCGGCGACACGCCCTCCCCCTCCCCCTCAGCCCTCCCCCTCAGTCAGAGCCGCCCGCCGAAGCCGCCCGCCTGTGCCTGTGCCTGTCACTTTGCCCGCGCCTGCGCCTTCACTGAAGCGTGCGCGTGTGTACGTGTTGATGGGTGTGTGCATGCGTGTGTATGTCGTGCACGTGTTGATGGGTGTGTGCATGCGTGTGCATGTCTATGTCGGTGGCGGTGGCAAGCAGATTTCAAGACAAGCAGGAGGCGATAGGGCCCTACATGTTTCACGTTGTCATTGAAAACACCCAGAAAAACTGCTACTTTACTGAAAAGGTTTTTGCGTGTTGTGCACACGCATGCGGATGAGCGCCACCCCTCCGGCCCTAACCCCCGCGGTCCACCACGGTGGCGGCGGTGGCGGACCGCGGGGGTCAGGTCCGGCGGGATGGCGCTCATGCAATTCTTGGCGCGGCAAGACTTACTGGGCCCTCGGTCCAAGCGCTGATGCGTTTGCCTCGTGCTTTGCCTTCCTCCCTGCGCCGGTGCCTCATGCCCGCACCCTCCCACAGCTTCTGGATGCAATCGTGCTAAAGGCCGTACCCATCTACTGGGGCTGCCCCCGCATCGACGACGTGTTTGACACGTCGGGCTTCTTGATTTTTGAAACTGCGCACGAACTTGTCCAGGTCGTTGGTTCCCCTTCCTGGCACGTGATCCGCGTTGCTTCCTCTCTCTCTCTCTCTTATGCGTGTTGCACGCTATCTCTCCCTCCCTCCTCTCTCTCTCTCTCTCTCTCTCTCTCTCACGCTGGCACGCGCGCACACACGAAAAACACCCTGATGTCATGTCGGAGCAGATAGTGAACGGGCTATCTCGGGAGCTCTACGAGGATATGGAGGCAGGTGTCTGCCGTCTACTCTCTCAGAACCCCACCGCAAACGCGCTGACGAGCATGGCAACAAGAGGGCACGCCTGCAGCGGCGCTCCCTTGAGGATAGCACAGGGGCATGCGCGGGGAGGAGGCAGCACGTTGCATGGGCGCGGAAGAGGCAGCACAACGTGCTTCCTGCCTGCGGGCAGCGTGCCTCATGCGCGCGCTTGCCGAGCACATGAGGCTCGCTTGCCTCGAGCGCGCCGCTTGCGCCCACGCGGCAAAGCACAAGCCTCGAACGATGGCCCACGCGCCTAAGCACAGGTGCCACGCCCCGCAGGTGGCACGCTGACGGCGACGGCACCACCCTACACCTGCACCACCCGACACCTGCACGTGCACTCGAAACAGGTGTGGAGCGCAATTTCGAGCTTGCGGTTCATGCCTACAACAACATGAGCCCCATGCACCAGCTCTGGCGTGTCGGTGAGTGCGAGAGAGAGCGAAAGAGAGACAGAGAGAAGAGATGGGTGGGCTTTTGAGAAGAGGTGCGTGGGCTTTGGGTGCGTGCCCTTTGCGCTTTGTTCCTCGAGTGCTGCCATGGAGCATGGGCGACACCAGCGCAGGTCAGAAGGGCCGTAGCCGCTGACACGTCTCCACGAGGGTGCGTGGCCGGACCGGTGTCGCCTGCCACCCTCTCAAGCACATCCCGCGCCCACTTGTGCGCACACATGCCCGTATACGCCCACCCACACGCGCAACCGCGCACGTCGACATACTCAGGGCAAGAGGTTAGTGGACAGGCTGCCGCGCACGCGGCTCTTGTCTAAACCCTAAACCCCATGCGCCTCTTGTCTAAATCCTACACCCTAATCATCCCAGGGGGCAGGAGATTAGTGGAGAGCTTGCCGAGCATTGCCATCATGTCGCCCACGAATCACGCGCAGCTGCCATGGGGTGGAGACGTGCTCGTGCAGTTTGCCGTCCGCCGCCCCGTGGCTCGCACCGCCGGTGCCGCCCCGGGCTGCGTGGTGCTGGTGACCGTTAATGATATGTTTGTACTCTCCATGTCTCAGGTCTGCTAGCTAAACCCTAAACCCTAAACCCTAATAATGATCTGGGTGTTTGAGGTCTTGAAGCTCATCCTCCCTCTATCCGCCCCCGCCCTTCCGTCCCGTGGCTCTTTGACTGGTTTTCCTTGTTGCTCCAAGTGAGGAGGCGAGCCTGGCTACTGCAAGCCAAGAACCAAAGTAAACACGCGCCCACCCTTTCTCTCTCTCTATCTGGCATACAGTGTGAAGGGACGCTGGAGCTGGGGGCTCATCTAATTTGCTACGACGGAGACCGACGAAGATGTCATCTTCTGACATCTAATTTGCGAAGTGGCACAAATTGCATCGAGCTCATGTTGCAGACGAGCGACGGCGAGGACGGCCAGGATAGGCTGCAGCACTTGAACACTCCTCCTCCTGAGCCTGTCCCGGAGAGAGGAGGAAACACCCACTCGCATACACACGAGCACATGCACACGCATACACACGAGCACATGCACAGGCATGGTGGAGGAACAAAAACAGTGGGAGCAGAAACAGGAGGCCAAGGAGCGCTAGATGCGCGAGAGGACGAGGGGCCAGAAGGGGTGGCTCGCGTCACCTTCACCTTGATGCATGCCATTGACATCCAAGCAGAAACCGTACGAGTTACATGATTCTAGCTCCGTCCTATTTGCTCCATCACAAACTGCAATCACACACTTTAACTGAATCAAATTAAACATTAGACAATAGTTTAATCGTGGGGCCAGGAACTGGGGTTCAGGCTAGAAGGGCGTGACAAGGATGCCGTATATATACGGCATATAGGGGATGCCCGAATTTTCTTATCCTTTGCTACCCTCCATCACCACCAACGCGAATCCAGGCACACATTCCCGAGATGGAGAGCTTAGGTGACGGCTGGGTCCCCCAAAGGCACAAGCAATGCCGAGCTTAGAGAGAGTGTGTTGTTTATTGGTACTCGATTTAGTAACCTCTAGATCCCTAAGCTCTTCATCTCTTGTTCTCACTGAAAGCTCTCCGTTATGCGGGTGGTTGCACTTGGAGAGAGAGAGAGAGAGAGAGAGAGAGAGAGAGCTTTATTAGGAACTATGGTCCATGGAACAACGTAGAACTTTCAATCGACATGCACACTGAAAGCTCTACGTTATTCCAAGTGCCACCGCCTGCATCCGCGTTCTCTTTACCGCTGCCCCCTCCCGCTTCATGTTCTGCCGAGGCCAGGTCCTCGCCCACACCCTCGGCCTTGGAGGGAGACGGGTCCCCCGCGCCTCCAGCGATGCCCCACGCGTCGACTTTCTCTGGTGGTGTCCCAAGCTTACTTGTTGCAACTCGAGAAACATCCTGGTCAGCAGCATGATTCCGAGATGGAAATTCGAATGTGTAAGTTTCACCTTGCTCCGTGAGCTTCATGAGGCTGTAGGCACCGCTGCCGCCGTCGTTGGCCCCAATTGCCTGGTCTTGCAAGAGTATTGTCCGCTGCTCCTCTTTTATGGCAATGACCTTAAAGTCGACGTTGATAATCGTGTCGTCGGTTTCCTTTGTGAAAGAAAACCGTAAACTGCACGAGACAACAGAATTGATTAGTTCACTAGGACACCTGTATCCAATTTAGAACGTACGAATGAGACAGAATAGACAACAGATGGTGGATATGACCTCTCGAAGTCGTATCTGGGCAACGCAGTGTCGGCGTCGAAAAAAGCAAACGCTACACCGAGCATGCTCGTCTGCGTCCCAACATTTAGGCTGTCTGAGATTTCGTCATCAAGGCGGGTCAGCGCAAGCGCGCCGCGGAATAAATCAAAGAAGGTGCCGGCGCCAGCTTCATGGGCCTCTCCACCGAAACGGTCGATGCGTCGCTCCTGAAGCAGTGAGTCAGCGACCACGATGTTCCGCACAAAAACGTCGTCGTCGATCGTGTATTTCTTGATCTTGACTTGCTTTACCATCTTTGCCTTCGGAATATTCATGGGGTTGCCCTCGCCACAAAACTGCAGGAAACCCTCAAGACATCAGACAGACGTTCTGCATGCGCGGCGAATCTAGTGAGGCAACTGACCATTCTCCAAATAACTTACTTGCTGATACACCAGTTTTTGAGAACGTTGACGTGAAAAGATGCGGGCGACGAGGATGGCTTGCTCTGGTGTCAAACTGGCATCTTTAGCAACGCCAAGCACAATTTGCAACAGGCGATCCTCCCCGCCCGTCACCAACATTTTCTCGAAGACCGGCAGGAGCTTTCCAAATGCAGCATCCTCCATAGGAAGTAACGGCTCTTTGTCGACGTACCTATTGGAAAGTAAATTTGTTTCGGTTTGAGCGCATGCGTGTGTGTTTGCGTGCGTCGGTCAAATTCATCGAATATGGACACAAACTGAACACCAACTGCATCGTGTGGCGAGAGCCTGCATGATGGGAGAGCCATAGATCAGAACATTTATCATTTCATCGTGCCGCAGTTTGCTACTTTCGAAGAAAATGACATGAATACCAGCATTTGCAAGTAGCTCCGGCTTCACTAAGAGCTGCTACTTGGTCCTCGTCAAACAGGCTCGAAATTCCGAAGACATTGTACTTTAGTTCCACCTGCTCAGAACGAGAGGCGTACGTATGTGCTGGTGTTTGCGCGTGCATGCATTGCAGTCGTCGATTCTTACAGAACGATGCCACAATATATGAATGCGGACATTCAACCAGGTGACATCTGATCCTGTCGATGTAGCAATGCAGAGCCGATCAAACTGTGGCAAACAAAAACCAACCTGCTGGTGCTTATACTGGAAGTCTGGGGCCGCCAGCGATCCTTCTATGGTAAGATTTTTGACATGTAGGTGGATTCCATGCTCGGTCTCGACGCACTTGTGCATTGTTCCACTGGCATCACCAACTCGGATCGGAAAATTTTCAATCTCCCACGCAGCACAGCGCGCAACTTGCACTCGGAAAACATGAATTTTGACATCCCGTCCGCCTGCTTCGTGTTCCTTATCGCTTTCTTCAGTTTCTTGCTCAGAATGCTCATACGTCTCTTCCCACACGCCTTTTACCTCGAGTTCCCGCGCGTAGCAAGTTACCAAACTTAGTTCCGACTCAGCTCCACTAGAGAATTCAAAATAGACTTTCTTGCCAAGGATCTTTGAGGCATCTGGAGGTGCAATTGGCAGCACATTAGACTCATCCTCTCCTGAAAGGTCTATGTCAAAATAGAAGCCTGCACCCTCCAGTTCGCCCACAAACCGGCATTTGAAGCAACTCCACGGACCGTCTAAGACGAGTTGAAGAAGACCTGGCGTTTTCCGTTCGTTGGTCAGAGCCTCAATAGAGAAATCCCGCAGTTTTTGCCTTCGTCCCCTCACAGTCTCTAGCATCATCAACGTCCACTCTTTGCAAGAAATCATCAACACACACGCATGAGCGCGCGGACACACGCACACAAACACACACATATTACCATCGTCATAGTACATCGGATCCCAATCCCATGCAGTCCAATCAGGGCCAGCATCAGCAACACGTAGCTCTTGCTCTTCGTAGATGGCAGATTGAATGATGCGTTTTCCCTGTTTGGGGTTTCAGAAGTAGGGTTTGGGATTTAGGTTTTATGTCATGAATTTAGAATTTAGGATTTAGGGTAAAGCCGGCCAGGGCTGACCAAAGTCTAAAAACAATGTGCTAGAAAGAACCACTAGGGCTCCCAAAAAAAAGTCACGGCTAGCGGGGCTCTCTGTCCTCGCTTCTAAGTTTGTCAATTCAACATTTCCTGAGCACGAATACATGTGTGGTGATAAAATTTAATGACTGTCTAGGCTAAGACTGACGACATGTATGTGTCCAAGTCACTCTGAAGCCACAGACAGAATGTTGACCTGAAATCGAGCATTGGCCACTTTAATCAGCTGATCGGCGACAAGACGATCATGGAAGTCACTTAGATCAAGCTCGTAAGTTTTCTCGATGTTTCCACGCTGTTTTTTACTTCCCAGATTAGTGCGTGCATGCTCTTGTTTGTGCGCGCGCGGTGCACACGCCATTGTGAATGTGAAAGTTTGTGCGTGCATGCGCGTGAGCGCATACAACGGGTTTGTTTGTGGTTTCTGATTGCATGTGCATGCAGACAAACCAATTTGCTCTTGTTGCGAGAATGTTCTCACCTCAAAAAAATTGTCGCATGCTGAATCTGGCAAGCACTTGCACACGTCGAAATCCACGTAACCACATCCCATCGCGTGTAAGCAGGCCCGAATCCCAACTTCTCCAATGGAATTGCCGTTAAGCACCAGATTTTGCAGACTGAATGTTGCATCAGGCTTCGTCTGGATGACTTCTGCAACCTTTTGCAACGCGAGCGCGAGGCAGATGGCCCCTTTCTTCTGGATTCTGTTGTGTCCGAGATCAACGTGCTTCAAGGCCATTGAAGAAGTGGAGTCCCCAACTGTTTCGACAAATAATTGAGCAAGCACGTTCATTGATTCGTCGCACAGACCATTGTAAGAGAGATTTAGAGAAGTCAGATATTTGTTCGTGCGCAGGTTTTCCATGCTTTCCATAAATGACAAGCGCAGGCCCGTCCACGAGACATCTAATTCCAAAACACGGCCCTGCTCTACGAGTCCAACGAGACTCTGCAAGGCGGAGGAACCACAGAAGTTGCGGGATATATTTAGGCAACTTATTCGGCCTGCAGCACGAATTGCCGTCAACAATTTGGACAACGCCCTGTCTGAAAGTTCGTTTCCCGCCAGGTTGAGGTGCGAGATCGTTCTGTTCAAATTTAGTAAATCTACCACCTCCTCGGAGCTGTTGCGCAGTTGACAAGACGAAAGGTCCAATGATGTCAGCACTTCGTTCTTTTCGAGCACGTTGCAGATAGCTCTTATTCCCTCTCCCCCTAATTGATTCTCCGAAAGATCGAGACTCTTGCAGGTGTCCAAGCCCTCGAGCGCCTCAGCAAGCGCCTGGCACTGTTTTCCGCGCAGTCCAAATCGCCTCAGATTGATGTGCTCAGGATCGGGCTGGCCAAAGACGAGGGGGCGAGGCATGATCTGCAGCTCTCGGCATTTGCGGAGGTAATTGTGGCGCTGTGACGTGACGTCTTCGGCATCGATCCCGCCCTTGATGGGAATGATGCGAGGATCGCTGCCGTCCATTACAATACCGCTCCACAGAATATTAAAAAACTCTCGTTTGCTCTTCGTGCGCCCTTTTTCTCGCTTTATAAATTCGTCACGCTCTCTCCGTCCTTTTTGTGATTGAGTTGTTCTTGGAGTGTGCGGAGACACATGATTCTTGTCCTTTCCTGTCCTCTCTACCTCCGCTCCAGCTTCATTGATCCCTTGCATGTCTGTTAGAAATGTCGATCCAGAAGGCTGCTCACTCGCGGTTGACATTATTCCGTCACTGGGCACTTTCTTGATGTCTACATCTTGCGCGCCTTCGACCCCAGTAGAGCCAACACGCCCCAGAGAACTTTGTGTGCGCACAAATTCACTGCTTGCTGGGTGCTCCAGGGCACTCGGGCTACGTTGAATCGCACTCTTAACGCTATCGCCCTGCAGTGGCAGAATCCCCTTTGACAACTCGGGTGGCGTCAACGGGGGAACAAACTCTTGCATAAATCGCAAGGTGTTGGCACGCAGTTTGGCATCGCGATCCACCTCCTCCTCCGACGACGATGAGGATTCTTCCGATTCAGTTACATATTCGTTTGCATCCTGCAGTTTGTACTTGTCTTCAATCACAGGGACGTACTTTCTGTAGGTCGCAACCTTGAGAGGCTGGCGTCTCTTTCCGTGGTGGGTGCGGGGCGGAACTGCGAGAACAATTCGTGGTAGAACTACAGGTTTTGTGTGTTGCAATGTCACGCGTGCTTCTGTACGTGCTTGATGCAGGCGAAGCCGACAAGTATCCAGTATCTTGTAACACGCCATCTGGCGTAGCTCTTTGGCGATGTCGAAAACGTTGCGGCCCTTTTCGTCTTTCCAATCAAGATCAGCTCCAGCGAACACCAGCCTCCGCACTGCATCTTGGTCATTCACCTCGATTGCACACCGCAATTTCTGCGTGAGCATATCTGTCTGGTAAATGCGATTTAGCTCCTCAGCATTCTTGGCGTTGCGCTCGACTGTCAGGGGCCGTGGCGCTCCATCTTCAAATATTACATTACCCTGGTCCATACCCGGGAACCTTTCCCAGCTACGGCGACCAGCCGCCTCGCTTGCAAAAGCAGGATGATCAAATTTGCACAGGGTAGTCAATGCTGGTTGTTCCTTCGCCCTTAGCTCTTTCACAGAGGCATTCGATCGATCTTGCAAATTGGACTTGAAGTGCACATATGATGCTCTCATGTCCACATCGCGCACGAACCCTACTCTTTCACAGACGTCCGGCGCCTGTGTCCGTCCACGTGTCAGTTGTCTACAGATACCGGTGAGACAGAGTTGAGCCGTTCCCAGTGCAATACCTCCCAGGGCGTAAGCCCGCGGTGGGGAGAAGCCGCTACGGCAAATTTTGCAAAAGCGTCTTGTCACTGCTGCTCTCATGGTACTCTTGCCATGACAGCAAGATATTCTAATGTGCCATACATCTTCTCTCCTCAGTTGGGCACCAACCCGAAGAAGCAAGGGCCCAAGACAGTGGTCAACGCAAACATGGAGGGCAAGCATATATCGGAGAACCAGCACGAGATGGAGGCGAGGGTTGGAATACCTCTCGAAAGTCAGCTTGCAACTTTGGGGGCGGTTTGTGGAAGACTTTGCGAACGAGCATGTTCTTTGATGCGAGAAGATCGTCATATGATTTCGTGCCCATGCTCTGGTTTGTCTGGGCTGCGATATCCGGCAGCAAGTCCTGCAAATCGAGCATTGTATGCAAGGTTAGGTCTCCAGTCAAATATTTTTTTGGAAGACCCGCCGCTCGCACCCAATCTAGACCGACACACGCGCCATCGCACAGACGGGCGTGCGAAAGACCCTCTAGCATGGGGAAATGCAAATCTTCAGACGCGCTGTCCCCCACGCAAACAGACAGACAGACCGAGGAACATGCACACGCACTTACGCAGAAACACATTACAACACCTACACTCACCCCCACGCGCGTATTCGAGGGCAATCGCAGGTAACCAGAACCATTTTCAATCGCTCTTTCGATTTGACCTCGGCGTGGTTTGCGCGTGAGTTCCTTGTAGTGCAGGTGGATGGCGTGTACCCAGACACACAGCGCAAGTGCCGCCTTGGACCACTTAGCGGCATTCTCTACCGTGAACTCAGGGTTGCTCAGGTATTTCTTCAGCATGCTCTGCACTTCCTTGGGGTCACGCCCCTGGCCAGTGTACTCAAGGACGAGCTTAATGATGCGAGCGACGTGCTGCTGTTTGACAGGCGCCGGGTATTCCGATGCCTTTTCACCAGGAGGCCTCCAGGATCTGTGAGATGCGCTCTCCGCAAGCGCTGCTTGAAACTTTTCGTGCGGCAGGCGCTCACTGTGCCTGGCCCCAGGCTCCGGAACGTCTGCGTGTAGCATTTTCTTCATGCCAGCCCAAGAGTGACTTTGGATGCCGAGGAGATCGTGCACCGCCAGCATCACCAGTTCGACTACCTGCGGCGGTCGCTCAAACGATGCCAGCAGCTCCAAATCGGAATTTTTGAGATTCATCAACATCTTGTGACTCACCTTCACTTCCTTTGCATGCCACTGGAACGAGCGCGGCGCGACGACGGGATTCGGTTGAAACTGCTCTTTCAATGTCGATGGCTCCGTCGAGGTCGGCTCGGGACTTGAAGGCAATGGCGAGCTCGTCTCTGCCTGCCTCCTCGCGGGTCTTGCAGGCAATGGCGAGCTCGTCTCTGCCTGCTTCCTCGCTTCCGTCGGCGCCTCTGCATTCTTGGGCACCTTCGCAGAGTCTGAGCGGTTGTGCGCGCTCTTCTTTTTTAGGTCGACCGCAGCAGCCTCGCGGCGCCCGCGCCCCCGGCGCTCCTCGAGGATGAAGCCCACCATGCGACTGGCAGACCTTTCGGCCATGTCCACGACTGTCTTGAGCTTCTTCTCTGTCTTGGCCGAGGCCATCGAAGTGTGGCGCGACGGTCCCGGGCCCCCCCTGGCTTTGAGCCCTTGCTGCACACGCGTCCACGCGCTCAGAGCGCGTTGACGGGGGCAGTGCGCGACTGCCACGGGACTCGTGCGCGCGACGCCACGGCGCGCGCAGACGGGTCAGCCATGCCGGCCGCCCGTCGCCCGATGCTTGTGTACGGAGCCTACTCCATCCCTATCTGGGTTCGTGCAATACGCGCCCGGGGATGGGCAGCGTTCCTGCATCTCGTACCGCCGCCGCGGGCAACCCTGCACAGGTGGTGCCGAATGTGTGCAAGGTCGATGCCGAGCACGAGGCACAGTGCCGTGAGGCTATTGTTCAGGCGCGCCTCCAGGCGCAGGCGCAGGACGACGACCGTGAGGTGAGTGCACACGTTGTTACTGCAGCGGTAGCAGCTGCACACGTTGTTTGTGCAGCAGCAGGCTGTTCCTGCATTCGCTGCGGGCACAAGTTAGCAGTGACGGTCCATACGGTAGCGCGGTGAGCAAGAGTGCGAAGTGAAGATCAGACACGAGATCCAACGCCGTCGGAAGTATGCGCCCGCGCTCACTCTCTCTCCCGCTCGCTCTCCTTTGTCTATCTCTCCCTCTCTCTCAGCTTCCGCCGGTGCTGCCGCGGTCGGAGAAGCTGGGAAACATGGTGGAGAAGAGCGGGTGGCCGCCTCGATACCGCGCCCTCCTCTGGGCCATGGCTGGGAACCAATTACGCCGTACTGCAGAAGCCAATGCCAGGTCGGTTCTCCGCCCCAGCTCTGTTTGCCTGCGCATGTTGTTGGGCATGCGGCCCTAACGGCTTCACTCCTTCACTCTTTCACTCCTTCATTCCATGCGTCCATGAGTCAAAGTGCATGAGTGCATGACATGGTCCACGCGCACAACAGCACATATGCCCAATTAATCAGCCATCACAGACCGCCCAACTCGTCCTCCTGCATGAGTGAAATCGATCGAGACCTCGGTACCCTCCTCCTGCTGCGTAGCGTGCCACGCCTCCGTGCGCCCTTGATTGTCTTCCCCCGCTTATCAGCTTGCGTCACCAGCTCTCTCTCTCACACACCCTCTCGCTCTCTCTCGCACGCGCGCTCTCTCGCACTCTCTCTCGCGCGCTCTCTCTCGTTGTGTGTGTACGTACGTGTGCACGCGGCGCGCAGGGCGGACACTACCGGGACAAAGGGGGCCGAATGGGGAGGCGGATTATTTTGACTCGGTGCTGGGACGCGCGCAGCTCAAAAATGTTTTAGCCGCCTATGCGGCATGGAATCCCACCGTCGGCTACTGCCAGAGTGCGTTGTCCGGCCCGCCCCCCGTCTGGTCCCTCTATCTCTTTCTCTCTCACACACGCACGCACGCACACACACACACACACACACACACACACACACACACACACACACACACGCGCGCGCGCGCGTGTGTGTGTGTCGACGGACGGCAGCCAGAAGGCAGGAGTAGTCTCTTGGCGGGCGCGGAGGCACAGAGTGGGTGTGCTGGTCATTTACTGGTCATGTACTGGTCGGGGGTGCTGGGCCTGTACCAACGCCTTCCACTCATGCAACGTGTACTGTACCAACGCTTTCCACTCATGCAACGTGTACTGTACCAACGCCTTCCACTCATGCAACGCCCTCCACTCATGCATGAGAAAGCTATACATAGTGCTTGCTCCCCGTGTACCCCAGGCCTCCGCTCACGTACTTGCAGCCCTGCACTGATGCGCTTGAGTGACGCAGACATCAACTTGTGTGTCCCTGACGCAGGAATGACACATGTATCCTCCTCATATGACACATGTATCCTCCTCCTCATATGACACATCAACTTGTCTGGCAGGCATGAACTTTCTCGCTGCCGTCCTCCTCCTACAGGTCCGTTGAGCCAAGTTGTGTGTGTGTGTGTGTGTGTGTGTGTGTGTGTGTGCGTGTGTACATATATATATATAGATACATACAAACATA
>Ga0315899_10004632_pt1 | contig 14854 bp, 20 predicted proteins | sample LakEriMetagenome_2_FD_203518 | JGI IMG/M metagenome (GOLD analysis project Ga0315899, IMG submission 203518) | Freshwater fungal communities from buoy surface, Lake Erie, Ohio, United States - Buoy 4 MA112 | ecosystem: Environmental > Aquatic > Freshwater > Lake | place: USA: Lake Erie, Ohio... | reverse complement strand
TGAGAGAGAGAGAGAGAGAGAGCTTTATTAGGAACAACAGTCGGCGGAGCCCAAAATTGATTTGCAAAATCATGATGAACTTGAAAGCCCGCATCATCATGTACGCAAGCACTGGCATGAGCACGGCGAAGCGGAGTTGATATGGGCAGGACTGAGGATTTGAAGTCCCTAGTGATAGCCCGCATCATCATAGTACGCAAGCATGAGCACGGCTCGGCGAAGCGGAGTTGAGATGGGGAAAGAGAAGCGCAGGACTGAGGATTTCAAGACCCTAGCGAGAGAACACATTCTACAGAGAACACATTCTACAGAGAACAGGATTTGAAGTCCCTAGCGCCCTTCCGACTCCAACTGTCTTGCTTCAATAACACAAATCCAACACCCCACCTACTGAGCAACCTTTGACAGCTTATTTGCCCACGCGCCACCGCCCCGCGCACTGCTCCGCGAGTCGCCATTTGGCATGGAGTACGCGTCCTCCACCTTCACCGCGCGCTTCTCCGCAGACGACTCCTTCTGAAGATGGCGCGCGCGCGTCATTCTTTCGTCATCCCGCGCGGCGTGGCGTGCGGCCTCCAGCTCTCGTGCAAGCCCGTCCCCAGGCTTCGTGCCTGCGCGCGTGACGGCAGGGCAGTAGGAGGGGATGCAAGACAAGTTTTAGGGGAATGGGCAGACGCCTTGTCAGGACATACTTGCGCACCGAAGCGTCGACTTCACACGCGAGAACCGCGATGGCGTGCATTCAGGCAAGCACGCATGCATGCATGCTCTACGGCAAGCAGATCCTTGGTGTGACGTGACAAGGTGATGACAAGGTGCGTGTCTTGGCGATGGTCCAAGAGCACGCAAGCAGCACGCCAACGGCCGCCCTGACGGTTCCCAACGGCCGTCCTGACGGTTCCCGCCAAGCCCGCAAGAACACAAGAACAGGCATCTCGCGCAACCCCCCACAAAAGAGCGCAAGCACGGGCATCTCTCGCGTATCCCACTGAGCAGCACACCTGCAGCCTCCCCGTGCCCCGGTAAACGGCCGTATGGCAGGTGGTAGTGGGCGCCACGGCGAGCAGCCGCGATTTCGCGCTCCACGTTTGCTTCGATGCCCCCCCCCCTGAAGAGGCCGCGCGGCGTGGTCTTAAACGCCGCGCGGAAATCGGGATTGCGTGCCTGGTATGTATGCATACGGATGTATGTTTGTATACGTTGTATTTATGTGTGTATGTGTGTGTGTGTGTGTAAGACAAACATGTGTGTGTGTGTGCGCGCGCGCGCGTATGTTTGTGTGGGTGCGTATGTGTTTGTATGCACACACACACACACACATACACACCGCCTTTTTGGCGGCTGCTATCTCCTGCTGCACAGCCATTTCCTCCCCAGGAAGCCTGCTGCCCTCGAAGGGCCGCGCAGCCAGCTGGCTGGTCGCGGCCTTGCTTTGGCCCTTGAGCTGAGCGTGCTTAGGCAGGTGCGCCGCGCGATTCTTGTGCGCCTCGCCCAATTCGTGCATCAGTGAGCCAACTTTGGGGTCCATCTTCGGAATCTCGTGGTGTACGATGGGCAGCGTCCTCTTGCCAGCGTACTTTGGCGCAATTGCGTCGGCGTGCTTGCGATACGCGCCAAAGTCCACTTCGTGCTTCTTGCCGCGCGAGTCGCGTGCTCCGAGCTCCTGGTCGGTGCGGTGCTGGAGCCTGTCGGCGCCCAAGCGAGAGGATGCGGCGCCTATCGCACGGTCTCGAGTGTGCATGAGCTCGTTGAAGAGGCTGTTGCCACTGGGCTCGGTGATGCCCGCCTGCACACACGCGATCAGGGTTTAGAAAAGAGGGTTTAGGCACCAAAATGCAGTGCACCACCGTGGCGTCTCTGTGCGTGTGCGAGGTACTGAGTGTGGGTGTGTGCGCACGGACACGTGTGCGTGGTGCAGAAGCCCACGCATCCAGGGTAAGCATGGGCGGAGCGCAAGACCACGGCGCATTACCCAAGACCTCAAGCGTCATGTGCGGCAGCACACAGCAACCGCGCGGAGCGAGAAAGCACGCGCCCCGTCGCCCCCTCCCTCCTCCTCCTACGTGCGCGCGCGAGGGTCTCACCAGCTGCTTCTCGCGCCATGCCTTGCGCTGCTGCTTGTGCGCCTTTTCAAACGTGTGCAGCTTGTGGAAGAGTCCGCCTTGCTTCACCTGCTTCACCCAGCTGTGCACGTACTTGCGCTCGCTCAGGCCCGTGTTCTTGGCAAAAATTCTCAAAAGTCAGCGACATAGTACATTTACTTGATGAGGGAGAGTATTTTTGAGAATTTGTGCCTGGCTCTTCCCGAGGAAGTCCGACAAAAAGGGGTCGCCCTTGCGGGTAAGAAGCGCGGTAACATAAGAAGCACGGGTCTGGTAGGCCAGCGCCACCAGGGCAGCCGCAGCCAGCGCGGCGGCAAGCACTGCCGTCCGCCTATTCCCGCGCCCCTCCCCGATCAATGCATCGCTCCGACGAGAGCTCTTCATTTTGGCAACAACCAAATTCCAAAGGCCACTATTCTGTTCCGTGGCGCCATGGTGTCGCTTGCGCGGGGCGCGAGGCGCCTCGCGACCACGGTCGTGGTGCCGCTCATCGCGGGCGCAGGGCTGGCGGCGTTTTGCCTCCTCGCCCTATCCTCGACTGTGGGCTCCGTCGGGCGCCGCGGCACCACGTCGGGCGACGTGCTCGACGACGCCCGCCCGGGGAGCGGGCGTGGTCAGGCGACAGCGCGCGGACGCTACGAGCACTTTGTGGCGGCCGCCGCGGCGCACGAGGTCGGGGCAGAGCAGGAGCTGGCGCACGCGCAGCGGCTGCGGACGGAGGCGGCGACTGCGAAGAGCAAGGCGGCGGCGCTCCAGTCGTCGCTGGCGCAGCTGCTCGACGAGGAGGCCAACCGCGACAAGGCCGCGGCACGGCTGGCCGCCAAGGCACATACCCTGAACAGCAAGGCCATTGACAATGTCGTGTCGAAGCACGCGCTGAGCTCGGCGTGGAACCAGGCCCTCGCAGCGGCGCGCGCCAAACGCGACGCATTCCTTGCTAATGAGAAGGCGGCCGGAAAGGACAAGGTCGCGGCCAAGGCGCTGCTAGACCAGGAGCGCGCTCTTTTCGAAAAGTCGTATCAGATGCTCGACAAAGAGGCCAAGGCACAGGTGCAAGTGGCCCGGCGGAATGAGGAGCTTGATGCAGAGAAACGTAAGGTGCGTCACATCCGAGATCACGAGCACGTCGTGTCTGAGCTGCCGCATCAGGAGCAGCAGGCGCAGCGCCATGCTCAGCAGCAGGCTCAGCAGCAGCAGCAGCAGCAAAAGGAGCAGCAAAAGGAGCAGCAGCACGCCGCTGCGAAGGCACAGTCGGCAGAGCAGCAGGCCGACAAAAAGGCCGAGGCGCGCAGCAAACGCCCGCTGTGGGGCGACAGGAAATGGCCGTCGTACTACGACAATGCGCTGACGGACCCCGGTTCGGAGAAGCTCTTTGATGCTGACAAACCCTCGCACCCTGCGCCGCGCCAGATGGTATAATATCGTGTTCGTGTTTGTGTGTGTGTGTGTGTGTGTGTTTGTGTGTGGTGTCTGTGTGGTGTCTGTGTGCCTGCGTGTCTGTGTGTGGTGCCTGTGTGTGTGTGTGTGTAATGATGTTATACATGATATAGGAGAAGGGAGACGACAACCAGGCCTTTGATCACCCGCGTCCCGGCGCAGACACGGCAGTGCCCATGCCAAAGCCGGCCAACCACGCACACATGCAGGCCATGTACGAGCTCAGCAAGACAGGGAGCATGGCATACAGCGCCAACCCGCAAATGGTAATAATGATCGGTTTGTAATGAAAAAAAATTAAAAAAATTAACCCAACACTGTTCTCTCGCCAATCCACAAATGATAATAATACTTTTGCTATTATCTGATATTTTATTAGCGATGTAAGTACATGGTAATTTCTGTTCCTTTTTTTTCAAAAAGACATATATTGTATTGAATTTCTTTTCATTTTCCTTTTTTTTCAAAAAGACATATATTTATTGAATTTCTTTTCATTTGTTGTATTAGGTCTTCCTCCTCCTCCTCCTCCCCGGCACATGCTTCACAATACGTGGTGCCCCCAGCAATTCTGAGAAAGTTAGTGGTAATTTTCTTTTTGTATTAGGGTCTTCCTCCTCCTCCCCGGCACATGCTTCAAGATACGCACCCTGTGGTGCCCCCAGCCATTCTGAGAAAGTTCGAGGCCCAAGTCCAGAAGATGGAACAGCCTGTGAAGGCGCTGCAAGGTCGTCTCGAACAGACGTTGTCGCGCATTCAAGCCGCTCAAGGTAAAAATTCTTAAAAGGGCACAATCTACAAGGACACTATGGGGCTTTGCCTTTTTTTTTAAAGAGAGAAAAAAGGGCAAAGCTCCATAGTGTCCTTGTATGGTAAATATACTCGCACTGACTTTTGAGAATTTGTTCCAGTGCACAAGCAGGCGTTGCACCTCTACAACACCGACACGGAGTCCTGGAAGGAGTTGAGCAGCAAGGCGGAGCGCGAGCGCGAGGAGCGTGTTGCTGCGGCGGCGGCTGAAAGTAGAGACCTCGTGAACAACATGAACATTGCAATGCGCGATGCAAACAGCAAGATGGCATAAATTCTCAAAAATCACTCTCTACAGTGACTTTATACAGTAAATTCACTTGGGCGCTGACTTTTCAGAATTTTTTTTCTGACAGAGCGAAGAGATGCGCGACACGACCAACTCCATGAAGGCTGAGCTTCAGGATGTGGTGAGCAAGCTGGATGACAAGGGGCGGGGCCAAGAGTCAGAGGCCAACAGCCAAGCCATTGCGCAGATCCAAACGCGCGAGGCGGAGATGGAGAAGGTCATGGGTGCGTATGTTGCGCATGAGCGCGACGAAAACCAGTTGCTCAAGAATGAGATGCGTGACTTGGTAGAGAGCTCCCAACACCAGAAGGCGGAGGTCGTGAGCGAGGCCGAGCGATGGAAGATGGGGCAGGAGGCCAAGGTAAAAATAAAATAAAAAATCAGAACAACCAGAAGGCTGCGGTCATGAGCCAGGCCGAGCGGTGGAAGAGATATACATGTATGTGTGTGTGTCTGTGTGTGTCTGTGTGTGTGTTTGTGTGTGTAATGTATATTATATATACATATGTGTGTGTGTGTGTGTGTGTGTCTGTGTGTGTGTACATATATAACGGTGGAAGATGGGGAAAGAGGCCAAGGTACAAATTCTCGAAAGTCATGTCCAGTGGGATTGCATAAGTAGATGTATTAGGGCGCTGATTTTTGAGAATTTCCGGCAGTATAAACACGAGATGGATGCGCAACTACGCAAGGCCGAAATGAAGGTTGATCAGGCGCGAAGTGAGGCAAGCATGGCGCTGCGCGCGGCGCAACAAGACGCAAGCCAAGGAAGCCCCGGGCGCCTTCGCGAGGCGCAGGAGCACGAGAAGCATGCGCTGCAGGCGCTCGCCAAGGCCGAGCTTGAGGAGCGGCACGAGGCGAGCGTGTATCGCCGACGGGCAGATGGTGAGCACCGTCAAGTCGCTGCGCTCAAGGGCGAGCTCGAGCGTATCGAAGATAAGGTACTTCCCAGTAGAAAAAAAGCCCATCCTGACCTTGTTGGCCGTGTCAAAGGTCGCAGCGCGCCCCAGCCGCACAGTGCCACCCTCTCTCGTCCTCTCCTTCCTCCTCTCCTTCCTCCACTCCCCCTGCCTTCTCCTCTCCTCTTCCCCCCCTCTCTCTTTCCCTCTCTCTCCCCTCTCTCTCTTCCCCCTTCCCTCTCTCTTTTTCCCTTTCTCTCTCTCCCCTCCGCGGCCTTGGGCCTGACAATGGTCGCATTCTTCCTCGCGTTGGTACTCACGTTGGTTCATTGCTTTGATCCTGCGGACGCTGGAAGCATTGGGAGACACGGCTGACACGTGTGTGTGCCGTGTGTCTTGCGCAGCACCAGGTGCGCCAAGAGGTCCTGGCGGAGCGGCGACGGGAACGGGAGCGGATGGAGCAGCGTTTTCAGGCGCAGCAGCGCCAAGAGGCGCACAGGGACGCAATGCTCAAGGAGAAGCTGGAGGATGCAAAGGTTGTGGCGGAGAGGGAGCACCAGGCAGCGTTGAAGCGGGAGCAGGAACTTGCGGCACAAAAAAATCTTAAAAGTCCTCTACATAGTGACTTAAAACTAAAAAGTGGATATACTAAAGACGCTGACTTGACTGAAATTGTGATAGGTCGAGCGCGTCAAGGCGCAGTCTCTGCAAGGCACGGAGACACATTCTCAAAAGTACTCGTACTCTGTTTACAGTGACCGTATGTAGTCATTGCACTAGGCCACTGACTGGCGAGAATTTTGTCAGCCATCGCCAAGCAGCGGCAGCACGCGCAGGCAGAGGAGGATCTTGCGCACCGGCTTAAGATCGAGGCGCTCAAAGAGAAACGTCTTGCCGCGAAAGAGGCTGCTGAGCTGCGCCTGGAGCAGCGCATGCAGCCGTCGGCACGCGGACCCACTGAAGCAGGTAATACCCGTTAATATATATTTTGTGAGCGAATGTATGCATAATTTATATTATTGACATATAAGCATTTTTTTTCTTTCGTGAACGAGAGCGTACGTGGGCATGTTGACGATTTCTTTTGTGTGTATTTTTCAGAGCGCCTGAGGAGACGGCATGCGGCGCGACGTGGACGCGTGCCGCGAGTGTCCACCAAGGTCGTCAACGGGGTGCTGCAGAAGTTTGAGGGCGCGGCAGGGGGGGTGGGGACAGCACCCAACTTCAAGACTGCAATCAAGTCCGAAGTGAAGCATGAGCTCGTGAATTACGAGGATCAGATTGCAGCGAAAGCGAGGCTGGCGGTGAAGGAGGCGGCAGCCAAGGCGGCGGCGGCGGCCAGGAAGCAGTTGAGCGACAAGATGACAAAGATGAGCGAGGAGCTCCGCGACGTGGAGCACAGGCTCTGGCTCAAGGAGCGCAGAAAGAAGCTGGCCGTTGAAAACGTCTTTGGTTCTCTCGGCTCGCTGGGAGGCTCGCATGCCGAGCGAGCGCAGAGAAGCACTGGCGAGGCACCACGCCCCTTGGCTGCCGACCACCAGAGGGGTTCATCTGCGTTGATGGTGCCGCGCGCAGGATCAAAAACGCAAACGCTGCCGGGTGCTGGCCCTGTTGTTGGTGCACAGAAGCGCCCAGTGGAACATGCACGCCCGACTTCTGCGCAGGAACTCGCCATGGCGAAGGCGCTTGGGTTCGACAGCGTGCACGCGCTGCACGCTCACCAGCGTGCTGTGCAAGGGGGGTTCAATATGTGGGGTCAGCGGCAGGGCGACACGCGCACCAAGGCCTTGTCGCGTGCCTTGCCGAATCAGGCTGCAGTCGAGAAGATACGCGAGTTGGAGGCTGCGGCCGCCGTGAAGCAAGCATGGCTTGGGTCACCCGAGCATAAGGTCGACTCGTTTGTTGTTCAGTAGTCCGCCGCTGCTGGATCTTGTGCACGAGTGCCGTGTGGTTTCGTTGCTTGCGTGTGCGTGTTCAACGTGGCAACGTCCTTGCAGCGTCTGCTGTGCTTTGTTTGTAATCCTTTGGTATGACAGGCGTTTTACAACTCGGGGCTGTCGTCAGACGTTAACGTACCCGTCGCTCTTGCTGCCTCCGGGGGCAATCCAATAACAAATCTCCTCTGAGAATCACGCCGTGAGCCGGAGTAGGGTAGTTTTGTTAGCGTGGGGTAGTGCTGATGAGGGGTTTTGTTTTGTGTCAACAAATCCTTAGTCTCTCCACAATCGTGCACTAATTCTCTGCGTGACCGCTAATTGTCCGTCGCGCTCAATCTGGTCTTTACGGGTGAGCCTTTGCAAGGTCTCCGCTTTGCGATTGATCGCAATGCACAAGGTCTCGACCTTGAGCGCGTCAGTGAGTCAGTGAGCAGCTTGTGCTCCGCAGCCGCGGCTTGAATGTGGTCTTGATGAAGGTGACGTGGCGAAGTTCTGGCGCGGTTGGAGCGCAGGTGCTTCATAAACAGCGATTCCCTGGACGCGTGGTGGTTGTTAATAGCAAGTACAACCACAGGCTTTGACATTCTTTACTGAATGATAACGTGCACCCCTCACCTCGACCAAGGCGCGGCTTTAAACTCCAATCTCTGATGATGATAGTTGGATCTCTGGAGCATCGGGTCGTACAAAAACCAGCTTCTATGCAGAATCTAGGCCCTGAAATCGGCCATCAGGCCTCAGCCTTAACCCCCTGTATCGTTATTACACCTATCCTAGTCCTCACTGTGTCGGCGCGAGGTCATCCACTAAGCGCCCTCGCTGCGCGACCTTCCTTGCTGATCTAAAAGTCGAGCAAATATAATAAACCTTGATCAAATATCATAAACCTTGCTGGATGACGCTGACCTTGACCCGGACCACGAGAATCTTGACATGGAAGGCCAGCGACGTCGAATTGCACTCATGATGAGTTTAAGCAAACCCTCCCTGGCCCGGGAACCCTCCCTGGGTCTGATTGCCGTACGAAACGTAGGAGGCGGGGGGAAAGCCCACCATAGGCGCCAATGGGGACATCATCATGGATGGAGGCGGTTGGCCATCATACTGCGACGTCGCTTTCTCAGGCTCCTTCTCCTCAGGCTCCTCCGGTTTGTTGATGCCGATGGTCATCCAGAGGATCAGAAACTGAATGTGGCAAGCATTAGATTCCAAAAGTCAGCGAGTGTCATCTAGGCAAGAATCGACATGACTGTGACAATGACAGCGAGTTTTCTCAAATTCTCACCAGGCACAGGGTCACCCACGCTGTGTAGCCCATGGTGATGACGATGCCGACAATCTGCCAGCCGAGCTGCTTGCCGTTTGTATACACATTCGGGGCCGTCAGAGTCATCGGAAGCTTGTAAAAGACTCCAGCGACTGCAGGGCCGCCGATCTCGGGCTTGGCGAAGAATCCCTGCGGACTCGCCACGTGAGTGGGTGGCTATCTTGTTGACGTTGACCACGGACAAACGCAAACGGAGCGAATGCGTGAGTTCCTCATGCATGCTCAGAAACAAACGGGTCTCACCAACATTAGGGAACCCATCATGCCGCCGATGGCGTGCACGCCGAAGGCGTCGGGATAGCTGCACGTGTTGGGCTTCTGGTCCAGGCCGAACTTGTTCTTGAGGACAATGCAGCCATAGCACAGCGGGGCGCCAAGGATACCCATCACGAAGGCGCCGGTGTGGTCGACGAAGCCAGACGCAGGAGTGATGACGACGAGCCCGGTTATAGCTCCCGAGGCGACGCCTGTGGAGCGAAGGAAGCGAGGACGAGGATACAACAGTCAATCAGCACCATGCTCAGATCCAGCAATACAGCAATGACAAACGCAAGCAAAGGAAAAGTCATCACCTACGATTGAGGGCTTGCCCAAGTGGAGCCACTCGATGACCATCCAAGTGAAGGCACAGGTAGAGGCGCAAAGATGGGTAATCAGCGCTGCCATGCCAGCCTGGGTACCTGAAATTCTCAGAATTACGCAGAGCAAATGCAATTAGTGTCATTCAGGTAGCAAGGACAGCAGCGACATATGTAGGAGAACATGCAAGCTGTTTAACTTTGAGCTCTTTGGACAACTTTGGGCAGGTAGCGCACCAGCACTCAGGGCCGAGCCAGCATTGAAGCCGAACGAGCCAATCCAGAGAAGGGAAGCTGCGCATCCAATAGGACCACATGGAACCTGAGTCAAATCCTATCCTACTACAAGAAACCTTGTCACGCAATTCCTGGGTCGTGTTCGTGTCATCACATCCCGCGGGATGCCATTCCTATGAGAATGCAAATGCAAACATAATTCACAGGAACTTACCGCCGATGAAGGGCAAAAGGTGCTCCCAATCGGTGCGCTTGTCTTGAACAGGCTTGCGGGTGCGGCCGAGGACGATGGAGCCAACAAGAGCCGTAGTGCCTGCCGGACGCCTCAGCGGTCAGCCAAAGCTGTGAACCTACTACACTCCTGAACGCCCGTGTGCCGCGCAACATGGCTGAGTACAAACATATCTTTAGAATAAATCTTTAACCTCGAACCCTAAACCCTAAACTAAGTAAGTAAAAGCGCATCTTAGGTCTTGGGGGCTACCCAGGGGGCTACCTGCAACGATGTGGACGACGTGTCCACCGGCGAAATCAAGGATGCCCCATTTCGCAAGGAAGCCCTGTCCCCAATGCCATTGGACAACTGGGCAGTAGACCCAGCAGTGCCAGATGAAAAAGAAGATGAGCATCGACGAGAACTTCATGCGCTCAGCAAAAGACCCCGCGGCGATGACAGCGCTGCTCACGCAAACAAGGAATCAGAAGGGGTTCAGGGTTTCGGTTTAAAGGCAAACAACAAGCAAAGCAAGGAATCAAAGACAAACAAGCATGGCCAGAATGTGGACAAAAGAAGAGTTCGAAATGGCCATTAGACTGAAACTCACGTAACGATGGCGAAGGTCATCTGGAACCTGCATGCAACAACCAACCGCACAGCATCAGTTGACAGAACTTGCGCTGCTGGCAACATTACAGGGCAAGCGTCGATCCAGGGCAACGAGAAGCCTTACATGATGTGGACGCTTGTTGGGATGGTGCCGAACTGGGAATTGGGCTTCAATCTGGTAGTGTCTGTTTTCGCAGGCCAGGTTGTGTATGGGCCGTAAGTGTTGCACGTGGTGGACGCACACAGCGTTTACGACCCGCAGCTCAAGCATTCAAGTTGATGCGATACAGCATACGCGTGCCTGAGCGCGCCGTCCGCGATCGAGCTCAGACGATAGTGCAAAGTTACAGACTGGCAGGCAAATGATGATTTTGCAGGCTGGCAAGCAGGAAAGGAGGGAATACCCTTGCCGTCGCCCCAGAACCAGAACATGTTGGCGCCTCCAATGAACTCGTTCTTGGTACCATCCCAGTTATGCCCAAAGGCAAGCGAATAGCCGAACATCAGCCAGGTTATGGAGATCAAGCTGGCAACGGCAAAGGTCTGAATGCAGGTTGACGTACATTTCTTGAAGCCCGTGAGCCCACCTGCCAGGAGCAACATAGACGAGTTTAGCCCGCAGTACTTTGTATTTTGGCAGTGACGCGCTGCGGGGGCTTGCGAAAGGCCGCGCCGGGTCCAGGACGCAAGATCGGCGGACGCAAGATCGGCGCGCGCCGGAGCCAGGCTCGCTTTGCTTTGCCCCCGGTCGCGGATCGGCAAGAAGCATGTGCGTGTGCGCAGAATGCCACGCGCGACGCGGTCTGGGTTCGCGCGCGCGAAACCCCGCCCGCGGCTCAGCGGCCACATCGCTGCGAAGGGTGCGGCGGCCGCTGCGTGGCCATCCGCACGCGAGCACTAACGGCGACGGGGGCGGTCAGCGACCGTAAAAGAGCACGATGCCCGGAAGCGCCATGAGCAGGACAAGGGCACCGCAGATGATGATGAAGGCGGTGTCGCCCGAGTCATTACCCCCATAATCAGCAGATCCCTTTGAGGATGGCATGGCCTCCCGCTTGTGCGGGTTTGGTTTGAAGAGTTTTGGAGAGCGACCTTTTATCGACCGGGATGTGGTCGCAACTCGAGTGCCCCGGAAGAAGGTGCCGGAAGAACGGAATGGAACGAGCAGTTGCAGTTTCATCACCTTTTGTGAGGAACGTATCTCAAAAATAATCTTTTCGCTCTTGAAATAAGTCTCAAAAATAATCTTTTCGCTCTTGAAATATGTCTTGATATAGCCGTTAGCAAATTTCCTTTCGTAAAGATCTCTCGCTGACGGGGGGCGTCATATATTTCGCATCTGTTCCGACACCGTTTTATGGAGGATTCGGATATGCAGGCACGTAATCGAACCGTTGTGAATCTAGAAAGCATCATCGTGGTGCTTTAATTTCTCACAAAACCCCGATGTGTCCACGAACACATCGGGAACAAAGTCCTTGGATACCATGAGTAAGTTTACATAAGCTTGAGTACTCGACAAGCGCGCGGGGATGGCATCGGCCCTCAGCACGGGCGACCTCGTAAAAATAGGCGGCCTCAAGGCGGCGCCGCAGCACAACGGGGAGCACGGACACCTCGAGCGGTACAATCAGATCCCCATGCCCCACGCGCATTCCGCTTGATCCCCGCTCACAGTTCCCCTCCCTTCAGTTCCCTCAGTTCTCCCCTTGGCGCACTTTTGTTGTGTTGGCTAACTAGTATCATACACGGCGCTTCTTCCCTCAGTTCTCCCCTTGACGCATTTTTGCTGTGTTGGCAAACTATCGGCAGGTTCAGCGATGACACCGGCCGGTGGAAGGTAAAACTCTGCAGCGGCGGACAGCTCGGCGTGAAGCCTTCCAACTTGGAGGTACCGTACCCCTGCTGCATGATGCCTCAATTGCGGTCCCCATTGAGGAGCGGAGTTTGGGCGGAGTAGGACCGGTCTTCGGGGGGGAGGAAGAAGGGGGTGGTGTGAGGAGTGGGCAAGGAGCGACTAGGACCATCCTACTTTTTCATATTATTAGTGCTTGGCCCTCTAAACAGCCTCTGATGGTACGTCCTTCATCAAGGTATATGGCGCTGGTCCTATTTTTGTTTCTGAACAACTAAAAGACATCATCATCATCATGCGCATGTCACTCTGACGCAGATTCTTGACGGCCGCGCGTGATGTGCTGTGCAGCCATGCTCGAACGAGAAAATTTTCGACAACGGCAGCATTGAAGTCCGGAAAATACCGGGATGCGGATACGGCATGTAAGCCGGCCTCTTTTTGTGGTAAAGAGGCCTCTTTTTGTGGTAAAGAGGCCTCTTTTTGTTCCCCCAGGGAGCTCTTCGCAAATGGACGTGCTCATCCATGTGCCTCTCCGTGAATGCTCTTCTCATGTTTTAATTATTACTGGTATGCCTACTCTGCGAGATCCTGTGGCCGTCAAGGCTTTTGAACTAAACCCCAAACCCGGGAGCGCGTGAGTCCGCACCCTAATCGAATCGAATCCATTCATCCCGACAGAGCGGAATAATTACGTGAGCTTGTGTTTGCGTGCGTTTGCTCGGGATTGTGTGTGCACAGAAATGCATGTCCCGGGCCCCTACATGGTCTTCAGCAAGGAGGAGCTCCCCAAGATCCAAACCCCAGAACCCAAACCCAAACCCCAAACCCCAACCCCTGCATAAACCCAAACAGAGTGGCCGTCAAGGCTTTTGATCCAAGAAGTTGCTAATGTGTTGCTAACGTGTTGCTACTAATGTGTTGCTAACGTGTTGCTAATGTGTCGCTAACAGCGTGGCCGTCAAGGCTTTCGATGCAGGCAGCGTCATTTTCCAGGTTCAACACTTTCTCCTTAATTTGTTTTTTGATAGCATTCCGTGCTGGCGTTTTTGCAAAAAGATATCAAGTGGTCCTTCATGGAGCCTCCAATACGGTGGTAATTGTTTTTTTAAATTAGGTAATTCCCAAAAAAGTCCGCGGTAGCGAATTCCCAAAAGATCGTTTTGGAAATCCCAGGGTGACCCAAGGGATGGCCCAGTTTCGAAGTCACGGTTTGATTAAAAGGCCGCGACTTGGCCCCCCCCTGGAGTACTCGGTATGATGACACAAGCTTTTGAGGCGGGTAGGTCACATACAACTAAACCCGGGGTTTAGTTCCGTCAGAGGATGTGATAGTGCTGTATATTGTCACACACACACACACACACACACATAACACATAACACACACACACACACACAAAGAACAAAAAAAAAAAGCCATTAGCGCGTGGCAGCAAAGACACACCCCAGTGCAAAATAAAAATGTAAAATGAACAAAAGCTCAAAAATGAATGAATGAAAAAACAAAATGCAATGAAAACAGGAAAAACCGTTTGCGCGGGTGAACAAAGACACAAGCGTGACTGCAAAGCGACATGATGCTGCTGCTGGGCTCATGGAGCAGGTGTGTATATGTGTATGTATCTGTACATAAATACGTACTCACACACACACATACATACATACATACATACATACATACATACATACACACACACACACACACGTATATATATACATAGATTCATACATTCGTATATACATGCATACATAGAATCATACATTCGTATATACATGCATACATACATACATATGAGGCAGCTGCTCGGCTCATGGAGCAGGTCTGCATGCATATGTATGTATGTAGATAGATTGGTAGACTGAACGACTTAGAGAGAGCGCGCGCGCGCGTCAGCTCAGGGGATACAAATTTGTACCAATTATCACCCCATTACTAGTAAAATCAGCAAGGGGTAGTCAAATTAGCACGCGACAGATAGATATCAGAATACTACTGTGTTGCTAATGTGTTGCTAACGTTTTGCTAACGTGTTGCTAATGTGATAGATATCAGAATACTACACACCCTCGCTCACAAACACAGGTGTTTCACACACACACACACACACACACACACACACACACACACACACACGCACGGGAAACTCACAGGTGATGGACCTGGCAACAAGAGGAACGTTTGACCCGCGTGACCCCAGCGCTTGGCCGCAGGAGGTGTTCTTCACTAAGCCCTAAACTATACCCCAAACATTACCCTAAGCTCAGAGCCCTGCATTCCGCGGTTCCCCGTGTTTATGTGTGTGTGCGCGCGCACGTGCATGCGTGCGTGCATGCGTGATGTTGCAGATCCATTCGTGTTTACTCATCTTCTCATTCTTTCTCTCTCTCTCTCTCGCGCGCGCTGTCTCTCTTTCTCGCTCGCTCGCTCGCGCGCGCTCTCTCTCGCTCCCTCCCTCTCTCTCCCCCCCTCATTTTCTGTCTTGCTCTCGCTCTATCTCTCTTTCTCTCTCACCCGCGTTGTGCTGCTCAGGTAGTCGAGTGTTTGGCCAAGGTTA
>Ga0315899_10004630_pt1 | contig 14856 bp, 20 predicted proteins | sample LakEriMetagenome_2_FD_203518 | JGI IMG/M metagenome (GOLD analysis project Ga0315899, IMG submission 203518) | Freshwater fungal communities from buoy surface, Lake Erie, Ohio, United States - Buoy 4 MA112 | ecosystem: Environmental > Aquatic > Freshwater > Lake | place: USA: Lake Erie, Ohio... | reverse complement strand
AGAAATACCACAGGACTCAATCGAGCGAGCAGTGCAAGCGGCAGGATATTCCATAGTTCCTTAAGTCTGACAGAAAACTCTCAGAAACTGCGAGTATGGTTGCAATATCAAAGGGGTTAGAGATGCAGATAAATATTGATAAGAAGACTGGTTCGCTCGTTGCAATCATCGTTGTTCTGCTTGGAATAATTCTAGGATTTTCAATAAGCAGGAATAGCGACGAAGGATTCTTTGGGATGCGTGGAAACGATTCCATGGGTATGCGTCACAACTCAGGAACTGCCACATATACAGGTGCCGATGTGATGTTCTTACAGATGATGATTCCTCATCACCAGCAAGCGATTGATATTTCAAACATTGCTCTTAAAACATCAAAAGATTCAGAACTCCTTGCACTTGCAAACACAATCATCAAAGTCCAATCAGCAGAGATAGTGCAAATGCAGTCTTGGCTGAATGATGCGAATGTAAATCCAGGTATGGGCCACTCAATGGACGGAATGGGTGGGATGCTCGATGATGCCGAACTATCAGCACTTTCGGCAGCTTCGGGAAAGAACTTTGATTTGCTTTGGCTTAAAGGGATGATCGGACATCACGATGGTGCAATCCATATGACCACAATGATTCGAGACGCTAGTAACGCTGATATCAAGACTTTCGGTGAGAATGTTGTAAAGGATCAATCTGCCCAAATTGTTCAGATGAAGGCGATGCTCAAACGAATCGGATAAGGCCGGTTTATTGATAGGCCCTCATCTCGAGTGTTATGCAACTTTATTTGAGAAAAAATATGGGCAATCCGCCAAATTAGGCTTGAAGTGAATTCTTCCGGCTTATAGGGCGACTCTTCTTTATAAATAACTTAAGGCTTAATAGAAATGCCAGTCTCTCGTTCGGAAAGTTCCCAGAGCTTGCGAATGTTCGTCTTATTCCGAGTTCGCAATATGGGGTGTTTTACCGGGGCGCCGTTATTTCCAAATCTTGGACTGTAGAACTGACCCCCTTTAGCTTTGGGATCAAGAGCAGCTCTAATTTGCGGCCGAGCACCTTCACTAGGCTCCATTCCCACTCGAGCTGCTAGGTACTTTGAAAGGGTTCCAGTCCAACCTGCAGCGCCCTTGTCGAAAGTCTCAACCTGCAAGTTTGTGTGAGACAACCCTGGGTGCGCTAAAAGGCTCATGGCTTTTTTTCCTGCATTTTTGAACTCGTTATCTAATCCAAGAGCAAAGAAATAGTTGGCTAATTTTGATTGGGCATATGCCTTCCATGGGGCGTACTTCTTGCGCAAATGTGGATCATCAAAGTCGATGTTCCACACCAAGTGGTGCGCAGTGCTGGTCACAGTAACAACTCGGGCTTGTTCAGCTGCCAATAAGTTATCCATTAGAAGTCCAGTAAGACTCCAATGGCCTAAATGGTTAACGCCAAACTGACTTTCAAAGCCATCTTCAGTTTTCATTTCTGGCATTGCCATAATTCCAGCGTTATTTATCAAGAGATCTAATTGGCTGAACTTGTTGCCAACTTCTGCAGCTGCGGCTTTGATACTGCGCTGAGAGGCAAGATCCAAGCGAAGTAGTTCTATTTGGGCTTTTGGTATGAGCTTTTGAACTTCTGCAACTGCTGCCTTGCCCTTTTCTTCATTTCTAGCGGCGAGAAGTACATGAGCACCTTTAGAGGCTAAAGCCTTAACCGTTTCAAAACCTAGACCGATATTGCCACCAGTAACTAGCGCTGTCTTGCCTTTAAGTGATGGAGTTTTAGCTATTGAAAATGACACAAGGAGCCTCCTGAGGTACTTGATGCGTTGATGAGTCGAAACTTATCAACCTATTGGAAGGCAGTCAACTAGCAATCCCACAGAAGTTTCATAAATTTTTTGAGATTCTTAGAGGCATCAGACCACTCAGACTCATAGAAGATCTCCCGAGACTTCTTGGTCGATTTGAGTAGGCCAGCATTGCTCAGAATCTTTAGGTGATGAGAGATAGTCGGGCGAGCTAAGTTCAGCCGTTCAGTAATCTGCAGGACATTGAGCGGCCCTTCCATTTCAAGCATGATCAAAATATCTTGCCGATTGGGGTCGCCAAGGGCATTAAAAACTAATGAGCAGTCTCGAGCGACTTTTCTTACCTGATTTTCTGTGGCCATAAGACAAGAGTATCAATCCGTCGAAACTCGTCAACCGAATTCCAATTGAACTTTTGGAAGTTGTTACAGGTTGATTAATCTTTGGGGGCAAAATTGAGGGCAATTGAAAATTTTGAGCGTAGCTTCACGCATAACAATGTCGTCTCCGGCTTATAGGGCGACTCTTCTTTCTAATAGATATTGGTTTAAGATTCTCATATGCCGAAATTAAGTCACATGGTTCCGCCAAAGGGCGTTAAAGAAAAGAAGTTAGAAGTAATTGACGGGTACACGATTAAATACCACGCGAATGGGGCCACCGTTTGGTCAAAGGGAAAAATGGTGGACGACCAGCCCGAAGGTTATTGGGAGTGGTACCGAATTGATGGCACGATTAAACGTTCAGGATATTTTAAAAAGGGAGAGCCCGTTGGCGAGTGGGTTACTTACGATGATAAAGGAAAAAAGTATAAGACAACCAGTAGGGGGAAAAAATAGCGGGGCTTGAAAACTTATCGCTTAAAAAGATGGCCCAATTCCGGCTTATAGGGCAACTCTTCTTTTATTTACTTAAGTAATTTTTTTGCTGCCGGTGTGAGTGAGTAATACGCCCACTTGCCGCGTTGAGTTCTTTCTAGCAATCCAGAATCTACTAACAACTTTAAGTGATGACTTACTGTGCTTTGGGCTAAACCAGTTTCAGGTGTCAGATCACAGACACAAGCTTCGGCATCATCACTATCAGCAACAGCCATCATCAACCCAAGGCGAGTCTGATCACCAAGTGCTTTGAACTGTTCTGCCAGGCTTGTAAGCGCCTTGGGCGAATACGAGAGTTTAAGAGTCTGGGCCATGGCCTAACTATACATTGACATTCTTCGATATGTGCTTTAATCTATAAATCGAAGATTATCGATGGGAAAACCATGAGCAAAGAGATTAAGTTGATCCAAGAGGTCGAATCATCATGCTGCGCCCCTGCTGCGTCTGAAGCATGCTGTGAGGTGCAACCCGATTCAACGGTGTGCTGCGAGACGGAAGCCGCTTCAACTCAACCCTGCTGCGCAACGAGTGATGTAACTTCTAAGGAGATGCTTCTTTGGAAATCTATCGGAATATTTCTTGCCTTAATCGCATCCTTTATCATCTCTGATTATTGGTTTGGTTCTTACTTAAAGTCTCAATTGGCAGGGTTAAGTGCAAAAACAGCTGATTCACTTGCATTCTTTATCTCTCACTCCATTGGACTGTTAAGTCTTCTTGCAGCAATAACAACCGCAGCAGTTTTCCTTCGTTCATTTATTGATGCCGACAAAGTCCGCAAACATATGGAAAAAGTTGGCTCAATCAGAGGTCATGGAATTGCAGCTGGAATTGGTGTAGCAACGCCATTTTGTTCATGCAGCGCAGTTCCAGTGTTTACAGGATTTATCCGGGGCGGAGTGCCGGTTAGTCAGGCAATCTCATTCTTGGTTGCTAGCCCACTTGTTAATGAAATTGCTGTGATCATGCTTGCTTCCACCGTAGGTTGGGCAATTGCTGGAGCATATGCAGCTATGGGTTTTGCAATTGCAGTTGGTGCAGGAATTGCACTTCGCAAATTTGCCAAGCCAAGTTTGACTGAGGTGACTCAAGTAAAAAGCCTTAACGTGATTGATTCTCAAGGCAATCTTGTTAAACCTTCAATGCAGAAAAGAGCTAACGCTGCACTTCTTGAAGCAAGAGACACCGTCAAAACAACCTTTGTATTCATTTTGATAGGTGTGGGCGTAGGCGCATTTATTCACGGATGGGTTCCAAACTCTGCAATTGAAACAATTGCTTCTTGGGGTCCAGTAGTGGGCGTAATCGCTGCGACAGCTATCGGAGTTCCTCTCTATTCGGGGATTGCAACAGTGATTCCTGTTATTTCTGCGCTCGCTGAAAAGGGAATGCCAATGGGAACTTTGTTAGCTTTTGCGATGAGCGTAACGGCACTCTCATTTCCAGAAGCTCTGTTACTACGTAAAGTGATGAAACCAAAGTTGCTTGCAGCCTTTTTTGGAGTTGTTGCCTTGGGGATAATCCTGGTCGGAATTACCTTCAATATTGCACTGGGCTAATCACGGCCAATCCGGCTTATTGGGCGACTTTTCTTCAAATTATTGCTTGTTAACTTTTTGCCTTCTCACCAGGATTGTAGAACCAGTAATTGAGATAACAACTGCAAGTAGAAGTCCGGTGTATTGGGTAAGAGTTATTGCATCCTGCCAATAAGCCACACTTCCTAAAACGAATGAAAATTCGCCAATTTGGCTAACTCCAACACCAAGGTGAAATGGTGTTGCATTCATCTTGCCTATTTTGGCAATGAAAATAGTAGGTAAGCTTTTTAGTAAAACCATCATGACTAAGATTAAAAGAGCAAATGGCCATGCATCAGATAGTTGTGATGGTTGAATTAAGGTTCCTATGACAACAAAAAATAGAACTGCAAATAGATCTCGAAATGGCAGTATTGCCTTTCGAACCTCATCGGTGTCTCGACTTTGATTAATTGTTAGTCCGGCAATAAACCCGGCTAGTGCCATCGGAATGTTAAATACAACTGTTCCTAGAGCAGCTAAAACAAGGCCAAATGAGACAGAGTAGATTAAGAAAAGGTCTCGTTCCCATCGCACAGCCCTAAGTACTTTAGGCAGTATTTTTGATGCAAAAAATGCTAAAACAGCAAATCCAATCAATCCGCCGATTGCAATATATAAAGGAGTTTCACTTTTCCCAAACGCAGTAAGTATTACGGCAGCCAATGCCACACCAACAAGATCTTGGACTAGTGACCAGCCTAAGAGTGCCTCTTCAGTCATAGTGTTTGTAGCCCGCCTTGGACTGCGAGTTATATTAACAATTACCACACTAGATGACATTGCAATACATAAGGCAAGAATTAATGATCCAAAAAATGAAATACCAAGCCAGAAGAAAATTGGTGTTCCAAGCAATACTCCAAGAACCACCTGTGTTGGAACACCCCATAGGAGTGTCTTTTGTTCTCTGCTAATTCGTTTTAGGTCTAACTCAATACCAACCTCAAACAACAGCAACACAACACCAATATCAGCCAGTAAGGCAAGTTGATTGTTCTCCGCTACAAAACCTGGGGTAAATGGTGAAACCAATAGCCCAGTAAATAAGTAGCCAATTACTGAAGGTAAACCAACTCTTCTCGCGGCAAATCCCATGGTTGCTGCCGCTGTTAAAACTACCCCAACATTAAGTACTAAAGGTGCGGTTTCAATTACTGATGCCATCTCTGAATTATAGTGATTATTAACTTTTGAGGCTTTATGTATAACTTTCTCTATAGATAGTTCTCAGGATCAGAATTATGATTGTTTTCTTTCGCAGTAAGTGAAGTTATGCATCAGATTAAAGCCAGCTGATTTATAAAGCCGTTGGGCACTTTCATTGGTATGGTGCACACCAAGACAAAGATATTTCTCACCCAATTTCTCACCAGCAATAAGACACTTTTCTGTTAAGGCTTTCCCAAAACCACGGCCACGAAAATCAGTATGGGTTGCAACGGAGGAGATAATTACCTTCCCGGACTCCCAGCGGCAGAGTGCTGCAACAGCCACTAACTGTTGATTATCTAGAATCTCAACCCATTCAAGGATCTCTTTATTGCCAGGAAATACTGATGATTGTGGAGCATGAAGTTTTAGAAATGCATCAATCTCTTGATCAGATGAAACTCTTGGTTGGAACACATCTGCCTTAATAGTTGGTGCCCAATAACAATCCCACTCATCAACAACTTTGTATTCATCTGGAAGGGATGAGATGGCACGTGAATCAAGTGAGAAGCGATCCCACTCCTTTGGAATTGCAGGGGATGTGCCAAGGGCAACGCCATAGATGCCATTATCTTTCCTAGCGGTAGTGAAATTACGTTCATCATCAAACACAGCATTAATGAAATGGCTCTGCGGAATCCAAGCATCAAAGAATGGGGAGCTAGGGTAAAGCTTTGAATACCCCAGAGCTGCCTCTTTGTGGGATGTAGTAACCGTATTGTGAGTAGGCATATCAGAAAGGGTACTGATTATTTGTAGTAGATGTATTATTTGGACATGACCGATTACACAAATACAAATATCTCAGATCCAGCGATCAAGAAAATGCTGGAGGATTACTTTGAAGTTATGCACCGTCAAGATATGAATTTATTTGACACTGTTTTTCACAAAGATTGCGCTCTCTACTCAGCACAAACTGGTGAAATCTCCCTACGTCCATACGCTGTTTATCGTGATGTAGTAGCTAACCGAAAATCACCTGCCGATACAGGCAATGCGCGGAGAGATAAGGTTTTAATGTTTGACCAGATCTCACCAACACTTGCAGTAGTGCGCGTGCAGTTGGAGATGTTTGGTGGGGTAATGCAGGATTACTTAAATATTGTCTTTATTGGCGGTCGTTGGATGATCTTGGCAAAGATGTGGGAGCGCGTTGGGGATTCACCTAACTAAGCTTTCACCACCTACCTTAAAATCTACTTAATACCTATCTAGGATATCTCCATGACATTTGGCATTCACTCCGAGCAGTATGTGAACAACTACTCCAAAGAGCAGAATCAAAAATTCACCCAAGTATTTGGTGAGTTAACTCTTAAGTTTGCCGAGAAGATGAAGGCGCAAGTAATTGCTTCCGATGTTGAGGTGCAGGAGCTTGTGAAAGCCCATTATGAGTTTTGCTCACAATTTTGGACACCTACTAAAGAGGCATATAAGTCTCTTGCCACCACCTACATCCTGCCCTCACCATATCGAGATTCCTATGAAGAGGTTGCCCCTGGCTTAGGTAAGTATCATTACGATGCGATATGCATCTGGGCTGATAAAAACTTAGAGTAATTTTCTTTACTCTATGATCAGTAGATGAATTTACTGGCAGCAATAATTGGCTATGGATTTGGCATATTTGCCATGGTTTTTGGCGAATCTGATGATTCACCAGGGTTGCAAGGAATTGGCTTACTAACAATCATTTTCATCACCTACAAGTTAGTAACCGCCTATAAGAAAAACCGATCCTAGATTATTGATAAAAGCGGTATTACTAATAAGTTAGAATAATCTCGTGAAATTTATTATTAGCGTTATTGATGACCTATCAAACTCTGGCACACCAGCTGAAATGGCTGAGATAAATAAGTTTAATGATCAATTGCGTGCTAACGGCCAATTTATCTTTGCTGGCGGCCTTGCTGCTCCAGAGAGTGCTGATGTAATCGATAATCGAAATGATGCGAATTTGTCTACTGGAAAACCACTATTTGCTAGCAAAGAGAACTTCTCTGGCTTTTGGTTGATCCAAGCAGAAAGCATTGAAGTTGCAAGAAGATTAGCATTTGCTGGATCTAAGGCTTGTAATCGTAAGGTTGAGCTTCGCCCCTTACTTGGATAAGTATTTAACTTACTTTAGATCTAACCATTTCTTTCGTTCAGCTTTAGGTAATTTCTCAATTGCATAACGAAGAGAAGTTCTTCCCATCTTGGCTGAGTTTTCTTTTAGAAAGCCTCTAAGTAATGAAAGATTCTTCTTGCCAACCTCACGAAGTGCCCAACCAGATGCCTTTTGAATCAAATCATGCTTGTCATCAAGGAGCATTTTCACAATTGTGATGGTGGGCTTTAGCTCTCTTTTTCTAATGTAGGCAAAGGTAAAGAGAATGGCGCTACGCCTTTGCCATAGATCCTTACTTCTTGCTAACTTTTTTAACAGTTGCTTGGAGTCTGATCTTGGAATCAAATACCCACCCATGATTGGGGCGGTGACATCAACTAGATCCCAGTTATTTACCCTGCCCCTTTTTATTTGCTTTAGGTAAAAATCAAACAACATCTTCTGCGCTGCTTCACCCTTAGCTCGCTTATATTGCATGGTAATAATGACCAATCCACACAGTCTCACCTCATGGAGTTTGGAGGAGGTTAATTTCTCAATCTCAGATAAAGAAAGCAGTTGATACTTTCTAGCAATCTGCCTGATTACTGGCACCCTCACACCAATAAATACATCCCCATACCCATACTCACCCTTTGCAGTTTTAAAAAAGCGCTGAGCAAGAATTGCTTGGGATTTGTTAGATTTCTTCTTTAACTCATTTATTGCATTAATACCAAGCACTACTGCCTAATTACCTTTTGTAATAATCCATCTTTTATATGGACCACTTTTAAACTCATAAACTTCAACTGGCTGATTGCGGTAGATGATGGTGAAATCTTTACCACCTATGTAGCGCATTGTGCCAAGTAGTAGGTAGAAAGGAATACCTGTTCCAGGTGCACGAAAACCTCTAAGTAAGCCAGAGCGCCAAGGCTTTGCAACAATTTTTTGAGAGGCTAAATCTGACTTATTAGCAACAATATCTCCATGTAGGCAGGCAATTTTCTCTACTTTTGATAGTGAGAGCACAATCTTGTCACCTTGCTCAATTATTTGGGCCATACCCAAATGGTATCAGCACTTTTTTGCTCTGGCAGGTAGTTTTGTTGAGGCATAAATAGCCTTTACAATCTTGTAATGGTTAGAGTAAAAACATTTGCACCAGTCATATTTGTTTTACTCTGGAGCACAGGTTTTATCGGCGCTAAGTACATACTTCCATACGCTGAGCCTTTTGTTTTCTTAACAATTAGATACTTCTTTGCCACCCTGGTTTTGGTTTTAATTGCCAAAGCATTAAAGGAGCCGCTTCGAATAAGTAAAGCGGCAATAAAGCAATCAATGATTGTGGCGCTTTTCTTGCATGTAATTTATATTGGTGGAGTTTTCTATGCGATATTTATTGATATCCCAGCAGGTATTACTGCGGTAATTGTTAGCTTGCAACCTATTTTGGTATCAGCTCTGGCCATTCCATTACTGGGGGAGAAGCTTTCATACCGCCAGGTATTTGGGTTAGCACTTGGTTTTATTGGAGTTCTCTTTTTGCTCTCACCAAAGTTATTTGAGGGAGATCTCTCTACCGGCTTTTCAACCTTTGGCATTATCTGCTGCGTTCTAGCACTCCTTGGAACAACCGCTGGTTATTTGCTGCAGAAAAAAGGGGGAGCAGATATTCCATTCCTGGCTGGAACCGCAGTTCAATTTGCTACCTCAACTGTGATCTTTGCTATTGCCTCTGTAATCTTTGAGCCACTCAAAGTTAAAATCACCTTGGAGTTTGTCTTAGCCTTAAGTTGGATTGTTTTAGCCCTTTCAATTGGCTCCATATTTTTACTCTTTTACCTACTAAGGCAGGACAGCGCCTCATCAGTTTCAAGCCTTTATTACCTTGTTCCACCCCTGGCTGCGGTGCAGGCCTACTACTTTTTTGATGAACGAATTAAGGGCATTGGATTAATTGGTATGGCACTTGCTGCATTGGGTACTTTAATTGTTACTAAGAATTCAAAAACAGCAGCGCATTAATTACTGATTTAAGAAGATCTTGTATTGCACACGATCTGTAATTGCAACCTTGTCATATAGTTTTCGAGCAGTTTCATTATCTGGGGCAGTTGTCCAGTAAAGCCGCTTTGAACCCTTAGCAATTGCAATATCTTCAACCGCTTTAATAAGCGCCCTACCAACACCCTTACCTCTCACCTTTGGATCGGTATAAAGATCTTCTAAGTAACAAAAATCCTCAACCGCCCAAGTTGATGGCCGAAAGATGTAATGAGTAAAGCCAACAATCTCACCATCTAATTCAGCAAGTAAGCCATTGATGTTAAAGCCAGAGTTTAAGCGCTGCCAGGTTAATTCAAACTGTTCATCACTTAACTTAGATTTATAAAAAACTATGTACTCTTTAAATAACTCAAGCCATCTATTTTTATCACTGACTGTGATTGGGCGAATTTTTATGCTCATATCGCAATCATATAAGAGTTTTGAAGTTACTGCGAGTGATCAAGCAATATGCCATAATTAAGTACTTCAATTTGGCATCTAAATGACTCGGATAACTCCGGGTCATTTAATTTATTTTACAGTTTTGTCCTAGTATTGATAAGTGAACTCAATTAGAAATGTTGTTCGAATAGTTGCAATCGCAAATCTTGCATACTTTTGTGTGGAGTTCTTCTTTGCCCTAAGGATTGGATCAGTATCCCTATTTGCTGACAGCATAGATTTTCTTGAGGATGCCTCCGTTAACATCCTGATCTTTGTGGCAATGGGCTGGAGCTTGTTGGCTAGAAAAAGATTAAGTAAATTCTTTTCTCTCCTCTTACTTGTCCCTGCTATTTCTGTATTGATCTCAACCATCTTTGAGATAAATAATCCATCAACCCCAGATGCGATCTCATTAACCGCGGTCGGAACAGGGGCGTTAATAGTTAATTTCTCCTGTGCTTTTTTGCTAGCAAAATTTCGAAGTTCGCAAAAAAGTTTGGTACTAGCTGCATATTTATCAGCTAGAAATGATGCGCTTGCAAATGTGGCAATCATTTCCGCCGGCATCACTACTATTTTTTGGAGCAGTGCTATTCCAGATTTAGCAGTTGGCCTTGCTATTGGGATGCTAAATGCTGATGCGGCAATAAAGGTGTGGCGAAGTACTGAGCATTAAGCAAAACCACAGTATTTAAAGACCTCTCAAAATAGCCTTAAGGTAGAGTGCTCTCATGCAGATGCAATTAGCCATACTTGTTTTCCTAATCGCATATCTATTGATAGCAAGTGAAAAATTTAATCGTGTAGCAGTCGCACTGGGTGGCGCAGCTGCCATGATCGTAATTGGTGCAACTGATGCAGATGCAATTTTTTATGATCATGATACTGGGATCGATTGGAATGTAATCTTCCTATTGCTTGGCATGATGATTATTGTGGGCGTTATCCACAAAACTGGGTTATTTGAGTATCTGGCTATTAGGGCAATTAAGAAAGCAAAGGGTGAGCCAAAGCGAGCACTAGTTTTTTTAATTATTTTAACCGCGATAGCAAGTGCAATTTTAGATAATGTAACAACTATTTTGCTGGCAGTACCGATGACTTTGGTGGTTTGCAAACAGTTAAATGTTTCACCGGTGCCATTTATCTTGTCCCAAGTTTTTGCCTCAAATATTGGGGGCGCGTCAACTCTGGTTGGTGACCCGCCAAACATAATCATTGCTAGCCGAGCAAATCTTTCATTTAATGACTTTTTAGTTCATATGGCTCCTTGGGTGATTGTTGTAATGATGGTGATTACACCCATGCTGGTTTTTATGTTCCGCAAAGAGTTAGTTAACACTGCTGCTGATAGAGCTCGAATAGATAAGCTTGATGAAAAATCTTACTTAAAAGATAAAGTCTTACTGAAGAAAAGCCTATTTGTATTAGGTGCAGTAATGATTGCATTTGTGCTTCATACCGCACTTCACTTAGAGCCATCAATTGTTGCGATGTTAGGTGCTGGTGTCTTGGTGGGAATCAGTAGATTAAAACCAAAAGATTATGCAATGGATGTTGAGTGGGCAACACTTGTGTTTTTTGCTGGCCTATTCATAATGGTTGGTGCACTTGTTAAGACTGGTGCATTAGGAGAGTTTGCTCAATTTCTAAAGGATCAAGTGGGAGATCAAGCTTCCCTTGCTGCGATGGTATTGCTCTTTGTCTCTGCAATACTTTCTGGAATTATCGACAACATTCCATATGTTGCAAGTATGTCACCGGTTGTAACTGAGTTATCTGCGGGCATCTCAGATCAATATGGAGATGTGCTTTGGTGGGCATTAGCATTTGGCGCAGATTTTGGTGGAAATGCAACGATAATTGGCGCAAGTGCCAATGTGGTGGCAATTGGATTAGCTCATAAAGCTGGAATTAAGATCTCATTTTGGCAATTTGCTAAATACGGTATTCCAGTAACTTTAGTAAGCGTTGCTATGGTTGCACCATATATATTAATTAGATATTTCTAATTAACCTTTAGCACTTACAGCGATCTACTTCAGCCACGCCGGCTAGCGCCTCTTCAATATGCTGGCCGCAGCCATCCCAGGTTGGTTTGCCACATTTGTAGCAGGTAACACGTGAACACATATTTAAACTCTCCTTTCCTTAACTTGCTAAATACTAATATACCCCCTAGGGTATAGCCATTGTCAACTTTAACAGAAGTTTTTAGCCAGGAGGTAGTCACAATGTCAGCCAAAAAAGTGGCACATGTTTTAGCTGATCAGGATCAGCTGGAGTTAATAACTAAGCGAGTAAAGCGGGCCAACGGACAATTAGCTGCGGTAGTGCGAATGCTAGAAGAGGGCAGAAATTGTGAAGAGGTAGTAACTCAGATGTCTGCTGTTGCTAAGGCAGTGAACACCGCTGCCTTCACATTGATCTCTGCCAGCTTGAAGGAGTGCTTAATCGAAGATAAATCCAACTCTGAGGCGGTAACTGCTCAATTACAAAAACTGTTTTTATCACTTGCCTAAAAAGGAGAATACATATGAAGAAAATCTCTGTAGTAATTGCCATCTCCACATTACTTTTATCTGGATGTAGTTCGGCCAGTGACAGTGCAAATTTAAATGTTGCTGAATTCTCCGCTAAATCACAAGAGGCAGGAGTGATTTCACTTGATGTTAGAACCGCCGGTGAGTTTGCTGAGGGGCATCTAGTTAATGCGCTCAATATAAATGTTGAGTCAGGAAATTTTGAAGCAGAAATTGCAAATTTAGATAAAAACGCCACATACGCTGTTTACTGCCGAAGTGGCAGAAGATCAGCAGTAGCGGTGGATTTAATGAAGAAAGCTGGATTTAACAATCTTTATAACCTAGATGGTGGAGTTATAGATTGGAGCGCTAGTGGCTTGCCACTAGTTAAGTAAAATAATGTCAGAGCTTAAAAGAGTAATCATTATTGGTGGGGTGGCAGGCGGTATGTCTACTGCAACGAGATTGCGTCGGTTAAGTAATGATTTAGAAATAATAGTTTTAGAGCGAAGTAATCATGTATCTTACGCAAATTGCGGTCTACCTTATTATGTAGGCGGCGTCATTGAAAATGAGAGCTCACTACTTCTTCAAACTCCCGCTTCGCTTCATGCCAGATTTAGATTAGATGTGCGGATAGCCAGTGAGGTTCTTTCAATAAGTCCAGATAGCAAGAGCCTGCAAGTTAAAGACTTGGTTAATAATTCTGAGTATGAACTTAATTATGACAAGTTGGTATTGAGCCCTGGCGCAACACCAATTGTTCCACCTTTGCCAGGAGTTGAACGTGCAATGACATTGCGCACTGTTGAAGATGTTGAAGCTATCGTGGCTAAAGTTGTTCAAAAACCAAAAACTGCCGTCGTGATTGGTGGCGGGTTTATCGGCGTTGAAATTGCTGAAAATTTGATTCACAAAGGGATTAAGACGGCAATAGTTGAGGCTTCAGATCAAGTGCTAGCGCCATTAGATTCTGAAATGGCTACCCTTGTTGCAAAGGAGATAAGAGCAAAAGGTGCTGACCTTCACCTTGGTGTAAGTGCAAAGGAAATAACGGATCACTCAGTTGTTTTAAACTCTGGTTTAGAGTTATCGGCAGATCTAGTTATTTTAGCAATTGGTGTCAGGCCTGATGTTAGTTTGGCAAAATCTGCTTCACTTAATATTGGCGCACGCGGCGGCATAATTGTCGACGAGTTCAATTTAACTAGCGATAAAAATGTTTATGCTGTTGGCGATGCTACTGAAAAAACGGATTCATTAGATGGATCAGCCACATTGGTGCCACTTGCAAACATCGCAAATCGACATGGCAGAGTAGTTGCCGATCACATTCTCGATCGTAAAGTTAGACATGTAAAGACTATAGGCACGGCAATTGTTAAAGTCTTTGATCTTATGATTGCAACAACTGGTTGGAATGAGAAACGACTATCTAAGACCACAATTGATTACAAAATAATTCATGCTCATCCAAATTCACATGCTGGTTACTACCCTGATGCAAAGCAAATGGCCTTAAAGCTAATTTTTGATGCAAAAAGTGGTGAGATTTTAGGTGCGCAGGGAGTTGGCATTGAGGGGGTTGATAAACGAATAGATGTGATTGCAACCGCCATTCGAGGAGGAATTACCGCACCGGAATTGGCGGATTTAGAGTTGGCATATGCACCTCCCTTTGGCTCAGCGAAGGATCCAGTTAATATGTTGGGTTATATTGCTGAGAATTTACTATCTGGTTTAACTAAAAATGCGCAATGGCATGAAATTAACTCCTACCTCGATTCCGGCTATCAATTGCTTGATGTCAGATCAACTACAGAATGTGATCAAGGAATGATTCCTAGTTCTATAAATATTCCTGTAGATGAGATTAGAGAGCGAAAATTAGAGATACAAAATAAAAATATTTTAGTTACTTGTCAGGTTGGAGTCCGGGGCCACACAGCAACAATGTTGTTGCAAGAACTAGGTTTTAATGCGGTGAATCTAGATGGTGGTTACTTAACTTGGAAGAATTCACCGGCGGCAGTCAAAGAGCTAGTAAACAATTAGCCCAGTTATCAAAGGAGCAGAAAATGTGCAGTAGAGCAACATGTCGCAAGTGTGGAAAACCAACCTGGCGAGGTTGCGGCAACCATATTGAAGAGGCTCTTAAAGGTGTGCCAAAGAGTCAACGCTGTGCTGGACATGCCAATGATCCTAAGCAACCAGGGTTTTTCGCACGCTTGTTCAAGCGATAACTTCACAACTTAAAACA
>Ga0315899_10004627_pt1 | contig 14859 bp, 12 predicted proteins | sample LakEriMetagenome_2_FD_203518 | JGI IMG/M metagenome (GOLD analysis project Ga0315899, IMG submission 203518) | Freshwater fungal communities from buoy surface, Lake Erie, Ohio, United States - Buoy 4 MA112 | ecosystem: Environmental > Aquatic > Freshwater > Lake | place: USA: Lake Erie, Ohio... | reverse complement strand
ACGGAGAAACACTACATGTTTTCGTGGAACGCAAAAACTACAACGGCATCTTTCTTCCCGGATATAAAGCATGGAACCCAAGCTACCGAGCACCGGAAGTGGGATTAAAGTTCATTGATCACATGGTCGGAAATGTGGGTTGGAATGAAATGAATAAGTGGTGTGAGTTCTATGCAAAAGTGATGGGCTTTGCACAACTCGTTTCATTCGATGACAAAGACATCAGTACGGAGTACACAGCTCTCATGAGCAAAGTGATGAGCAACGGCAACGGCCGCATCAAATTCCCGATTAACGAGCCTGCAAGCGGTAAAAAGAAATCACAGATTGAAGAATATATCGACTTCTATCATGGAGCCGGAGTGCAGCATATCGCAGTTGCTACAGAAAATATCGTAGAGACGGTCACGGCATTGAAAGCTCGTGGCGTAGAATTCCTATACGTTCCCGAGACCTACTACGACGATGTGTTGGACCGTGTAGGTAAAATCGATGAAGACCTTGCGCCCTTGAAAAAACTTGGTATTCTAATCGATCGCGACGACGAAGGATATTTGTTGCAACTGTTCACAAAACCTGTGCTCGATCGCCCAACCATGTTCTTCGAAATCATCCAACGCAAAGGAGCTAAAAGCTTCGGTAAAGGGAATTTCAAAGCGTTGTTTGAAGCCATTGAACGCGAGCAAGAGCTGAGAGGAACACTCTAAAAACACTTCTTTCCATTGCATATATATGGCAGGGACGCGCTGTCGCGCGTCCCTCTTTTTTGTCATACTCTGAACCCTTACTTGGCATGCGTGTACTTCAAGCGAACGTATTAATTTCGCGACCGCATGAATACAACCGTTTCTCTCAGCTATGTGATGATTGGCGTAATGCTGCTGCTGGCAGTTGCCTGTCTCTTCGCTGACTCAGCGCAAGAATGGCTGCCTGGCAATCGACGCTATGTCATGGCAGGTGTGCTGGTTGTTTACACGGGGGTTCGCTGGTACCGACTTCAGGTTTTCAAAAAACGGTTAAACGAAGAACAACATGGTTCGAATTAACCTCATATCAGCTCTAGTCTGCCTATCGCTTTTCACTGCGTGCAACATTGCGCAAGACAAAAACGCGGACTCTATCACTTCAGGTGCACTCAATTTGGGAGTTGACGAATCGTACTCGTTGCTGATGGAAACCGAAGTGTTTACCTACACGCACCTCAACAAGTACGCTACCATCCATGCGCACACAGCACCTGAAGCCACCATTGTTGAACAACTGCTCGCCGACAGTATTCAGTCGGCTGTTATTGGTCGCGCGTTGACAGAAGAAGAACTTGCATTCTTCAAAAGCAAACAACGCATTCCGGAAAGCTTGCTCATAGCTAAGGACGGCATTGCTCTAATTGTTCATCCCGAGCACGCAGACAGCGTCATTCATATTGATAAGGTTCGCGGAATTTTCACAGGAACAGACAGTCTCTGGAGCCAGATTCAAGAGGGTGGAAGCAACAGCAAAGTGAAAGTAGTATTCGACCACCCGGGCTCATGCAATGCTCGTTCTATGAGAGAAAAATTTGGTGTGGCTTCCTTCCCTTCGTGGTGTTTTTCAGAACAAACAACCGACAATGTCATCAATTTCGTTCACAACAACCCAGGCAGCATGGGGGTTATTTCGTTGAGTTGGATAAGCGACGCCGAAGACAGCACGTGTGCAAAATACCGCAAGCTCATACGTCCGTTAGGTATTATTGATCCAACGAATGTGATTAAACCCGACATGCCCCGACGTCCGTTTCAAGCGTATGTGTTCGATGGCACCTATCCGTTGCGAAGGGAAGTATACTACATACGCGCAGGTTTGAGAGGGACCCTTGGCACAGGCTTTGCCAACCACCTTGTCGGCGAGAAAGGCCAGCTCATCATTCACAAAATAGGAATGGTTGCAGCAAAGACCCCGAATAGAACCGTCAAAATCGTAGAATAATGAATCTGAATAATTCAATCACCATGTATAAATCCTCGTTCATGTTGAGCATCTTACTAATGCTCTCTCTTTTCAGCAATGCTCAAACCCTTGCTGAGGCCACTCAAAAAACTATGAGTGAACGATTCGAATCTGCTGAGGCAGACCTCAACGCAATCATCGCAAAAGAGCCTACGGCAGGTGCCAACTACGCTGCTGCAGGCTACAACTACTTCTATTGGGGAATCAGTGACCAAGACGACGCCATCGAATTGGCGGAGAAAATGGAATCGGCCGAAAAACTCTTCCGCAAGGGAATAGAAATCGCTCCAACAAACCCTCTCTGTTATGTCGCACTAGGCCACCTGCATGCCTTCCGCAAAGACCTGAATAGCTGCAACACGCAACTCACCAAGGCGGAAGAAATCATGAATACCAAATCAAACAAAGTTGACAAACTGGTAAAACAGCAAGCCTATTTGAAAATGGCTGAAGCGTGCTTAATGGACAACAATATGCAGTTGGAAAAAGCCATCGTATATCTCAACACTGCACTGCCTCTTAATGATAAGAATGCAGAAGTCTACATTCAATTGGGTGACTACTATCGACTGCGCGATGGCATTAATCAAAGTAATGCGATTGCACAATACAACAAAGCCCTTGAAATTGATAGTAAGTCTGTTCGGGCCATTCTTCGCAAGGGAATGCTCTACAAGCGCGTTCAGAACTGGGACGAAGGATTACGAAACTACAACGAGGCCATTGCGCTCGACCCCGGTTTCGCTCCCGCTTATCGTGAGAAAGCTGAGCTATTGAAAGACGCAGCTCGCTATCCGCAAGCAATCGAAGCATATGCGCGCTACAAGGAGCTCAACGAAAATTGCCGCGTGAATCAGCGTTACGCAATGTTCGTTTACCTGGCGAAAGACTATAAGAATGCTTTGGTTGAACTGGAAAAAGCACTGCCTTGCAACGACAAAAACGAATACATGTATCGTGTGCTTGGATACACATGTTATGAAACAGGTGACTTCGCCAAAGGTCTTCAATACATGGACACCTACTTCAATTTAGCGAAGGAATCTGGTAATGTAAAAATTTCCGGTGGCGACTACGGTCAAAAAGGAAAGCTACTTTCGAAAACCGGTCAAGACTCGCTTGCTATCGAAATGCTTAAAATGGCAATTACCGAAGACCCAACTTACTTGGATGGTTATAACGAAGTGGCCTCTATTCTTATGAAACAAAAGAAATATGCCGACGCGGCGAATTATTACCAGCAAAAGATAGATCGCTCGGAGAAACCCGCACCGCTCGACTATTACTACCTCGGTCAATCGCGCTACCGCAACAAGGAGTATGTGATTGCGGATACTGCTTTTGCATTAGCAACTTCAAAATATCCGGATGCAAACTTCTGGAGAGGACGCTGTAAAAACGCAATGGAAGTTAATCCTGACCAACCTGAGGCGGGATTAGCAAAGCCTTTTCATGAAAAATTCATTCAACTTGTTGGCGGAAACGCACAATCAATTGAGGCGAATAAAAAGAACCTGATGGAAGCGTATAATTATCTGGGTATTTATTATCTGATTAAAAAGAACTATGAATGTAGTCGCGCAGCCATCAACAAAACACTCGAGCTCGATCCGGCAAACAAAATTGCAACTACGCTGGCTTCCGACGAATCTGTATCGAAAGCGAGTGGTACTTGTGATTTGTTCTCCGGCCAAAACCCATAATTAAATAAAGCAGGTAACGAATAGAATCGTGGATGGTTTAAAGAATAAAGCCGCACATTCAGTGCGGCTTTTTTATGCGCATCACACGGGGTTTGCTACATTCGCTACCCCTTACAAAAATTGAAAATGAATATTCCTGCCATACGACAAAAAGCTGAATCATGGATTCATTCTGCTGTAATTGACGAGACAACGAAATCAGAAATAAAGCAACTGCTAGAGTCCGATGAAAAAGAACTGATAGAGTGTTTTTACAGCGACTTAGAGTTCGGTACAGGTGGACTTCGCGGAATCATGGGCGTTGGCACCATGCGGATGAATGTGTACACAGTTGGTATGGCTACACAAGGCTTGGCCAATTACGTACTCGCACAATTTCCACAATCAACATCGAGTGTGGCAATTGCGTTTGACTCACGCAACAACTCGAAATTATTTGCACAAACCGCGGCCAATGTGCTTTCGGCGAATGGAATTGAAGTGCACATGTTTGATGAGTTACGTCCTACGCCACTACTTTCCTATGCTGTACGTTCGTTAAAATGCAAAGCCGGAATCGTTATCACCGCCTCACACAATCCGAAAGAATACAATGGCTATAAAGTTTATTGGCAAGATGGCGCGCAAGTATTACCTCCACACGATAAGGGAATCATTGCCGAAGTAAGAAAGATAACCGGCCCTGACCTCGTGAAATTTTCGGGGAACGAAACACTCATCCATTCAATCGCCGACACGGTTGAGTCGTCGTATATCTCGGATGTCAAGAATCTTATCCAAGCGACAGAAGCTATTCAAAAGGCAGATGATTTAAAAATTGTGTACACTTCAATTCATGGCGCGGGTATTACAATGGTGCCCAAAACACTGGAAGCAATTGGCTTCAAGAATATTCGCGTGGTTGAAGAACAAGCCACACCCGATGGCAATTTCAGCACCGTGCAATCGCCCAACCCGGAAGAGCGTGAAGCCCTCTCAATGGCGCTTAAACTCGCCGACGAAGTTGGTGCAGACTTGGTAATTGGAACTGATCCTGATACCGATCGTGTCGGTCTTGCTATTCGCGATGCGCAGGGCAAAATGACACTGTTAAATGGCAATCAAGCCGCGTGTTTATTGGTATACTATGAACTCGAGCGCATGCATGAGAAAAACATGTTGCGCCAAAATCACTACATCGCAAAAACAATTGTAACCACCGACTTACTCGAAGAAATTGCGCGGCTTCACAACGTGAAGTGGTATGATACACTCACGGGATTCAAATACATCGCCGGGGTTATTGGCGAAAAAGAAGGAAAAGAAATTTTCATCGCGGGCGGAGAAGAAAGTTATGGCTATTCAGTAGGAGAATTCGTGCGCGATAAGGACGCTGTGCTTTCATCTGTTGTGCTCTGCGAAATAGCGGCGTGGTGCTCCGCGCATGGGCGCACAATGTGGGACTTGCTCATGGAGATTTACGAGCGTTGCGGACTCTATCACGAGTCGCTGCTTTCCGTTACATTGAAAGGGCTAGATGGACTTCAGCAGATTCAGGCAAAAATGACAAGCTTGCGAACGAATCCGCCTAAACAATTAGCAGGATCATCTGTCGTGGAACTTCGCGACATTCAACTTCAGCAAAGCACAGACTTGCGCACGGGATCAATACACAAACTCGATTTACCATCGTCGAATGTGTTGCAGTTTGTATTGGAAGACGGAAGCAAAATATCGGCACGACCGAGCGGCACAGAACCCAAAATCAAATTCTACTTCTCGATGAAGGCGCCATTCCTAGGCGAAGAACATTACAAGCAGCAAGTAGAAGAAATGCAAGCGCGAATGAAAACCATTCAAGAAGAATTGGGGATGAGCTGATGCATTCCCTTTTTGACGCTATACATGAGTGCGTTATATGCAAAACAGCGCTATTTTCGTACTCGTGAAAAGAGTCGCAGTCATATCAATGCTATGCATCTATTTCCTTCTCTCATTGGGAATGCAGTTGCATTTACATTACTGTTGTGGTGAGCTCGCCGACTTTCATCTTTTGACTTCCGAGCATTGCACTCACAATAACGAGGCAGGTGAAGATCATTGTTGCAAAAAAGAAAATTGCTGCTCTTTCATTCATATAGATTTGAGAGTGGAAGATTCGCATCAGCCCTCCGAAATCGCCCGATTCATTCCATTTGACTTTTCAGAACCGATTGTTTTCTGCTCTCCTGCCATTGTCCGCAACGATTCTTCAGGAATCGAATTTGTCGAAAACAATTCCCCACCGCCCAATAGCAAACGATATCTGCTATTTGGGTCTTTAGTTCTTTACGCTTAAGGATTGTGCCTTGATGCGAGTTCTCTTCGCATCTTCTGTTGGAGCTTTTGCTCCTGGACGTAATTTCTCTTTTGCGCTCAACAGTGCGCAACTTCGAAAGGTTTCTTAAAAACAGCTTTAACAAAAAAGACATGAAAAAAGCATTTATACTCTTGCTGATATGTACGCTTTCAGTATCGGCATTTTCACAAAAAACCGACAACAAACCAGTCACCGCAACCTTTTGGGTAGCAGGTGTGTGCGGGATGTGCGAAAAAAGTATCGAGAGTGCGCTCGACACAAAAGGAATATTGAAAGCAGACTTTCAACTCACCGACAACATGTTGACCGTAACCTACAAACCAACAAAAATTACGGAAGCTAAAATTCATGCATTACTCAACGAGGTCGGCTACGATACCGAAAAAAGCACGTGTACCGAAGAACAATATGCTCGGGTGCATGGCTGTTGCAAGTATCGCGAACTCGAAAAACACTAAGCTCCATGAGATTGTTTTTTCTGATTGCATTCATGCTTTCAACCCTATTTAGCTATGCTCAAGGTATCATGGGCTCGGTAACGGGCAAGCTCCTCGATGGAACGAAAGAGCCACTTGTTTTTGCTAACGTGGTATGGAAAGACACACGCAGCGGAACACTCACCAATGAACAAGGAAAATTCAACATTGGCATTCCGCCCGGAGCAAACCTGCTCATTATTTACTACATCGGTTTTGAGTCTGACACCATTGTTTATAGCGGGCAGCGAGAGATCAACGTAGTACTTAATCAACTCGACTCAGGAGGTAAAGACATCGTCATTGAAGGAGAACGCTCATCGACCTTCATCAACTCGCGTGACCCGCAACTATTTCAAGTGATGAATGAGAAAGAGCTTTGCAAGGCCGCCTGTTGCAACTTGAGTGAAAGTTTCGAAACCAATGCTTCCGTTGATGCTGCGTATGCCGATGCCATAACGGGCACGCGACAGATTCGCATGCTCGGATTAGAAGGAAAGTACACGCAAATGTTGTTCGACAACATTCCTTCTGTACGCGGCCTTTCGAGCACCTACGGTCTTACCTATGTGCCAGGGCCTTGGGTGAAAAACATCTATGTAACGAAAGGCGTCGGATCAATCACCAGCGGTTATGAAAGCATGGCCGGACAAATCAACGTCGCATTGAAAAACCCGGATACAGCAGAGCGATTTCATTTGAATGCCTACGCCGGAAGCGGAGGGCGTACCGAACTCAACTTAGTGATTGGTCCGAAAAACGATCATGAGCACGACGAGAGTGAAGAGGAAGAAGGCCATGAACATCATGACCATGATCGCCATATCAAAGGAAGTCTCCTGGCTCATGGTGCTGTGTCGCAACTGCGCACCGATATGAATGGCGACGGCTTCCTCGACAATCCTCTTTTCTCGAATATCTCGTTGCGCAACGAATGGCACTTCGATGGTCACAGCGGACTGGGCGCTCAGGTTGCACTCAACTACCAAAACTTTAATACTATAAGCGGAAAGCTCGACTACAGTCCAACCGATGAACTGCGTTCGAAACTTTGGGGCGTCAATACACGAACGCGTCGTTATGAAGCCACTGCCAAGGTCGGATATGTTTTCCCCAATAAACCCTGGAAGAGTTTCGGCTCACAATACAGCGCTCTTTATCATGACCAGCGCGGAGATTTTGGCTTTCAATCCTACAATGGACAACAACGAAGCGGTCGAGTGAATTTGCTTTTCGCTTCGCGCATACTCAACGAGTCGAATACATTTACCACAGGGTTCAGCTATGTTTTCGATGATTACAGAGACACGCTGCAATCGAATACAACCGAGTATTTCCATAATTTCTATGCGCTCAGTAGACAAGAGAGAATTCCGGGCGTCTTTTTCGAATACACATTAAAGGTTCGCGACAAGTTCACGCTCGTTGCCGGTTTGCGCGAAGACCTGCACAATGTGTATGGCGCGCTATTTACTCCGCGACTGCACGCACGCTACAGCATCAACGACCACATAACACTGAAAGCGGTGGGTGGCATGGGATATCGAACTGCAGTATTGGTAATGGACAATGTGGGAATGCTTGCATCGAATCGTTTCATCATGATTGAAGGTGATGCCGCGCCCACCAACAAGTACTACGGGCTTGATATAGAAAAATCGCGCAACGCGGGGCTTGTATTTACGTGGAAAGGCGACATTCGATTCAGGCCGGCGACGCTCAGTATCGATGGGTTTGTAACCGACTTCGAAAGTCAAGTCGTCGTCGACTATGAAACGCCGGGATATGTTCACTTCTACAACCTGAAAGGCAGAAGCTACAGCAATAGCGCACAAGCGGAACTTCAATGGTAGCCCATTCGTCGGTTCGATGTGCGCATGGCTTATCGCTGGCTGGAAGCACGCACACACTACCGAGACGGGTTGCGCGATCGACCTTTGGTGAACCGTCATCGTGCGTTTACCAATCTTGCATACGAAACCCGCAAAAAAGCAAATGGGTCGCAATGGCGTTTCGATGCCACGGTGCAGTGGATTAGCAGCAAGCGAATTCCCTTTGTGATAAAGAATCACAGCGAACACAACAACGAACCATTGAGCACTCGGTCTGCAGATTACTGGCAGGTAATGGCACAAGTAACCTATGTTTTCAAAACCAATCTAGAACTCTATGTTGGGGGTGAAAACCTCACCAACTTCGTTGTACATGATGCTATAGTTATGCCCAATGAAACAGGGTCTTCGCTATTTGATGGCTCACTGCTTTGGGGGCCTGTTTTCGGCAGAATGGGATATGTAGGATTGCGCTGGATGCTGTAATCACAGCAAACTCAGCTGCACGTATTGGTTCTCGAAATCGAGGAGCCATCGCTTGCGCTGAATTCCGCCGCTGTAGCCAACATAGGTTCCATCCTTACCAATTACACGATGACATGGAATAAGAATCGGAATCGGATTCTTCGCAATGGCCGAAGCAACAGCTCGCGTTAGTTTGATGTCGCCCAACTGGCGAGCGATATCCTCATAGCTATACGTTTTTGCAAATGGAATGCGCATCAACTCTTCCCACACAGTTTGCTGGAAGTGTGTTCCTTCCAGGTGCATCGGAATTTCGAAGGACGAAGCGTTTCCGTTGAAGAATAAAGACAACGCATGCAAAACACGATGAAGGTCGTGATCGAAGTCGTCAAATCCCTGCTCATCCACAAAATCGATACGACATAACAATCCGCCATAGCCCTCGACACGAAGCCAGCCCATGGGTGATTGAAAGTGAACAATCGATTTGCGCATGGGGGTTAAAGTAATGCAATTCAAGCTTCACAAATCGTTCACTTTGCAAAGTTCTTAATCATTACTTTCGCATTTCGTTAAAACCGAATAAACATGATGAAAAAACTAGTAGAAGAATTTCCCAATCACTTGCGCGAAGCGCTTCAAATTGGTCGCGCCGCTCAACTCAAAACGTGCAATAAGTCAATCCAAAACATTGTCATTTCCGGATTAGGCGGAAGTGGTATTGGTGGAAAAATCGTGAGCCAACTCGTTGCTGAAAAATGTCCGGTTCCGATTGTGTGCACCAACGACTATGTGTTGCCCGATTTTGTTAATCAACATACACTCGTCATCATAAGCAGCTACAGTGGCGACACAGAAGAGACCGTTGCCGCATTGCAAGAAGCGATTGCTAAAAACGCTGAGATTGCTTGCGTAACCAGCGGAGGAAAAATTTTAGCAGCAGCGAAAGAAAAAGGATACAACCACATCATCATTCCCGGTGGCAACCCACCCCGCTCCATGTTTGGATACAGCTCGGTTCAATTGTTCTTCTTGCTCCGTCACTACGGGTTCATCGACGGATCGTTCGAACAAGAAGTAGAAAATAGCATTTCACTTATCGAAAACAACATCGACGATTTACGTTCAGCTTCAAAGAGCATTGCCGAGATGGTTGTTCATCGCATTCCGATTTTATACAGCGAAGCGATGTACGAAGGTGTGGCCATTCGCTGGCGCCAGCAAATCAATGAAAACTCGAAGATGCTTTGCTGGCATCACGTATTCCCTGAAATGAATCACAATGAGCTAGTGGGCTGGACCGGTGGCGACAATCGTGTTGCAGTAATCGTGCTTCGCAATGAAGACGACCACAAACGTTCACAGCTGCGCATGGATTTGTGCAAAAAGCTGATGGGCGAAAAGTGCGACACTATCATCGAAGCTTGGTCAAAAGGAAAGACGCGCATCGAGCGTTCGATGTACCTCATTCACCTGGGCGACTGGATCAGCATCGATTTAGCAGAGTTGCGCAACGAAGATGCAGTGGCCATTCCGGCTATCATCTTCTTGAAGAATGAGTTGTCGAAGGTGAACTAATATTCATGAAGAAGCCAGTTGTTTTCCGCGACTTAGGGAGCATGGATTACAAGGCCTGTTGGGATTTGCAGGAGGTTTACTTCAACCAAGCCGTACAAGCAAAATTTGAGAATCGTGCGAAAGCACCCGAAGAACAAGTGGTCACTACCGACCACTTGTTTTTTGTGGAGCACCCTCATGTCTACACCTTAGGAAAGAGCGGTGACATCAGCCATTTATTGCTCGACGATGAAGCGCTGGCGAACGTAGAAGCAAGCTTTTACGCCATCAATCGCGGGGGCGACATCACCTATCATGGTCCGGGACAAATAGTGGGTTATCCAATTTTCGATCTCGATCATTTCTTCAGTGACATTCACAAGTACTTACGATTTCTGGAAGAGGCGATTATTCGCACTCTCGCAGAATATGGAATAGAAGCGAGTCGCATTGAAGGGCTGACAGGCGTGTGGCTCGATGCCGAGTTAGGACCGAAGGCCAGAAAAATTGCTGCCCTTGGAGTGAAGTGCAGTCGTTGGGTCACCATGCATGGGTTCGCATTCAATGTAAACGCAGATCTATCGTATTTCAATCATATCATTCCCTGCGGAATTACGGATAAGGCCGTTACGTCGATGCATTTAGAGCTTGGAAGAAAGCTAGACATGGAAGAAGTCAAGGGAAAGTTGAAGCATCATTTGGCCGAGGTATTCGAGCTAGAGTGGGTGCAAGAAGGTTGACGCTCGCTTACAATTTGAATCGTTTATTTTTGCTGTTACCAAAACTGTTATGGATAAACCACGCGTCGGAGTATTAGGAGGAGGTTCTTGGGCTACGGCTCAAGTTAAGTTACTGTGCAAAAACACTGACAAGGTCTATTGGTGGATGCGCAATAAAGAAGCGATTGATCATATCCGACAATTTGGACACAACCCCAATTACATCCAGAGCATAGAATTCGAGAAAGAGCAACTGCATGTAACGGATGACTTGCAGGAGGTAATCGACAACAGCGACTACATCATCGTTGCCATTCCCTCGGCCTTTGTTCACGAAGCTTTTCAGCATTACAATCCAACAGGCCTGGAGAAGAAAGTGCTCTTCTCCGCGATTAAAGGCGTCATCAATGAATTCGACTCCATACCTGCCCGCTATTTCCATAAACAACTGGGTGTACCTTACGAAAACATCGGTATCGTTTGCGGTCCGTGCCACGCAGAAGAGGTGGCAATGGAGAAGCTATCGTATCTCACCATTGGATGTTCCGACATTGAAAAAGCCGACCTCATGGCTACCATGCTCGGTTGTCGTTTCATGAAAACCAACACAACTGAAGACGTATTTGGTGCCGAGCTAGCAGCTATTTTGAAAAACGTATATGCCGTGGCGAGTGGTATTTGCCACGGGTTGGGCTATGGAGATAATTTTCAGGCGGTACTCATCAGCAGTGCCATTCGCGAAATGGAGCGCTTTATCGATACGGTGCATGAGGTGCATCGCGATGTAAAGAGCAGCGCATATCTGGGCGACTTGCTAGTTACCGCCTACTCACCCTACTCGCGCAATCGTACACTCGGCACGATGGTCGGAAAGGGCTACAGTGTGAAATGGGCCACCATCGAAATGAACATGGTTGCGGAAGGATATTACGCTGCGCGCGGTATTCATGAGATCAACAAAAAGTTTAACGCCAACATTCCGATTGCGGATGCCGTGTATCGCATTCTCTACGAGAAGATTTCTCCGATGATGGAGATGCGGATATTGACGGACAAACTATCTTAGTGGCGAGTGGCGAGTGGCGAGTGGCGAGTGGCGAGTGGCGAGTGGCGAGTGGCGAGTGGCTAGCGGTTAGTGGTTAGTGACTGGTGGCTAACTGTGTTCATAAACAACATGGGCGACAATTAGAGCAAGGTGATTCGAGTTTTTAATTTGCTCGAACAATCAGAAAACAATGAAGCTCATTCTTCTCCTTCTTATCCTCTTCGCTAGTGTAGGTCTTGACGCGCAAGTGCAAGAGTTCAAGGACCAGCACCCCAACGGAAAAACACGCAGTGAAGGCAATTATGTCAATGGATTTGAAGAAGGCCTGTGGAAGTATTATTACGATACCGGCACGCTACAAGAAGAAGCCAATTACAAGAAAGGGAAGTTGAATGGTCGCGTGAAGCGATTTCATCCCAACGGAAATATCATGGTCGACGGATATTTCCGAATGAATGCGCAAGACAGTATTCAGCGCACCTACACTGCTGAAGGCAAGCTCGTCGAAGAAGGTTATTTCACAAACGGTGTAAAGACGGGGAAATGGAATTACTTCTTTCCAACCGGCGACACCATGATGGTGGAAGAATTTCAGAAAGGGGAAGAATTGCTTTGGTTGTATTGCGATGCCAACAAACTGCGTACAGTTTCGAATGGCAATGGAATCATGGAAGAAAAGTTCGAGAACGGAAAAACTCTTCGAGGTTCCTCCTACAAAAATGGTAGGCTCGATGGTCCTTATCAAGAATACTACAGTGGAGGTTCACCCAGAATACGCGGCAACTACAAAGAAGGGAAAGAAGATGGTCGGTGGGAAGAACTATACCCTTCTGGCAACACCAAGCGACTCTCACATTTCAACATGGGCATTCTGCATGGATCGTTTGAGGAGAACTATCCCAATGGAAAACCATCCGTAAAAGGACAGTACAACCAAGGCAAAAAAACCGGCCACTGGATGTGGAACATGGAGAATGGAGCGAAGGACATGGAAGGCGATTTCGCTGATGATCTTCAAAATGGCGAATGGATTTTCTATTACGGTAATGGCGAACGAGAATATTGGGGAGTCTACGAAAAAGGCAAAATGAATGGCTTTTGGCAGTGGCAATACTGGGGCGGAACCAAGTGGAAAGAAGGCAGTATGGTCAACGATAAGAAACACGGCTATTGGAAATACTGGTATGAAAGCACTAAACCATTAATGGAAGGAAACTTCAACCACGATCTTGAAGAAGGTGAATGGAAATCGTGGTACGAGAACGGCTACGTTCAAGACATAGGAAATTACAAGAACGGACAAATGAACGGACACTGGACGGGCAATCACCCCAACGGTGTAAAAAGCTACGAAGGCGAATGGAGCATTGTAAAAAGCAAAGACGAGTTTGCCCAAACGATGAGCGACCTGTATAAAATTAAAACAGATACAGTCCCCAATATCAAATCGGGGGATGTCAAGAAAGGAAAATGGACATACTGGAATGACAAAGGCGGTATTGAAAAAATCGAAACCTATGGTGCTAATGGCTCATTGAATGGCCCCTATGAGTCGTACAACCTGGGACGACTCGACAGTAAGGGCAGCTACAAGAACGGTAAACCGAATGGCAAGTGGTCATACTTCCACCCACATGGGGCGCCCATGCGTGACTGCACTTACAAGGAAGGAAAATTAAACGGTAAGAGTGTGATATATGATGCGCGAGGTCGCATCATCGAAGAGTCGAATTACCTGAACAATAAACTGCACGGCACTTACATCAGTTACGACGAGAAAACAGGCAAAGAGAAAATTCGCATTGAATACGAAAACGGAAAAGCTAAATAAGGAAAACCCCTACTTCCCGGAATTCATCATCTCCTCAATTTCTTCGACTTCAATCGCAAACCGATCAAACATATCCGTATTACCATTCTTGGTAATCACGATATTGTTTTCGATGCGAATACCCAAACTCTCTTCCCGGATGTAAATACCGGGCTCAACGGTGAACACATTTCCTTCTGCTATCGGAACAGTCCAATCTCCCACATCATGAACATCTAAACCAAGGAAGTGTGAGGTGCCATGCATAAAGTACTTCTTGTATGCGGGCCACTCCGGATTTTGATTCTTCACATCATCGAGTGTGATGAGTTTCAAATCAACCAACTCCTTCGTCATTAACTCACCCACTTGCTTATGATATTCATGCATGAGAACACCCGGCTTCAATAAGGCCTTGGCCCCTTTCATTACATTCAAAACCGAATTGTATACTGCTCTTTGGCGTTCGGAAAATTTCCCATTCACCGGAATACAACGCGTCATGTCGGCATTGTAATTACCATACTCAGCGCCTACATCCATCAATAACAAATCACCGTCTTTGCAGGGCTTATCATTGTCGATATAATGCAACACGCAAGCGCTAAATCCACTCGCGATTATGGGAGTGTAGGCAAAGCCACGAGAACCTTTGCTTAGGAACTCGTGCATGTATTCCGCCTCAATCTCATACTCCATTACACCGGGCTTCACCATTTTCATGACGCGTTCAAAACCTCCTCGTGTAATATCGATAGCGCGTTGCAATTGATTCACTTCCTCTTGTTCTTTCACAGCTCGTAAACGATGCATGATAGGCGCACTTCTCTCAATGCGATAATGGGGATAGTGCTCACGCACCCATTTCGAAAAACGTGCTTCACGCGTTTCTACTTCCACTGTAGCACGTGTATGTTCGTTGTTG
>Ga0315899_10004624_pt1 | contig 14861 bp, 12 predicted proteins | sample LakEriMetagenome_2_FD_203518 | JGI IMG/M metagenome (GOLD analysis project Ga0315899, IMG submission 203518) | Freshwater fungal communities from buoy surface, Lake Erie, Ohio, United States - Buoy 4 MA112 | ecosystem: Environmental > Aquatic > Freshwater > Lake | place: USA: Lake Erie, Ohio... | reverse complement strand
CCTTCGTCCCCTCACAACTCGCCCTCGCCATCCGCTACCGCGACGGCAAAGGCGTCACCGCCGACCCCCAGGCCGCCATGGCATGGTGCGAACGCGCCATGCAGAACGGCAACATCGACGCCTCCGTCCAGTTCGCCATCATGCTCGAATCCGGCGCCGCCGGCATCGTCAATCTCGAAACCGCCGCCAAAATCTACGAAGAAGCCGCTAACAAAGGCCACCCCGGCGCCATGGTCCAACTCGCAGGCCTCCTCGAAACCGGCCGCGGCGTCCCCGGCGATTTCCGCAAGTCCTTCGCCCTCTACCAGATCGCTTCCAAAGCAGGCTTCAAACCAGCCACCGAAAAACTCGACGCCCTCCGCCGCAAACTCACGCCGGATCAACTCAAAGCCGCAGAAGCCTTCGCCGCTGGCACCACCGCCAGCACCAAACCCGCAGACCCGGCCGCAGACCCGGCCACCAAACCCGCCCCCGCCCCCGCACCCGCACCCGCCAAAAAACCCGCCGCCACCAAACCCAAGGCCCGCTGACCGCCGCCACCATGGCCGATCCACTCACAGCTGACCTCGCCAACCTCACCAGCGCCTTCGAACACAACTTCGCCGCCCACGGCGAAATCGGCGCCTCCCTCTCCGTCTGGCTCCACGGCCGCGAAGTCGTCTCCCTCCACAAAGGTGCACGCACCCGCGAGGAAGTCGATACATGGCGCGACGATACCCTCGTCCCCGTCTGGTCCGCCACCAAAGGCCCCGCCGCCCTCGCCCTCCTCCTCGCCCTCCACGACGCCGACCTCTCCCCGGACTCCCCAGTCCAATCCGTCTGGCCGGAACTCACCGCCCGCTGCTCCTTCGGCCAGTTGCTCTCCCATCAGGCCGCTCTCCCCGCCATCGACGAAAAACCCTCCATCTTCGACCACCCCGCAGTCGCCGACGCACTAGCACGCCAATCCCCTTTCTGGGAACCCGGCACCGCACACGGCTACCACCCTCGCACCTTCGGCTTCCTCATCGACGAATGCGCCCGCCGTCTCTCCGGCGGCCAATCCATCGGCACCATCCTCGCCAACCGCATCACCATCCCCATCGACGCAGACTTCTGGATCGGCCTCCCCGTCTCCGAACACCACCGCGTCGCCCGCCTCTACCCCGGCAAAGCCAAACCCGCCGCCTCGCCGGACGAAGCCGCCTTCTTCGCCGCCTTCACCTCCCCGGATTCCCTTACCAGACGCGCCTTCGCATCCCCCGCCGGCCTCCACGCCGTCGGCGACATGAACCTCCCCGCCGCATGGACCGCCGCACTCCCCGCCCAGGGCGGCGTCGGCTCCGCACGCGGTCTCGCAAAAATCTACGCCCTCCTCGCCTCCGGCGGCTCATGGAACGGCCGTCAGCTCATCCCCCCAGCCGTCCTCTCATGGGCCTCACAGCCCCTCGCCAACGGCCACGACAAGGTCCTCCTCATGCCCACCCGCTTCTCCGCAGGCTTCATGATGAACCCCCTCGCCCCGGAAGGCACCACGCTCCACCCCCGCTTCGGCCCCAGCACACGCGCCTTCGGCCACCCAGGCGCTGGCGGCAGTCTCGCCTTCGCCGACCCAGACCGCGGCCTCGCCTTCGCCTACGTCATGAACCAGATGGAACAAGGCGTCATGCCCAACGCCAAATCCCTCAGTCTCATCGACGCCCTCCCGTTCTGATCCGGCATCCTAACGCCCCCGCTCGCGCTCGTCACGCTCCCGCTCCATCAGCTCCCCTAACTCCCGGTCGCCTGCCATCCCGCTCGCCCCCAGCGCCCGGATCATCCCCTCCTGATCCTCCGCGCTCCGGTTCGCCCCCAGCTTGAACTTCGTCTCGATCCTCGTAATCGCCACGCTGAATCCCACGATCGCCCGCAGCATCGCATCCTGCATCTCTCGCGGCAGCGCCTCCATCCCCCACGGCCGTTCCCGACCCGTCTCGTACTGCGCCGCCATCGCCGCCACAATCCCACGCACCACCTCCGGATCCTCCTCGATCCGCACCACCCCATACACGTGCACCACCGCGTAGTTCCACGTCGGCACCGCCGGCCCCACCGCATACCACGTCGGACTGATGTACCCATGCGGCCCGTGAAAAATACTCAGCACCTCACGCCCCTCGCCAAACCGCCGCCACTGCCCGTTCGCCCGCGCCAGATGCCCGCGCAATTCCCGCGCCCCTCGGTCCAGCAGCATCGGCACATGACTCGCCCACGGCCCTCCCTCCCCATCCGTCACCACCGTCGCAAATCCATAACGCTCGATCATTCCGAACGCCTTCTCCTCATCCTCCATCCTGTCCGCCGCCGGAATATACATCGTCTCCCTCCAACTCAATCTCTCGGCAGCAGATACGCCCACCGCACCATCTCCACCGGCCGACGCCGCGGCCGCTCAGGCTCCCGCCGCTCCCGCTCCCAATCCACCATCCGCACCTTCTCCCCTTCCCCCTCTCCACCACCCGCCACACTCCCACCACCCTCAACACTCCGCCCCTCGCTCTCCACCACCACTCCCTCATCAGCCCACTCCTCACCAGGCGCTGCCGCCATGTGACTCCACACACTCCCAGCATCCGCACTCACCAGCCCACCACCGCTCGGCAGCAAATCCTCCACCCCAGCCTCCTGACCACTTTCCAGAACCTGCGTCTCATTCCCGCTCCAGATTCTACTCCACGCGACACGCTTCCCCGCCTTCCCCACCACCTCCACGCGCCTCACCGGCACCCGCTCCGACCGCCTCACCCGGTGCTGCTTCGCCAGCACGCCCGTCATCTCCACCATCCGATCCGCCTCCCCATCATCGTCCACCACCGCCACCGGAACAGACGTCACCACACCGGCAGAACTCTCCGCCACCGGCAGCAGCAGACCTCCGGCACTAACAGCAAACAGAAGAATCGTCAGGGAGCAGCAGGGCTTCATGTCAGTGCGGAAATGGCGGACCTGTCAGGGGGAACCGGTCGCCTTTGCTATGCTCCCACGCCCCGCGGACCTCGTCAAGCGCCCCGTTTTCAACCGCTTCCACCACTCCACCACCCCCTCCCAGTCTCGCCGCCGCCCGCCGCCGCAACCCTTCGTCCGCCCTCGCAAACACCCGCACTCGCCCTCCCCGCCCCCCTCTCCCGGCCCCTCCATTCCCCCACGCTTCCTCCTTCCCCACCACCTCCCGCAACCGCTCCAACTGCCCCAGCGCACGCTCCACCACCCCGTCCATCACCTCCCTCCCGGCTCGCAACGCCGCCATCACCATCTCCACTCTCTCCACGCTCATCCCCCCATCTCTCCCCATCACCGATCCTGTCTCGCGTTCATTCATTGGATTCTTGTAATTATGGTTCTTCTGGTAAATACCCAACCCCGCGCCCGCTGCAACTCTTTTCCTCCCTCCCCCTCCCCAGCCCGCCCTCCTTCCCTCCCCCGCTGTGTCAATCCGTCCGCTCAGCCGGGTCATTGTGTCGCGGGTGTCCCACCCCGCACAGCCCCCCACGCGGCAGCTCCGCTTTCTTAATTCGCTGACCACCAACGCTTTACACACCGCCCACCCCCCGTGGCACGCCGCGTGCAGATCCATGGCGCAAAACCAATCCCCTCAACTCACCAAATTTATGGGCAAGATTCTCGGCATCGACCTCGGCACCACCAACTCCTGCATGGCCATCATGGAGGGCTCCGAACCACTCGTCCTCGAAAACTCCGAGGGCGCTCGCACCACCCCCTCCGTCGTCGCCTTCACCAAAACAGGCGAACGTCTCGTCGGTCAGGCAGCCAAACGCCAGGCCGTCACCAACGCACGCAATACCGTCTTCTCCGCCAAACGCCTCATCGGCCGCAAGTTCTCCGAACTCTCCGAGGCCGACAAAAACGTCCCCTATAAAATCGTCCCCGCCTCCAACGGCGACGCCCACATCGAAGTCGATGTCGCCGGCGAAAAGAAGGTCTACAGCCCTCAGGAAATCGCCGCCATGGTCCTCGGCAAACTCAAAGCCGACGCCGAAGCCAAAATCGGCGAATCCATCACCGACGCCGTCATCACCGTCCCTGCCTACTTCAACGACTCCCAGCGCAACGCCACCAAAGCCGCCGGCGAAATCGCTGGCCTCAACGTCCGCCGCATCATCAACGAACCCACCGCCGCTTCCCTCGCCTACGGCCTCGATAAGAAGAAAGACGAGAAAATCGCCGTCTACGACCTCGGCGGCGGTACCTTCGACATCAGCGTCCTCGACATCGGCGACGGGGTCTTCGAAGTCCTCGCCACCAACGGCGATACCCACCTCGGCGGCGACGACTGGGACAACCGGCTCATCGACTTCATCCTCGCTGAATTCAAAGCCGACTCCGGCATGGACCTCAAAGGCCAGCCCGACGCCATCCAGCGGATCAAGGAAGAAGCCGAAAAAGCCAAAATCGCCCTCAGCTCCAGCCAGAGCTACGACATCAATCTCCCCTTCATCACCGCCGACGCCACAGGGCCGAAGCACATCATGAAGACCCTCACCAGAGCCAAACTCGAACAGCTCTGCGACGACCTCTTCGCACGCACCGTCACCCCAGTCAAAAAGTGCATCGAAGACGCCAAGGTCTCCACCACCGAAATCGATGAACTCGTCCTCGTCGGCGGCATGACCCGCATGCCCATGGTCGTCGAAACCGCCCGCAAACTCGCCGGCAAAGAACCTCACAAAGGCGTCAACCCGGACGAGGTCGTCGCCATCGGCGCTGCCATCCAGGGCGGTGTCCTCAAGGGCGATGTCAAAGACATCCTCCTCCTCGATGTCACCCCGCTCACCCTAGCCATCGAAACCATGGGAGCCGTCGCGACCCCCATGATCCCACGGAACACCACCATCCCTTTCAAGAAGACCGAGACGTTCTCCACCGCCAGCGACAACCAGCCAGGCGTCGAAGTCGTCGTCGTCCAGGGCGAGCGCCCCATGGCCCGCGATAACAAAACCCTCGGCACCTTCAAACTCGAAGGCATCGACGCAGCCCCGCGCGGCGTCCCCCAGATCGAAGTCACCTTCGACATCGACGCCAACGGCATCCTCCACGTCTCCGCAAAAGACAAGAAAACCGGCAAAACCCAGCAGATCTCCATCAAGGGCTCCAGCGGTCTCAGCGACGACGAAATCGAACGCGCCAAACGCGACGCAGAAACCCACGCCGAAGAAGACCGTCTCCGCAAGGAATCCGCCGAAACTCTCAACAAGGCCGATACCCTCGTCTTCCAGGTCGAAAAACAACTCGCCGAACTCGGCGACAAGGTCACCGACGACCAGAAAAAACCCATCACGGACCAGATCCAGAAAATCAAGGACGCCATCGCCGCCAACGACACCGCCGCCATCAAGTCCGCCTCCGCCGAACTCGAAGTCCTCTTCAGTCAGGCCGCCGCCGCCGCACAATCCGCCGGCTTCAACCCCGGCGCTCAGCCCCAGTCCCCGGACTCCGGCTCCCAGGAATCTTCCGAACCCAAACAGGCCAAGGGCAAGGTCGTCGACGCCGACTTCGAAGTCGTCGACGAAGACAAGAAATAAGGCCATCTCAGGATGGCTCTCAACGCCATCCAGCATCCACATCCTAACTTCATTTCTCTAATGCCCACCAAAGCAAAAACCCAAACCACAACCACAGAAACCAACACCATGGCCAAAATCCAACCCCTCGGTCAACGCGTGCTCGTGAAGCGCATCGAAGTCGAAGAAAAAACCGCCGGCGGTATCTACCTCCCCGACAACGCCAAGGAAAAACCACAGGAAGCCAAGGTCGTCTCCCTCGGCACCGGCGGCAAAGACGACAACGGCAAGGCCATCGAATTCACCGTCAAAGCCGGTGACACCGTCCTCATCTCCAAATACGGCGGCACCGAAGTCAAAGTCGACGGCGAAGAACACCTCATCATCTCCGAATCCGATATCCTCGGCATCGTCAAGAAGTGAGCCCTCGCTCCCCTCTCATTCTCCAAAACCTGAACTAACAGAATCTACCCTATTATGGCAAAACAACTCAGCTTCGATGAAACCGCCCGTCAGGCCCTCCTCCGCGGCGTCGAAAAAATCGCCAAGGCCGTCAAGGCTACCCTCGGGCCTGCCGGCCGTAACGTCATCCTCGACAAGAAATTCGGCTCCCCAACCATCACCAAGGACGGCGTCACCGTCGCCAAGGAAGTCGAACTCTCCTGCCCGTTCGAAAACATGGGCGCCCAGCTCGTCCGCGAGGTCTCCAGCAAGACCAGCGACATGGCAGGTGACGGTACCACCACCGCCACCGTCCTCGCAGAAGCCATCTACAAAGAAGGCCTCCGCAACGTCACCGCAGGTGCCAACCCCACCTACCTCAAGAACGGCATCATGAAGGCCACCGAGTGCCTCGTCGCCGAACTCGCCAAAATCTCCAAGCCAGTCAAAGACACCAAGGAGATCGCTCAGGTCGCCACCGTCTCCGCTAACTGGGACAAGGAAATCGGCAGAATCATCGCCGACGCCATGGACAAGGTCGGTAAGGACGGCACCATCACCGTCGAAGAAGCCAAATCCATCGAAACCACCCTCGACGTCGTCGAAGGCATGCAGTTCGATAAGGGCTACCTCTCCCCGTACTTCGTCACGGATCCAGAGGCCATGACCGCCACCCTCGACAACGCCTACATCCTCATCCACGAGAAGAAGGTGTCCAATCTCAAGGACATGCTCCCACTCCTCGAAAAGGTCGCCAAGTCCGGCAAACCACTCCTCATCATCGCCGAAGACGTCGAAGGTGAAGCCCTCGCCACCCTCGTGGTCAACAAACTCCGCGGCACCCTCAACGCCGTCGCCGTCAAAGCCCCAGGCTTCGGTGACCGCCGCAAGGCCATGCTCGAAGACATCGCCATCCTCACCGGCGGCCAGTGCATCACCGAAGACCTCGGCCTCAAACTCGAATCCATCGAAGTCACCCAACTCGGCCGCGCCAAACGCATCGTCATCGAGAAGGAAAACACCATCATCGTCGAAGGTGCCGGCAAAAAAGACGCCATCCAAGGCCGCGTCACCCAGCTCAAGCGCCAGATCGAGGAAACCACCTCGGACTATGACCGCGAAAAGCTCCAGGAGCGCCTCGCCAAGCTCGCCGGCGGCGTCGCCGTCATCCACGTCGGTGCCGCCACCGAAACCGAAATGAAGGAAAAGAAGGCCCGCGTCGAAGACGCCCTCCACGCCACACGCGCTGCCGTCGAAGAAGGCATCGTCCCTGGCGGCGGTACCGCTCTCCTCCGCGCTCAGAAGGCCCTCGACGGCCTCAAGCTCAAAGGTGACGAAGCCACCGGCGCTGACATCGTCCGCCGCGCCATCGAAGCTCCCCTCCGCACGCTCGCCGCTAACGCAGGCGTCGAAGGCGCTCTCATCGTCGAACACGTCAAAAACGGCAAAGGTGGCGAAGGCTACAACGTCGCCACCGGCAAGTTCGAAGACCTCATCGCCTCCGGCGTCGTCGACCCAACCAAGGTCACCCGCAGCGCTCTCCAGAACGCCGCCTCCATCTCCGGCCTCCTCCTCACCACCGAATGTCTCATCACAGACCTCCCGGAAGAGAAGAAGGCTGACGCCGGCCACGGCCACGACCACGGCGGCGGCATGGGCGGCATGATGTAATCCCACCCAAAGGCCCTCAAAAGCCTTCCCCCTCTCAGCCGCCCGGACCCCAAAAAGGTCCGGGCGGCCCTTTTTTTGCCCTCTACCCCCAAAGCAGAACCCTCGACGGCGCTGTCGAAGAGGCCTGCCTAATTGCACACCCTGCGTGCGGAGCACACCTACGCCCCCCCGTAGCGAAGAGGCCTGTCCAATTGCGCACCCATGCGTGCGGGCGCTGTCGAAGAGGCCTGTCCAATTGCATACCCTGCGTGCGGAGCACGCCTGCGAGCCCGGGACCGCGAGGCTCCGTACTCGCGCCTCCTCCCGAGCCGCCGCCGGTCCGACGACAATTAGAACTGACCCCTGATCGGGTGGTTCTCCCGGTGCTGCCGACGAGGTCTGTTTGGGCGTTTCGAAGAGGTCTGTCCCGTTTCGAAGAGGTCTGTCCAATTGCACACGCTCAACTCCCAAAGCCACCAGTTGTCCGGCGACAATTAAAGCTGACCCCCGGCGACAATTAGAACTGACCCCCGATCCGGTGGTTCTCCGGGATCGCGCTCTCGAAGTGTCGGGATCGTGCCGAAGAGGTCTGTCCAATTGCACACCCATGCGTGCGGACCGCTACCGAAGAGGTCTGTCCAATTGCGCACCCTCCTCCTGCCCGGCGACCGCTACCGAAGAAACGCTGCGAAGAGGCCTGTCCAATTGCGCACCCATGCGTGCGGAGCACGCCCGCAAACTCGTGGAAGCTCCGCGCTCTCCCAACCAGCCCCACTCCGAAGCAGGCGCTTCTGAAGAGGTCTGTCCCATAGAGGGCACACTCGCGCTTCTGAAGAGATCTCGCTTCAGAAGAGGTCTGTCCAATTGCTCACCACCCACCCCCAGCGCCGGCGCGGCTCTGAGCCGCTGCTGGTCGCAGCTTCTTCCCTGCGCCAGGAGCACGCCTGCGAGCCCCGGCCCCGCGAGGCTCCTTACTCTCCCCCTCCCAACGTGCCATCTCAAATCTCAAATCCCCACCATCCTTCGCGGAAGCCTCGCCTCCATCGCGCCCCCTATTGCTTCCCCTTCCCGCGCCACTGATTCGCCCGCTCATTCACCTGCGCCAATCGTGCCGTCTCCTGCACCCGAGCAGCACGGGTCTCCGGGCGCTTCGCCTGAAGCACCCATTCAAGAATGCCCCGCCTCGCTGACCTCGGAAAGTCCCGGAAATTCTGCTCCGCAGGTGGCAACCCAGCCAGAGCCTCACCCAGGTCTTGCGGCACCACCAACGCTTCAACCGCATCCAATAAGCACCACGAGCCATCTGCCTTCGCCTCCTCAACCTTCGCCAATCCCGCAGGCTGCATCAACCCAGCCCTGAACAATCGCTCCACCCGTTCCTTGTTGGGCCTCGACCACCCGGTCTTCCGCCTCCGCGGCGAAAACCACAGCATCGAGCGCTCCTCGTCAAGCTTGTTCGGCTTGCTGTCCACCCAGCCGAAGCAAAGGGCCTCCTCCACCGAATCATTGTAATCAAACCGAGCCTTCCCCGTTCCCTTCTTGAAGCTGACCAGCCAAACGCCCGTCGAGCGGCCGTGATTCTCCCTCAGCCACTCCCGCCATTCAGCGCGGGACAGAGGATGAAAAGAATTCAAAGGAAGCGCCGATTGCATGTCGCGGCATGTCAGGTCATTCCGCTGCCGGATTCAGGCTCGACACTCACCGAACCCTGATCACGTGCACCTCGTTGAGGGCCGCGAACTCGTCCGCATATTCTGCCGACGAAAACTCGTAATCAATCCACTCTCCGCGCGCAGTGACATCAAATCGACGCGGAAAGAATACCTCGAACAGAATCCACGGACTCAATGCCGCCAACACCAGCCCAGCAACCTTGACCTTCCGGAACGCCGTGCCTCCACCAACCATCGGCATGAAGACAAAAACGGCCACGATCACGAATGCGATCATCAGCAGGTCCCGACCAAAGCTCTGCAGGTAAAATCGGGCACGATACCTCCGCGCAATGGGTGCCCGAACCCGACGCCAGCCGAAGAGCAGAAGAATCGGGGCCAGAAAAGAGAATAACGCATTCTGGGAATTCGCTATCACAACAACCTCCGAGTCGGGGTTGGCGTCACCGCTGAAAACGCATCTCTGCGGAAACACCGGCTTCACTGATTTCGGAAGTCGGATCTCGGTGCTCAGTGGCATGGCGAATCGCTCCCAATTGTTGGGTGACTTAGCCCGGAACACCGCCCGGCCGGCCGCATCCCCTCCCAGATCCCGGCTGTCAAAAATCCCGCACCGGATCCCTCATAGTGACACACGCGCCGAAGAACGACAGGCACTGGCTGTTTCATGTTGGTCGGCATCGTGCACGTTGGCGGGCGCTTTGTCGAGCAGACCTTCATGCTCGAGTGTCAGTCATTCCCAACAGAAACCAGAGCCCCCCTCTCCCTTCACGTCTCCACCCACCCAACCCGCCATCCCCATCCCCACCCCGCCACACTTTTACCTTCAGCTTACAATTCGGAGATTGCCGCGCGCCGATGGGAGCCGTCCATTATGCGGAAACCGAGCCCACCCATGAAATCCACGCTCTCGTCTCCCCCGGCCTCCATCCTCCTGCTCTCGCTGCTGGCCACTTCTGCCATCGCCGACCCGCGGCTCACCTCATGGTACACCGCAGATTCCGGCCAGTACGCCCGGATCTACCAGACCACCGTCGCCGAGTCCGCGCGCACCGCTTCCACCACATGGAGCCGCGGCCAAGGCACTCAGAACAGCCCGACCTACGCCGGCGTCAGCCAGATCTCCTACTCCGCAAACTGGATCTACATCCGCGCCACGGGCCTCGCCAGTCACATCATGGGCCCGTGGTACCTCGACACCGCCAAAACCCAGAACTTCCCCAATTTCCCCGCCAATACCGCGAAAACCTACCGCATCCCGCGCACCCCCGCCATCCCCGCCACCAAAGCCCTCACCGGCCTCGGTGCCACCGGATGCATGGTCAACGGTGTCTCCATCTTCGACAGCCGCGACGCCTTCTCCTACGCCAGCGGCAGCAGCACCGACGCCACACCTGTCAACGGCCTCACAGGCGACGGGGTCTGGAACCGCGACGGCTATCACAACGAAGGCGTCACCTTCGACCCCGCCCTCGCCCACCAGGCAGGCAGCAACTACCACTACCACGCCCAACCCGTCGCCCTTCGCCACCAGCTCGGCGACCATGTCGATTACAACCCCGCCACTAACCGCTACACCGAAAGCACCACCCCCGTCACCCGGCACTCACCCATCCTCGGCTGGGCCGCCGACGGCCTGCCCGTCTACGGCCCCTACGGCTACTCCAGTCCGCTCGACCCCGCCAGCAGCGTCCGCCGCATGGTCTCCGGCTTCGTCCTCCGCGACGGCACCCGCGGCACCACCAACCTCGCCACCACCGGCCGCACCACTCTCCCCGCATGGGCCACCCGCATCCAGACCGTCGCCTTCCGCAACGGCCCCGCCGTCACCACCGCCTACGCCCTCGGTCACTACATCGAAGACTTCGACTACCTCGGCGACCGAGGCTTCACCCAGGGATCCCAGTTCGACCTCAACGAACAAAACGTCCGCTGGTGCGTCACCCCGGAATTCCCCTCAGGCACATGGGCCTACTTCACCACCATCAACGCCGACGGCTCCCCCGCCTATCCTTACACCACCGGCCGCCAGTACTACGGCAGCCCCACCGGCGGCAACTCCGCCGTCAGCGAACCCGTCACCACCCACTTCAACGGTGGCCCCAATAAACCCATCGGCACGCCGGAACTCAACGCCTCCAGCGGCAACGTCACCCTCACATGGTCCGCCGTCGAAGGCGGCACCTATCTCGTCGAATCCTCCGACGACCTCTCCTCATGGCCTGACCTCTCTCCCGCCGTCACCGCCACCGACGACCGCGCCTCCCTCACCGATCCCACCGCCGCAACCCAACCCCGACGCTTCTACCGCGTCTCGCGCACCAGCCTCGCAACCTTCGACACCAACGGCTTCGACTTCAACTCCGGCGGCGGCACCGGCGGCACCGGAAACAGCGCCGTCGCCCCAGGCGGCAGCGCCGCCCGCGGCACCACCGTGACCATCACCATCACACTCCCCGCCAATCCCCCTAACCCACCAGCCAACCTTGTCCCCTCCAGCATCACCATGGGCGGCATCACCGGCACCGGCATCACCCGGCCCTCCGCCACCACCGCCGCCGCCACGTTCGTCATCCCCGCCAACACCACCCCAGGCCTCAAAAACGTCATCATCACCTTCTCCCCCGCTCCCACCTACACCCTCACCAACAGCTTCACCGTCAACTGATCCATGTCTCGGTGGTCCCCATCTGCCCTCGCCGCCATCCTGCTCGCCACCGCAGGTCTCTCCGAAGCCGCACGTCTCGAAATCACTGTCGCCCCGAGCTACCAAGGCGATCCCCTCCAGCTCGATTCCCTCCGCTATCAGAATGCCGCCGGCGAAACCCTCGCCGTCACCCGCCTCAGCTATCTCCTCTCAGGCTTCGCACTCCAGCAGGAAAACGGCACATGGCTCGATCTCCCCGACACCAACGCATGGCTCGACGCCGCCACCCGCCGCCATTCCCTAACGCTCGACGCCGTCCCCCCAGCCCGCTACCGCGCCCTCCGCTTCCACGTCGGTCCCGACGCCGCCACCAATGCCGCCGATCCCTCCCGCTTCCCCGCCAACCACCCGCTCAACCCTAATCTCAACGGGCTCCACTGGAGCTGGCAGCAGAGCTACATCTTCATGGCCCTCGAAGGCCACTTCCGCCCCGCCGCCTCCTCCGGATCAACCGCCGAACCTCAGGGCTTCACATGGCACTTCGCCCGCGACCCTAACCGCACCCCAGTCACCCTCAGCGCCGACCTCGATCTCCACAAAGACGCCGGAATCCTCATCCACTTCGACATCTCCTCCCTCCTCCACGCCCCGCGCGCTCTCTCCTTCGCCCGCGATGGCACCGCCACCCACTCGCGCGACGGTGATCCCCTCGCCGCTGCCCTCAAGGCCAATCTGCCCGCCGCCTTCCACGTCCAGCGCATCGCCACCGCCTCTCCCGCCATCCCAGCCGCAACTCCCCTCAAACCCATCGATCTCCCGGACCACTTCACTCCCTTCCCACTAACCATCAACCGGTCTTTCCCCCTACCCGATCTCCCCCGCGACAACCCCCTCATCACCGAACGCGTCAATCTCGGCCGCCAACTCTTCCACGAGCCCCTCCTCTCCCGCGACGGCACCATCTCCTGCGCCTCCTGCCACGCCGAAAAATCCGCCTTCACCGACGGCCTCCCCGTCAGCACCGGCATCGCCGGCCGCAAGGGCGACCGCAATGCCATGCCCCTCTTCAACCTCGCGTGGAAACAACGCTTCTTCTGGGACGGCCGCGCCCCTTCCCTCCGCGCCCAGGTCCTCATGCCCATCGCCGATCACCGCGAAATGGACCTGTCCCCGGAATCCGCCGCAACCACCCTATCGAATTCCCCGGAATACCCGGATCGCTTCCGCGCCGCCTTCAAATCCCCCGGCGTCACCCCCCAGAAGATCGCCCTCGCCCTCGAACAATACCTCCTCACCATCATCGCCTCCCACTCGAAATTCGACCTCGCCCTCCTCGGCCGCGCCACCCTCACCCCACCCGAACAACGCGGGCTCGAATTGTTCATGACCGAATCCGACCCGCGCACCGGTCAGCGTGGAGCCGACTGCTTCCACTGCCACGGCGGCCCGCTCTTCACCGACCACCAGTTCCACGACAACGGCCTAGCCAATCCCGGCCCCGGCCTCGCCGCCGTCACCGGAAATCCCGCCGACTCCGGCAAGTTCATCACCCCAAGCCTCCGCAACCTCGCCCGCACCGCCCCCTACATGCACGACGGACGCTTCGCCTCCCTCGAAGCCGTCGTCACTCATTACAGCACCGGCATTCACCGCAATCCCTCCCTCGACCCCAACCTCGCCAAACATCCCGCACAAGGGCTCCAGCTCACCGATTCCGAACAGCGCGATCTCATCGCCTTCCTCCTCACCCTCACAGATCTCGAACCCTGACCACAACCCCGGCCCCTCACTGCTCTCCGCCCTCCGGAATCATCTTCATCGCTTCCAGCTCGCCCCGCAGCAGAAACGTGTCAGCATAGCTCACCGCCTCCGCCTCCGACGCCTCCCCTAGCCACTCCCCAACCCGCTGCGACTCCTTCACCACCGCCTGCAGCTCCGAACGCCTCACCTCCACCCGCTCCAGTTGCTGCGACACCGTCGTCCCGGAATCCCCGTACTCGGTCTCTCCGGGCATCGCCTTCAGCGTCGACCGTCGCCACGCATTCTCCACCAGCTGGTCGAGCAGGTTAGGCGCTGGTGCACTCGCCATCTGATTCGCCATCCCCAGACTGATCCCCGCCAGCGCCGTCACCTCCTCCGCATCTCCCGCCGCCACCGCCGCCTTGATCCCATCCGCCACCACCCGGTGCCCGCCATTCAGATATGGCGCGCCCCCGCCCCGGCTCAGCGGCGCCAGAATCGACAGCATTGCCGCATCCCTCACCCCCGCTCCGCTCGCCAGCGCCGCCTCCCGCACCGTCACCATCCGGTCCCGCAGATGAAGATCCAGCTTCCCTGACAACGCCACCGCTCCCCTCAGCGTCGCCATCGCCTCCTTGCTCGCCCCGGCTTTGTGCTGCGCCGCCGCCCTTAGATACAGCGCCCCAGGATTCTGCGGCTCCGCAGCTACTAGCCGATCCACCCACTCCGCCGCATCCTCGCCATTTCCCAATAGCTTCCAGATCATCGCCACACAAACCCTCGGATCCCCCGGAAACCGCTCCGCCGCCTCCATCAACAACGCTTCATCGCCCGTGATGTCCCACGCTCCCACCAATCCAGCCGCGTCCCGTCCCCGCGACGCCAGCCAAGCCTCCACTCGCTCCCTCGCCACCTGCCCGAACTCAGGGGTCCCGAACTCCGGCCACCGCTCCGCCGTCCCCGACAACTCCGCACCAACCACGCCCTTCCCCGCGATCCCTCCCTTCGCCACCGCACGCACCGCTCCCGCCCCAGGATCCCCCATCTCACGCCACCCATACCACACCACCACTGCCACCGCCGCCACTCCGGCACCGATTCCGAATGTCTTCCGTTTCATCGTCCCTCGCTATAGCCAATCCCCCGCCCACCCACAACCCCGAACTCACCCAC
>Ga0315899_10004623_pt1 | contig 14861 bp, 14 predicted proteins | sample LakEriMetagenome_2_FD_203518 | JGI IMG/M metagenome (GOLD analysis project Ga0315899, IMG submission 203518) | Freshwater fungal communities from buoy surface, Lake Erie, Ohio, United States - Buoy 4 MA112 | ecosystem: Environmental > Aquatic > Freshwater > Lake | place: USA: Lake Erie, Ohio... | reverse complement strand
GAGGGCCTGCACCACGGGCTGCTGCCGCTGCTCGACGTGATCCTCGAGCAGCCGCACGGCGAGCGCTTCATCGAGGTCGCGCTCGGCAACACCGACGCGCGCGTGCGCGCCGGCAGGTCGGTCTCGCCGGGCTTCCTGTTCGCGACGCTGCTCTGGCAGCTGGTGTCCGACCGCTGGCAGGCGCGCAAGGCCGCCGGCGAGCACTCGATCCCCGCGCTGATGGAGGCGATGGACTCGGTGCTCGACGAGCAGGCGAGCAAGCTCGCCATCCAGCGCCGCTTCATCGCCGACATGCGCGAGATCTGGGGCCTGCAGCCGCGGCTCGAGAAGGGCGGGCGCGGCGCGCTGCGCGCGATGGAGCACCTGCGCTTCCGCGCCGGCTACGACTTCCTGCTGCTTCGCGTCGAGGCCGGCGAGCTGCCCGAGGAGCTCGGCCGCTGGTGGACCGAGTTCGTCGAGGGCGACGCCGCGACCCGCGAGCGGCTGCTCGAGGCCCGGCCCGGCGAGGCACGCACCGGCACCAAGCGCCGGCGGCGTCGCCGCAGCGGCCGGCGGGCCGGCGGCGAGGGGGGCGAAGGCGCCGCCGAGGGCGCGCCGGACGCCGGCGACGACGCGCCGGACGCGCCGGGCGACGATCCGCGCTGGCGCGACCCGCTGCCGCCGCACGCGTCCGGCGGTTCGCCGCGCTCGGGCGAGCCGCCCGCCTGAGCGGCGCCGCGTGGACGCCTGGATCGGGCTCGGCGCCAACCTCGGCGACCGGCGCGCGACGATCGAGGCGGCCCTCGACGCGCTGCGCACGCTGCCCCGCACCCGGCTCGTCGCGCGCTCGCGGCTGTGGGCGAGCGCGCCGGTCGACGCGGGCGGCCCCGACTACCTGAACGCGGTCGCGCGGCTCGACACGACGCTCGCGCCACTCGAGCTGCTGGCGGCGCTGCAGGCGATCGAGGCGCGCTTCGGCCGCGAGCGCGCGTTCCGCAACGCCCCCCGCACGCTCGATCTCGACCTGCTGCTCGCCGGCGAGGCCATGCTCGACCTGCCGGCCGCCGACGGCGCGCCGGCGCTGGTCGTGCCCCATCCGCGGCTGCACGAGCGCGCGTTCGTGCTGCGGCCGATGGCCGACATCGACGAGGGGGTCGTGGTCCCCGGACGCGGCCCGGTGCGACAATGGCTCGCCCGCGTCGCCGAGCAGCGCTGCGACCCGTGGTCCCCGACCCCACGCCGCCGATGAACACGTTCCACGCCGCCCTGCCCGCGCTCTGCCTGCTCGGCGCCGTCTACTTCATCTTCCGCTCGTGAGCCTTCGCCGATGAATCCGTTCGACCGCTGGCGCCACATCGTCGTCGAGGGCCCGATCGGCGCAGGCAAGACCTCGCTCGCGCGGCGCCTGTCCGAGCGCTTCGGCGCGCAGACGGTGCTCGAGGAGCCGCAGGCCAACCCGTTCCTCGAGCGCTTCTACCGCGACAGCGCGCGCTACGCGCTGCCGACGCAGCTCTTCTTCCTCTTCCAGCGGGTCCACCAGCTGCGCGACCTCGCGCAGCGCGACCTGTTCCAGTCGGCGGCGGTCGGCGACTTCCTGCTCGAGAAGGATCCGCTGTTCGCGCGGCTGACGCTGTCGGACGACGAGCTCGCGCTCTATCGCCAGATCTTCGACAACCTGAAGCCGCAGGCGCCGACGCCCGACCTGGTGATCTACCTGCAGGCGCAACCCGACACGCTGGTCGAGCGCGTGAGGAAGCGCGGCGTACCGATCGAGGCCTCGATCTCGGAGGAGTACCTGCGCGCGCTGGCCGACGCGTACAGCCGCTTCTTCCACCACTTCGACGCGGCGCCGCTGCTGATCGTCAACACCGAGCACCTGAACCCGGTGGACCGCGACGCCGACCTCGACCTGCTGCTGCAGCACGTCGCCTCGATGCGCGGCCGACGCGAGTTCTTCAACCTCGCGCGCTGAGCGCGCGCGCACCGCGCCTCAGAGCAGCCAGCGCACGTCCGCGGCGAGGCGCTCGCCGAGCCGCTGCAGCGCGGCCCCGACGCGCTCCGGGTCGGCCGCCCAGGCGCGCAGCGCGTCGGCGTCGGACGCCTCCGCGAGCGTCAGGCGACGCACGGTCTCGAAGCGCACGCCGCCATCGAAGGTGCGCACCGCGCGCATCACCACGCGCGCCTCGATCGCCGCGCGACAGCCGTCGCGGCCCGCGTGCGAGGCGGGCGACAGCGTGACCGGGCCGACGCTGAGCACCACCGGGTGGCCGTCGCGGCGTGCCGCGTCGAGCGCGGGCGGCGCGACCGTGGCGGCGACGACCGGATCGGGGCGGGTCGGATGCCACTCGCGGTCGACGCCGCGACGGAACGCGTCGGCGGTCTCGTGGCCGGCGGGGCGCAGCGCGGCGCGCAGCGTGTCGAGCGTCTCGCGCAGCGCCTCGCCGCCGGCCGCGCAGTCGGGCGCCTCGGGCGCGGCTTCGAGCGCGGCGAGCGGCGCGCCGAGCATCCGCACGCCGGGCGTCGCGGCGAGCGCGCCGACACCGGCGACCACCGCCGCCACGAGCCGCGCGCCGGCGTCGCGCGCGGCGGCCGCGGGCGCGAGCGCCGACGCGGCGACCGGCTCGCCCTCCATCGCCACCAGCACCGGCGCGTCGACGTGCAGCAGGCCACGCGGGCCCGGCCCGTCGCCCGGGGAGCAGCCGGCGAGCGCGAGCGTCGCCGCGACGAGCGCGACGGGTGCATTCCGGCGGGTGGCGGCGCGCGCGCTCGGGCGCATCGGAGGACGGAGGAGGTCCATGCATCGCAGTGTGCGCGGCGCGGCCACGCTGCGCCGGCGATCCCCGATGCTCGCCGGGGGGCTCTCGGGACATTCCGGACATGCGGGGCCCGCACGCCGGTGGCCGGTGGTCGCGCCGAGGCGCGGATGCGACGATGCGGACGGGCTGCCGCGCCGGACCGGGTCCGGCGCGGCGGGCGCTCAGGCCCGGTAGCCGTTGGGATTCGCGCTCTGCCAGCGCCACGCGTCGGCGCACATCGCGTCGATGCCGAGCTTCGCGCGCCAGCCGAGCAGCCGCTCGGCGACGGCCGGGTCGGCGTAGCACTCGGCGATGTCGCCCGGGCGCCGGTCGACGATCGCGTACGGCACCGGTCGGCCGCTCGCGCGCTCGAAGGCCTTGACCATGTCGAGCACCGAGTAGCCGTTGCCGGTGCCGAGGTTCACCGTCCAGAAGCCCGCGGTCTCGTGCACGCGGCGCAGCGCCGCGAGGTGGCCCTGCGCGAGGTCGACGACGTGGATGTAGTCGCGCACGCCGGTGCCGTCCTTCGTCGGCCAGTCGCCGCCGAACACCGAGAGCTTCTCGCGCCGGCCGACCGCGACCTGCGCGACGAACGGCATCAGGTTGTTCGGGATGCCCTGCGGGTCCTCGCCGATGCGCCCGCTCGGGTGCGCGCCGACCGGGTTGAAGTAGCGCAGGTTGCCGATCGACCAGCGCGCGTCCGACTTCGCGAGGTCCTGCAGCACGAACTCGACGAACCACTTCGTGCGGCCGTACGGATTGGTCGCGCCGGTCTTGGCGTCCTCGCCGATCGGCACCGACTCCGGGTCGCCGTAGACGGTCGCCGACGAACTGAACACGATCCTGCGCACGCCGGCCGCGTCCATGCAGCGCAGCAGCGTCGTCGTGCCGGCGACGTTGTTGTCGTAGTAGGCGAGCGGCTTCTGCACCGACTCGCCGACGGCCTTCAGTCCTGCGAAGTGGATCGCAGCATCGAAGGGCCGCTCGGCGAGCATGCGCGTGAGGAGCGCCTCGTCGCGGATGTCGCCGACCACCAGCGTCGCGCGGCGGCCGGTGATCGCGGCGACGCGCTCGAGCGACTCGGGGCTCGCGTTCGACAGGTTGTCGAGCACGACGACGTCGAAGCCGGACTGCAGCAGCTCGAGCACGGTGTGCGAGCCGATGTAACCGGCGCCGCCGGTCACGAGGATGCTGCCGCTCATCGAAACTCCCGTCAGATGGTGGGTGAACATGTTCCCACGGCGCGCCGGGCCGCTGCGTACAATCCGTCCGATCCTCCCGTACGTTCATCGGACATCGCCATGCTGATCCCGGTCATCCTCTCCGGCGGTTCCGGCACTCGCCTGTGGCCCGTCTCGCGCGAGGCGTTCCCGAAGCCGTTCATGAAGCTGGGCGGCGAGCTGAGCCTGCTGCAGCGGACGCTGTCGCGCTGCCTGCCGATCGCCGACTCCAGGCGCGTCGCGATCGTCACGAACAAGGAGTACCTGTTCAAGACCGAGGAGGAGGTGCACGCACTGCCTTCGGCCAAGGGCATCGCGTGCACCCAGCTGCTCGAGCCCGCGGGCCGCAACACCGCGCCGGCGATCGCGATCGCCGCGCTCTGGGCCGAGGCGACCGCGCCCGGGGCCACGCTGCTGGTGCTGCCCGCCGACCACCTGATCCCCGACGAGGCCGCGTTCCAGGCGGTCGCCCGCGATGCCGCGGCGCTCGCCGCCGACGGCGCGCTGGTGCTGTTCGGCATCCGCCCGACCGCGCCCGAGACCGGCTTCGGCTACATCGAGACCGGCGAGCCGGTGGCCGGCACCGCCGCGATGCGCGTCAAGCGCTTCGTCGAGAAGCCCGACGCGGCGCGCGCGAGCGCGTTCCTGCAGGCCGGCACCTTCGTGTGGAACAGCGGCATGTTCTGCTTCACCGCCGCCTCGATCCTCGCCGCGCTCCAGGCGCACGCGCCCGACGTGCTCGCGCAGGCGCGCGCCGCGTGGGCGGCGAGCCGCGCCGGCGCGACCGAGGCGCGCGTCGTGCTCGATCCGGCGACCTTCGGCGCCTGCCGCGACGTGTCGATCGACTACGCGGTGATGGAGAAGGCCTCGGACGTGGTCGTGCTGCCCTCGACCTTCGGCTGGAGCGACATCGGCTCGTGGAAGGCGGTCGCCGAGCAGTTCGTGCCCGACGCCGACGGCAACACCACGGTCGGCGAGGCGATGTTCGTCGACACGCGCGACACGCACGTGCAGAGCGACGACCGGCTGGTCGCCGCGGTCGGCGTCGAGCACCTGCTGGTCGTCGACACGCCCGACGCGCTGCTGGTCGCGAGCAAGGGCGCGAGCCAGCAGGTCAAGGAGATCGTCTCGCGCCTGAAGCTGCGCGGGCACGACGCGGCGCGGCTGCACCGCACCGTCGCGCGGCCCTGGGGCACGTACACCGTGCTGCAGGAGGGCTCGCGCTTCAAGATCAAGCGCATCGAGGTCAGGCCCGGACAGACGCTGTCGCTGCAGATGCACCACCACCGCAGCGAGCACTGGATCGTCGTCTCCGGCACCGCGAAGGTGACCTGCGACGAGAAGACCTACCTCGTCGCCGCCAACCAGTCGACCTACATCCCGATCGGCACGAAGCACCGGCTCGAGAACCCGGGCGTGATGGACCTGGTGATGATCGAGGTGCAGTGCGGCGACTACCTCGGCGAGGACGACATCGTCCGGTACGAGGACAGGTACGGTCGGTGAAGCGGGGGTTTCGGCGAGCACTGCTCGCCGCCCGCGGAACGGGCGCCGCATGCTTGCGGCGCACTGGTGCGTCCCGGACGTGAATCCGGCGAGAGCCGGCTGTTGTCATTCCCCGGTCACATCCCCGTCATACTGTGCGCGTTCCCCTCCCGAGGCGAACGCGCCCGTGAACGCCAAGATCCTGATCGTCGAGGACGAGCCCGCGATCCGCGAGCTGCTCGCGCTGAACCTGCGGCACGCCGGCTACGAGCCGGTGCACGCGGCCGACGCCGCGGCCGCGCGTCGCAGCATCGACGCGGAGCTGCCCGACCTCGTGCTGCTCGACTGGATGCTGCCCGACCAGCCGGGCATCGAGCTCGCGCGCCGCCTGCGCGCCGACGCGCGCACCCGCGAGCTGCCGGTGATCATGCTGACCGCCCGCTCGGCCGAGACCGACAAGCTCGGCGGCTTCGAGGCGGGCGCCGACGACTACGTGACCAAGCCGTTCTCGCCGAAGGAGCTGGTCGCGCGCGTGCGGGCGCTGCTGCGGCGGCGCGTGCCCGAGGCCGGCGACGAGGCGGTCGAGGTCGCCGGACTCAGGCTCGAACCGCAGACCTTCCGCGTGATCGGCGACGGCCAGCCGCTGCGGATGGGGCCCACCGAGTTCCGGCTGCTCCACTACCTGATGCGCAACGTCGACCGCGTGCTGTCGCGCGGCAAGCTGCTCGACGGGGTGTGGGGCGACCATGTGTTCATCGAGGAGCGGACGGTCGACGTCCACATCCGGCGGCTGCGGCTCGCGCTGCAGCCGAGCGGGCACGATCGCCTGATCGAGACCGTGCGTGGCGGGGGTTACCGCTTCCTGCCACAATGACCGGACCTCGGGTCCGGCTCCTCCCGCAGCGTTGATCCTCCTTCGCACCCTGCTGTTCACCGGCGCGATCCTGCTCGTTGCCGCGGTGATCGCCGCGCTGCAGGCGACTGCGCTCGCCGTCGCCGTGCTGGTGGTCGGGCTCGTCGGGATGCTCGTCTATCACGCGTTCTACCTTCAGCGGCTGCACCACTGGGCAGGGCTGCCGCGGCAGCGCGACCTGCCGTACGGCTTCGGCAGTTGGGGGCACACCTTCGACCGCCTCGGTCGTCACGCCCGGGAGGACCAGGTCGAGCGCGACGAAGCGGCCGCGGAACGCGAGCGCATCGACGCCGCGGTCGACCTGCTGCCGGACGGGCTGGTGGTGCTCGACCGGTTCGACCACGTCCAGTGGAGCAACCGGACCGCGCAGGACCTCCACGGGATCTTCGGGACGCGCCGGCCGATCGATCACTTCGTCCGCCAGCCCGAGTTCCTCGCCTACCTCCACGAAGGCGACTTCTCCCGACCGGTCACGATGTCGCTGCCGAATGCACCGGGCAGGCGCTTCTCGCTGAAGATCGTGCCGACCGATGATGCGTACCGCCTGCTGATCACCCGCGACGTCACCGAATCGACCCGCGTCGAGCAGATGCGACGCGATTTCGTCGCCAACGTGTCGCACGAGATCCGCACGCCGCTCACGGTGGTCGCCGGATTCGTCGAGACCCTGCTCGAGATGGAGTTGCCCGCCGACGAGCGTCGTCGCTGCCTCGAGACGGTCCGTCGCCAGACCGGCACGATGCAGCGGCTCGTGGAGGACCTGCTGACCCTGGCCACGCTGGAGGCCACGACGCTGCCCCCCGAGACCGAGCCGGTGCCAGTGGAGCCGCTGCTCCAGGCGGTGCTCGCCGATGTCAGGGCCCTGTCGGACGGGCGTCACCTGCTGGCGCTCGAGATCGCTTCGCATGCAGGCCTGCGGGGGTCGATGACCGAACTGGACAGCGCGGTCCGCAACCTGCTGACCAATGCGATCCGCTACACGCCGGATGGCGGCACGATCACGGTCGGATGGCGCGTGATCGACGGAGAAGGAATCCTTTCCGTGCAGGATACCGGCATCGGCATCGCCGCCGAGCACCTGCCGCGCCTGACCGAGCGCTTCTACCGGGTCGATCGGGGACGCTCGCGCGACACCGGTGGCACGGGTCTGGGCCTCGCGATCGTCAAGCATGTCGCGCAGCGCCACAACGCGAGGCTCGACGTCGAGAGCCGGATCGGCGTCGGCAGCCTGTTCTCGCTGCACTTCCCCCCGTCGCGCATCTCGACCGGGACGAGGCCGCGGCTGGCGGAGGCCGCCGACGAGTGGGCCGCCCCGCCGCTCGAGGACAGGAGAGGTGCGCCGGACGCCTCGAAGGCGGCCTGACGCCGCGTCAGGCCGCGACCGGAAGGTTGCCGTGCCGCATGTCGACGCCTTGGACGACGTTGACGATGTATTCGGCGATGTTCTCGGCGTGATCGGCCACCCGCTCGATCGACTGGACAATCAGGATCAGCTCCAGGGCCGGTGCAACTCGGGTCGGTTCGGTACGCATGTGAGCGGTCAGTTCGTCGACCAGCGCATCGCGGAGGTCGTCGACCGAGTCGTCGCAGGCGCCGAGCTGTCGAGCGACCTGGGGGTCGTGGCGACCGAACGCATCGATCGCGCGCGTGAGCATGTCGCCAGCCTGTTCCGACATCCCGGCGATCCGCCCGAGCGGCTCGGACCAGGTCGATGCATCGACTCCGCGGCCCTTCAGCGCGATCTTCTTCGATTCGTCGCCGACGCGCTCCAGGTCGTTGATCGTGTGGATCACGCCGATCACCTCGCGCAGATCGACGGCGATCGGCTGGCGAAGCGCGATGATCCGGTTGCACAGATCGTCGATCTGCAGGTGCAGCGCGTTGACGGCCCGCTCGTCGGCGAGCACGCGGCTGACCAGCTCGAGATCGCCGGTGAAGACCGACTCGACGGCGCGCCTGAACTGGCGTTCGACGAGGCCGCCCATCACGACGACGGCGCGCCGCATGCCGGCCATGTCGGCGTCGAAGGCCCGGACAGTGTGGTCGTTGAGGGTCATGGTGGTGGATCGGTATGTTGATGGAGCGATTCGGACGCGATCTTCGCGTCTTCCGGCGGCATCGTCTTGCGCGCGACCCCGACTGTAGCTCGGCGGTCGTCACAGGAGCATGAAGGGAGGCCCGGCACGATCGCGGCGCTCGCGCAGTGTTGCCCAGGCACGACGTTTCGTCCGATGGACCGTGGCGCGTCCCGACTGCAGCGGGCGGCCCGATCCGCCGTCGTCTTCAGCGCCGCCCGACCGCCCCGCCGGCGGCCGGCTCGCCGTCCGTGGGGACCGAAGGCCGGACCGGCACGCCGTCCGCACCGTCGGGGCCGCGCTGCGGCCCGCCCGCTTCGCTCCCCGCTTCGCCGCGCGCGCCCGTCCGGGCGCCGCGCGCCGTCGTCGCGGGGCGCGGCGCTTGCGCGAGCACCGGCACGGTCTGCGCGTCGCGCACCCGCAGCGTCCGGCCGGCCGGCACCTCGACCGAGCCGGCCTCGGTGGCCACCGCGACCCGGCCGGCCACCACGACCACGACCAGGCCCGGATCGACGCCCGCCGGGCAGGCGGTCGTGCAGGCCGCGTGGTCGACGGTGAATTCGGTGCCGCGGATGCCGATCGTCGCGGTCGGCGTGCGCAGCCGCCAGTCGTCGCGATCGCGCTTGCCGATGCTGCCGGACACCGCGCGCATCGAGCCCCGCACCAGCTCGAAGAACCCGCGCTGGCGGCTCGCGTCGAACGCGTAGGCCTCGACGCGGAAGTCGCTGCCGGGCTGGATCGAGATCAGCGCCCCGTCGGTGAAGCGCAGCTGCACGCGGCCGTCGGTGCCGGTGCGGATCCGGTCGCCGCTGCGGATCGGCACGTCGGCGCGCACCGGCGTCGAGTACGACGCGCCGCGGACCAGCATCGTCGTGCCTTCGGAGCGCAGCACCTGCGCGGCGTCGGCCGGGCCGTCGGCCGAGGCCGGGCCCGGCGCGCGCGATTCGGACTGCGCGCACGCGAGGCCGGCGGCCGCAGCGAGGGTGGCCGCGAGCAGGCGGCGTGTGAAGCGGATCACGGTCGTCGGTTCCGGGTGCACCCCATCGTGTACGGGTTATCGGCGCCCGGTCTGGCGGCTCGAGGCCCGGCGGGTCGGCACGGGACGAGCGGCGGTCGATGTCGGACCGACGGTCCGCGACCGAAGGCGGGCGACCCCTGTGCGAGCGCGCCGCACCCGCTCAGGCTCGGCGACGAGCCCGCCGCGGACCTCCCCCGGGCTCAGCTCCCCGCGCTGGGGAAGAACAGCTGCTCGCCGTCGATCCGGTAGTCGGCGATCGTCTTCTGCCCCGCCGGCGACACCAGCCAGTCGATGAAGCGCTGGCCCGCCTCGGCCTTCACGTGCGCATGGCGGGCCGGGTTCACCAGCATCACGCCGTAGGGGTTGAAGAGCCGGCGGTCGCCTTCGACCAGCACCTTCAGCTCGCCGCGGTTGCGAAAGCTCAACCAGGTGCCGCGGTCGGTCAGCAGGTAGGCGTTCATGCCCGACGCGGTGTTGAGCGCCGGCCCCATCCCGGAGCCGGTCTCGCGATACCACGCGCCGCGCACCTTCTCGAGCTCGACGCCGGCGTCCTTCCACAGCCTGAGCTCGGCCGCATGCGTGCCGCTGCGGTCGCCGCGCGAGACGAACGGCGCCTGTGCCGCGGCGATCCGGCGCAAGGCCTCGTTCGCGTCCTTGAGGCCCGCGACGCGCGCCGGGTCGGCGCCGGGGCCGACGACGACGAAGTCGTTGTACATCACATCGTGGCGCCGCGTCGCGAAGCCTTCGGCGACGAACTTGCGCTCGGCCTCGGGGTCGTGGACCAGCACCACGTCGGCATCGCCGCGGCGCGCGGTGTCGAGCGCCTGCCCGGTGCCGAGCGCGACCACGCGGACCTCGATGCCGGTCTGCTTCGTGAACGCGGGCAGCAGGTGCTTGAAGAGCCCCGACTGCTCGGTGGACGTCGTCGATGCGACGACGATGAAGGTCGACTGCGCCCACGCGGCGCCGCAGGCCAGCCACGCCGCGGCCGCGGCGATCAGCGTGCGGCGGGAGATCGGTCGGAAGATCGGCATGGCGAAGCCCGGAGCGTGAGGAGAGCCGGAATTCTATGGGATCGCCCCGGTGCGCTCCACCCTCCGGCCGGTCTGCTCGGGCGACGCGTCCCGCGCGCGCGCCACACCGCGTGCGAGACTGGCACCCCTGCCCGCGCGGAGCCGAGATGGCGATCGACCTCCACACCTGGAACACCCCGAACGGCCGCAAGATCAGCGTCGCGCTCGAGGAGATGGGCCTCGCGTACCGCGTGATCCCGGTCGACATCACGAAGGGCGCCCAGTTCGACCCGGCCTTCCTGAAGATCAGCCCGAACAACCGGATCCCCGCGATCGTCGACCCCGACGGCCCGGGCGGCGCGCCGATCTCCGTGTTCGAATCCGGCGCGATCCTGCTCTACCTCGCCGAGAAGACCGGCCGCTTCCTGCCGGCCGATGCCCGGGCCCGCGTGCCGGTGCACGAGTGGCTGATGTGGCAGATGGGCGGCTTCGGCCCGATGCCCGGCCAGGTCCACCACTTCCTCGGCGTCGAGGACGAGCGCGACCGCCGCTACGGCCTCGAGCGCTACTCGAAGGAGACGCGCCGGCTCTACGGCGTGGCCGAGCGCCGCCTCGCCGAGGTCGAGTGGTTCGCGGGCGGCGAGGTCTCGATCGCCGACTTCGCGATCGTCGGCTGGGCATGGCGCCACGAGCGCCACAAGGTCGACCTCGCCGAGTTCCCGAACGTGCGCCGCTGGTACGACGCGATGATGGCACGCCCCGGGGTCAGGCGGGGCTTCGAGGCGGCGCTGAGCTGAAGCGCGCGTCGACCGGCACCTGGTAGGCGTCGGCGAGCACGTTCGTCTGGTTGGCCAAGGCGACCACCGCCATCAGCTCGCCGAGCATCGCGTCGTCCATGCCCTTCGCGCGCGCCGCGGCGACGTGCGAGTGCATGCAGTAGGTGCAGCCGTTGGTCGCGCTCACCGCGACGTAGACCAGCTCCTTCGTCAGCGGGTCGAGCGCGCCCGGCGCCATCGTCGCCTTCACCTGCGCCCAGACGCGCGCGAGCGTCGGCGGATGGTGCGCGATCGCCTTCCAGAAGTTGTTGATCCAGTCGACCCCGCGGGTCGCCATGATGTCGTCGTACACCGCCCGGACCTCCGGGCTCGCGTCCGCGTACTCCACCGTCTGCGTGATCGCCATGTCGTGCCGCTCCTCGTCGTGTCCGACGCCGAGGCGCGGCGCCGTCGGGCGATGATCCGCGATCCGCGCCTGCTGCGCGAGCGTCACGCTCCGGCGCCGGGGAGGCCGGCCTGCGGCTAGACTGCATCGTCGCGCGCGGAGCGCGCATGGAGCGACCCCGATGGCCGGAGCCAGCCTGCTCGCCCTGCTCGACGACATCGCGAGCATCCTGGACGACGTCGCGACGATGACCAAGGTCGCGACCCAGAAGACCGCCGGCGTGCTCGGCGACGACCTCGCGCTGAACGCGCAGCAGGTGAGCGGCGTGCGCGCCGAGCGCGAGCTGCCGGTGGTGTGGGCGGTCGCCAAGGGTTCGTTCCGCAACAAGCTGATCCTGGTGCCCGCGGCGATCGCGATCAGCGCGTTCGCGCCGTGGGCGATCACGCCACTGCTGGTGGCGGGCGGGCTGTTCCTCGTCTACGAGGGCGTCGAGAAGCTCGCGCACCGCTGGCTCGGCGGTGCCTCGCACGCGCGGGCCGAGCACGACGCGCTCGCGCACGCGATGGCCGACCCGAAGGTCGACGTCGTCGCGCACGAGAAGGCGAAGATCGCCGGCGCGGTGCGCACCGACTTCGTGCTGTCGGCCGAGATCATCGTGATCGCGCTCGGCGTCGTCGCCGATGCACCGATCGGCACCCGGATCGCGGTGCTCGCGGGCATCGGCGTGCTGATGACGGTCGGGGTCTACGGGCTGGTCGCCGGCATCGTGAAGCTCGACGATCTCGGACTGCACCTGTCCCGGTCGGGCGTGACCGCGCTCGGCCGGTCGATCGGTCGCGGCATCCTGGTCGCCGCGCCGTGGCTGATGAAGGGGCTTTCGATCGCCGGCACCGCCGCGATGTTCCTCGTCGGCGGCGGCATCCTCGTGCACGGCGTGCCGGCGCTGCACCACGCGACCGAGTCGGCGGCCGCGGCGCTCGGCCTCGGCCCGGCGATCGCCGGGACGGTCCGGCCGGTGCTCGACGCGCTGGTCGGCCTGGTGGCCGGCGCGGCGGTGCTCGCGGTGGTGACGGTCGCGAAGCGCGGCATGGCGGGACGCTGAGGCCCGCCCGCGACGGCCCGTGGCCCCGGCGCCCCGACGGACGGCCGCGGTCGGCGCGGCGGGGGGCGTACACTGGTTGCGCCCCCGCTGCCGCTCCGACCATGCCGCCTGCCCGCCGCCTGCTGATCGTCCGCGCCGCCGCCCTCGCGGCCCCGGCACTGCTGCTGTCGCGCAAGGCCACCGCCTCCGTGCCGCGCGGGGACGTGCTGTCCTTCGTCCACACGCACACCGGCGAATCGCTGTCGGTCGGCTGGCGCGTCGAGGGCGAGCCCGATCCGAACGCGCTGCGCCGCATCGACCGGCTGCTGCGCGACGTGCGCACCGGCGACGTCCATCCGATCGACCCGGCGCTGCTCGAGCAGTTGCACCGCGTCTCGCGCGCGGTCGGCACGCGCGCGCCGTTCCAGGTGATCTCGGGCTTCCGCTCGCCGCGGACCAACGCGATGCTGCGCCGGACCGGGGGCGGCGGCGTCGCGCGCGCCAGCCTGCACCTCGAGGGGCGCGCGATCGACGTGCGGCTCGCCGACGTCCCGCTCGCGACGCTGCGCGACGCCGCGCTCGAGCTGCGCGCCGGCGGCGTCGGCTTCTACCCGTCCGAAGGCTTCGTCCACCTCGACACCGGGCGCGTGCGCACCTGGTGACGCCCGCCGGGCAGCGTGCCGCGACGCGGCGCGACGCTCACCGAGGCAGCGCGCGCAGCGCGGCGTCGAGCCCCGCGTCGTGCCCGTAGACGTCCGGCACGAAGCGCAGCCGCCCGTCGTCGCCGACGTTCACCGTCGCGTAGAAGATCAGCACCGGCACCGGCTGCGCGACGCGCAGCGATCGGTTCGCGCCCGCGTCGATCGCGGCCCGCAGCGCCTCGGGCGCGCCCTCGGGGCGGCCGGCGAGCACGAACGAGGCGAGCGCGAGCGGCTCGCCGAGCCGGATGCAGCCGTGGCTGAAGTCGCGCCGGCTGCGTGCGAAGAGCGACTTCGCCGGCGTATCGTGCAGGTACACGTCGTGCACGTTCGGCATCACCAGCTTGACGCGGCCGAGCGCGTTGTCCGGGCCGGGGCGCTGGCGCAGGCGCACCGCGCCCCAGGCGAGCGCCCGGCGCAGCGCCTCGCCCCGCACCTCGCCACCGACCGTGCCGCCGACGAGCTCCATGTGCTCGCGGGCGAGCCACCCCGGGTCGTTCGCGAGCTTCGGGTAGAGCTCCTTCGACGCGATCGAGCGCGGCACGTTCCAGTACGGGTTGACCTCGACCGCCTCCACCGCGTCGACGAACACCGGCGTGCCGCTGACCGCGCGGCCGACGACCACCGGCATCGTCAGCGCGACGCGCCCCGCCTCGATCGCCCACAGCCTGTACTCCGGGATGTTCACCGCGATCCAGCGGCCCTGCGGCGTCGGGCCGATCCAGCGCAGCCGCTCGAGCGTCAGCTCGATCTGCCGCACCCGCGCGGTGGCGGGCACCTGCAGCGCGGCGAGCGTCGCGGCCCCGAGCACGCCGTCGGCATCGAGCCCGTGGCGGGCCTGGAATCGGCGCAGCGCGTCCGAGGCCGCCGCGTCGAGGCGACCCGGCGTCGACGGCGCGTCCGGCTCGAGCTCGCCCTCGTCGCGCAGCCGCGCGCGCAGCGCGTCGACGCCCGCCCACGCGTCGCCGGGCACGACCTTGCTCCGGGACGCGGGCAGCGGCGGCAACGGCACGGCCGCGGGACCGGCCGCGCGCCGCCGCCATTCGGGCAATGAGTCCCTCAGCGCGCGATAGGTCGGCAGCGCCGGCTCGACCGCGTCGAGCGCGATGGCCGCGGTGGGCGAGTCGATCGCCGCACGGACCGCCGGCCCGAGCGCCTCGGCGCGTCGCCGCGACGGCAGGTCGTGGCCGAGCGTGCGCGGGTCGACGCGGCCGAAGCCCGCATCGGCGAGGTGCCGCCCGAACGCGAGCGCGAGCCCGGCCTCGAGCCGGGCGGCGCCCGCCTCGTCGCGCGGCGCATCGAGCGCGGCACGCCACGCGGCCGCGCCGTAGGCCTGCGCGTCGAGGCCGCGCGCGGCCGCGTCGCCGAGCGCGTCGACCGTCTCGCGCGCGAGTGCGGTCGCGCGCCAGGGCGGCGCGGGCTC
>Ga0315899_10004622_pt1 | contig 14863 bp, 14 predicted proteins | sample LakEriMetagenome_2_FD_203518 | JGI IMG/M metagenome (GOLD analysis project Ga0315899, IMG submission 203518) | Freshwater fungal communities from buoy surface, Lake Erie, Ohio, United States - Buoy 4 MA112 | ecosystem: Environmental > Aquatic > Freshwater > Lake | place: USA: Lake Erie, Ohio... | reverse complement strand
TGAAGGTGGTCTCCACCGGGATGCTGGTGGAAGACGAAGGCACAGCCCTCATGTGGCGTGGCCTCATGCTCACAAAAGCTGTCGAACAGTTCCTGAACGACGTGCACTGGGGCAAGATCGACTATCTGCTGATCGACATGCCCCCGGGCACCGGCGACGTGCAAATGGGCCTCGCCCGCATGTTGCCCCGCACAGATCTCATCATCGTCACGACTCCGGCGGTCTCCGCCCAGAAGGTGGCCATTCGCGCGGCCGACATGGCACGGCGCAGTTTCCTGCGGGTTGCGGGTGTCATCGAAAACATGAGCACGTTCGAGTGCAACCACGGCGAGTCGTATCCCCTGTTCGGCGTGGGTGGCGGAGCAGCACTGGCTTCGGAGATCGGTGTCGAACTACTCGGTCAAGTCCCCATCGAACCCGCCGTTGCCGCAGGTGGCGACGCGGGCGAACCCGTGTCGTTGCACGGCACGGGCAAGGCCGCCGCCGTGTTCGTCGACATCGCCCGACGCATTCACGAGCACAGTGTGTCCCTCGACGAAATGTCGGGCTGCAGCGCACGCGTTGAAGAAGCTGCGGTGCAGGTCAGCCTGCGCGCACGCAGCTGACGTCTCGCTCAGTCGCCGAGTTCGTCGTAGCCCGGTTCGTCGGGCATCACGACTCCGGTGACTTTTCCTTCCGAATCCACGCGAAGCCGGGGCAGGATGGCCGGAGGAACTCCCACCTTTGTTGCCGCCAAGAGCGCTTCGTCTGCCGTGAAGTGGGGAACGAGAAATTCGAGATTGCGCAACGTGGGCGGAATCATCGCGAGCTCGCCCCGCTTGAAGCGTTCCAGCGCATCAGTGGGCGACACCCACAGACTCTCGATGGTCTCGCCATTGTCGTGCAACGGGTCTTGTGCTTGTGGCGCACGAGCAAGAAAGAAACGCGTGTCGAAGCGCCGAACTTCGCCGACCGGCGTGATCCAGTGGCTCACGTAGCGGATGGCGTCGGTACTGAGACGCAGATTCTCTTTGTCGCACAGTTCGTGGAGCCCGAGACGACCCTCGTGAATGTCGTGTCGATACACCTCGAATCGCGCCGCCACTTCGGGATCGTCGAATCGAACCGTTTCACCACTGTCGGCGTGTCGTGCCAACAACACTCCGGCCTCTTCGAAACACTCACGAATGGCCGCCACCCAATAGGCAAGCCCACCGCGTTGCACCTGCAGGAGTGCACTGGCCTCTTTGTCGGTCAGACCTTCGCAATGGCTCTCGATGTGCGCGCCATCATCGATGTCGTCCAACTTGCCGCCGGGAAAAACGTACATTCCCCCGGCGAATGCGGCCTTGAGCGTTCGGCGCAGCATGAACACTTCGATGTCTTTGGTGACATGGTCGTCGCGCACCAGCATCACGGTGGCTGCAAGCTTGACGGGGACGTCTTCGTTCATGCTTCTTCTTCCGGTTTGGTCGTTCCCAGTTCGTTCGTTCCCAGTTCGATCGGGCGAAAAGTCTTTCCTTGACTGCTGTCGAACCGCCCCTGGACATCGACAACTTTCCCGTCGTTCACGATGCGACCACCATAGGTGGCGACAACCTGGATCTTCTTGCCGCTGCGCCGCTGAAGCAACTTGCGCACAACGACACGGAATGGCGGCAGCAAGAGAACCAACCCCACCGCATCGGTGACAAAGCCGGGGACCACCAACAACAGCCCCGCCAACAAGAGGCACACGCCGTCGAGAATCTCTTTCGACGGCATGTTTCCGGCGGAGATCTGTTGTTGCATGCGCTTCCACACACGCAATCCTTCGCGCTTGACCACGAATGCTCCCGCTGCGGACACGAAAAGCAGAAGCGTGATGGTGGCCAGAACGCCCAGCCAGCTCCCGATCTTGATGAGTGCGTAGATCTCTGCCAACGGCAGGGCCACGAAGATCAGGAACAGGATGGCCACGGCTGGTCAGGCTAGCGAGTGAATCGCCGACGGGTAGGTTGACAGCGTGACAACGCAACGGCCGCCGTCGATCGACGCTCTTGCCCGACAGTTGGCGAACTCGTCGGCCCTTCCCCACGGCCTCCTCGTACGGTGCGCCCGTTTGGCTGTCTCCGGTGCGGGATCAGTCGACGAAATACCGACAGTGGCGTTGCAGTTGGTCCATGGCATCGAGTTGTCACTCGTCCAGCCCGTCATCAACGCCACCGGTGTTCTGCTGCACACCAACCTGGGGCGTGCGCCACTCGCACCACGACACTTTCTCCTCGAGGGCAACGACCCCTCGGGCTTTCGCTCCACCACCCTCGAGTTCGAGTTGGCCTCGGGATCCCGGGGATCACGTCACACCGGAGTCGCCACGCTGATCTCCGAGCTCACCGGCGCCGAGGATGCAGTTGTGGTCAACAACAATGCCGCAGCAGTGCTGCTGGTTCTTGCCGCCACGTCTCAAGAACGTGACGTGGCGATCTCACGTGGCGAGAGCGTGGAAATCGGCGGTGGCTTCCGCATCCCCGAAGTTCTCGAACAGTCCGGAGCCCGCTTGGTGGATGTGGGCACCACCAACCGAACCCGCGTGTCCGACTATGCCAATGCCATTGCCAAAAAGGGCAACGACATTGCCACGATCATGCGTGTGCATCCGTCGAACTTCCACATCGACGGTTTCACCGAACAGGCACCTCTTGGGGAGCTTGCAGGCCTCGGCGTACCGGTGATCTCCGACATCGGATCAGGCTTGATCGACGCCAACTGCCCGTGGCTTCCCGGTGCACCACCGCAGTGGTTGTCCCAAGAACCCGCTGCCCGCCAGGCACTCGAGGAAGGTGCGGCACTCGTCACTTTCAGCGGAGACAAACTTCTCGGCGGACCGCAGTGCGGCATCATCGCCGGACGCGCCGATCTGGTGGCCGCATGCAAGAGACACCCGCTCATGCGCGCACTTCGTCCCGGAAGCCACGTTCTCATTGCGCTGCAACACGTGTTGTTGTCGTTCGCTGCGCGAACTGCAGTGCACGACATTCCCTTTTGGTCCATGGCAACCGCACCGCTCAACGACATCCGCCAACGCGCCGAACGCCTGGCCCACGACACTGGCGCACAAGTGGTGTCGAGCACCGCAGTGCCGGGAGCAGGCAGCACTCCGGGCGCCGAAATCGAATCGTTTGCCGTGTCTCTGCGCGGCGATCACACCGCACAACTTCGCCGCCATCGCGTGCCGGTTGTTGCGCGCACCGAGAACAGCGCCACGTTGTTGGATCTGCGTTCCGTCAGCCCCGCCGACGATGCCGAACTCGGTGTCGCGCTGCGGCAACTGAGCGAGAAGTCGTGACCGTCGTCGCCACGGCCGGACACGTCGATCACGGAAAGACCTCTCTCGTCCACGCACTTACCGGCGTCAATACCGATCGCCTCGAAGAAGAACAACGACGTGGCCTCACGATTGACCTCGGCTTTGCACATGCCGTGTTGACATCGTCGAACAGCCGAGCAATCGATGTGTCGTTCGTCGACGTACCCGGCCACGTGAAGTTCCTGCGAAACATGCTGGCCGGAGTGGGTGGCATCGACGCCTGCCTCTTCGTCATCGATGCCCGCGAAGGCTGGATGCCCCAATCAGAGGAGCACTTCCAGATTCTGCGACTTCTGGGAATCGGTGCGGGCTTGATCGCACTCACCAAGTCCGACCTTGTGGATGCAAGCCATCTCGATGCCGTCGAATCCTTGGTGCGATCCCGCGTGCACGGGACTTTCCTCGAAGAGGCACCGATCGTGCGCACCAGCATCCACGATCGTGCATCCGTCGATGCTCTTGCACGCCTGATTGCCGACATCGTGCCGCGTGACCGATCCGCAACAGTGCGTCCGCGCATGTGGATTGATCGATCGTTTGCTCCCACCGGAGTTGGCGCCGTGGTGACGGGCACGTTGCTCGACGCACCTCTGTACCGCGGCGCAGAGGTTGTGATCCTGCCCTCAGGACTCACAGCCCGCGTTCGGGGATTGCAGAGCCGCGGACACGATGTGGAGATCGGTTTGCCGGGTACACGACTTGCCGTGAACCTCAGCGGCGTGTCGCATCACGACATCGGGCGCGGCGACCAGTTGGTACTGCCCCGACAATGGCACGTCACCGAAACAGTCGACGTGGAAGTGCACGTGTTGCCCGGTTTGACGCATGAACTCACCCGTCGCGGAAACTTTCTCTTCTATTTCGGCAGCGACGAAATCTCCGGCACACTCCGACTCATTGGATCGGGAGCCGTGCAGCCCGGCGACACCGGCAAGGCGCGTCTCTACCTGAATCGCTCGATTGCCCTGGCCCCACACGATCGCTTCGTCGTGCGAGAGACCGGCCGCGACGAAACGGTTGCCGGCGGCGTGGTGCTGGATGTCGATCCGATCCTGCCGATTCGACGTGCCGACCCAAGCGCCGACATCTCGCGACTCATCGACGAGCGGGGTGTGATCAACGCCAACGATCTGTTCCTCCGCACCGGCCACTCGGCCACTCCCACCGTCGACGATGTCATCTTCAGTAGTGCCATGCTCACCGCGTCCCGCGCCGAAGTGCTGGATCTCGTTGTGCAGGCGGGCCAGAACGGCATCGACACTGGTGCACTCCCCGATCATCTTCGACAGGCTGCTCACACACTGCGGCCAAGCGATGCGCTTTCGGAAAATGGCCGCTTGTACGCACCCGGCTGCGCGCCTTCACAACAAGACGCAAGCCCCATCATTGCTGCGTTCACCGATGCAGGTTTCACACCACCTGATCCGAACACATTCGATCGCAACGAGTTGCGCCGATTGGTACAACGCGGTGCATTGGTCAACATCGACGGCATCTACTTCGCGGCGGTCACACTCGAGGCGGCGCACACAGTTGCGCGTTCCTTGCTGGCCGACAACTCAGGTGGATTCAGCGCAAGTCAGTTCCGCGAGGCGCTCGGCACCACGCGCAAATACGCGATTCCACTTGCCGAGGCTTTGGACGCCCGTGGCATCACGCGGCGACGCGGCGACGTTCGTATTCCCGGACCGCGTTTGTAGCAACCGGCTTCTGCAGAAGGTCGATTTATTCGCCGGCGCGCAGTTTGCGACGTTCGGCTTCGTTGAGACCACCCCAGATGCCATGGTTCTCGTTGTTCCGCAGTGCGTGCTCGAGACACGACGAAATCACGGCGCAACCCGAACAGATCTTCTTGGCTCGTTGCTCGCGATAGTCGCGTTCGTCTTTCGTCTCCACACGGACAGGGGGAAAGAAGGCCTCGGCCGACGGGCCTTTGCATTCAGCTTGCCGTTGCCAAGCCAGCGGCAACTGGCTCGTCTCACGGTCTTCACGGCGTAGCGCCACTTCACTCCCCTCCCCGCGAGAACCTTAGGGGAGGTCGAGGGCGAGAACAAGAGTCAAATCAATGACGTTCGCGGTAATCCTTTGCGGCACCTTCGGTGGGCTCGACCTCGAGAGTCACACCGTCGATGGCCACCACATTGACCGTTGACCCTTGTGGGATGGGCGTTGCCCTGTTGGTTCGGGCACGCCATGTTCCTTCGTGCACCCGCACGATGCCCTCGGGAGAAATGTCTTCGACAGCCACACCCTGAGCCCCCACCATCCAGTCACGGCCGATGGTGGGCGTGGCGAAGCGGGTGCGCGTCATCGACGGCATACCGACAATGAACGTGAGCGCAGCTCCGCCAATGCCCACCAACAACGTGAGCCACGATGGACGCAACGACAAGCCATCGACATTGTGAAACAAGAAGAGCGATCCGAAGGCGAAAAGGACAAGTCCCACCCCGGTCCAGAGTCGCGGTACGCCAACCTGAACGTCGATTGCAGCCGCCACCATCCCGAGGAGAATCGCCGCCAAGCCCCAACCGTTGATGGGGAGAGTGGCCAGTCCGTAGCACGACAACATCAAGCAGATGGCCCCGACGAACCCTGCGATGCCGATGCCCGCAGTGAAGAACTCGAAGATCAGCAGCGACAAACCGATGACCAAGAGGAGATAGGCCACGGGAGAACTGGCCACCGTGTGGAAGAGCTGTTCGATGAGGCCCAGTTTGAAGAATCGAGCCGTGGTTGCTTCGCGTGCAATTTGTCCGTTGTCGTCGAGAGTCTCGGTGACGGTGTTCAGCGTTTGACCATCGATGGTGAGTCCATCGAGCGCGAAGACCATGTTTTTCATGACCGGAACACCCTCATCGGTTCCGGCGTACTTCAAGGCGCCGGTTTTGCGAGCGTCCGCAAAACCGAGCGAGTCGGTTTGCAGCAAGTCGGTGGACGAACCGAAATCAAAAGTGACCCCGTCGGCATTCACGAAAGTACCCATGTTCCCGATACGGGTACCCGGAGCCATCGCAGTGACATCAGCGGCGGCCAACAACTGTGCCGGCAGTCCGTACAGCCGCGAACCTGACGGCCCCACCCAAATGGCCACGGGAACTTTGGCGCTCGCCATGTTCTCGAGCAACGTGGCCATTCGATCACGGCTCACCACGGACGCACGGGTGTTCATCTGCAGAATCAATGCCTGAGCGCCGTCGGCAGCGGCCCGATCCATGGCCTTTTCGATGGCCTGTGCCTGGATCTCGTCGAGCAGACCGCTGACCTGCTGGACGTCGACCTGGGTGAGATCACCTTCAGCAACGACTTCGGCCGCAGTGAGTGCGGCGGGTTCCACCTGTGAATCATCGGCGGAAGCCGAACCTGCAATGCCGAAGAATGCACAACTTCCAATCGCTACTGCCATGATGAGTTTTCGCATTGCAATCCTCCGGAGGGTGATTGGACCCGAAACAGTTTCTGTCCGCATCTCGCGTCATCATTGTTGCGGGAAAAGGTGGCGTAGGGAAATCCACCGTTTCGGCTGCCCTCGTTCTAGCGGCGCGCCGTCTCGGAATGACCGCGATGCTGGTGGAGACCGACGGCAAACCGCTTCTGATCAGCCCCGACACGGCGTCGGGCATCACCGCCCAGACAGTGACCCCAGCCGATGCTTTGAGCGAATACCTCGAGGGCCGGGGACTGCGACGCATTTCACGGCGCCTCGTCTCTGCAGGCATCGTCGATGTCGTGGCTCAGGCATCGCCGGGCATCGACAACCTGCTGGTCCTTGGCAAGGTGAAACAACTCGAGCGTGCCGGCGCAGCCGACCTCATTGTCGTCGACGGCCCGGCCGCAGGGCATGCCGTCACCATGCTGCGCACGCCGCGGGCCATGCTCGACTCGGTGAAGGTTGGGCCCATCCTGCAACAAGCCAAGGATGTCCTCGAGATGTTGAACGACGAGCACCGCTGCCAAGTGATGTTGGTGACGCTTCCCGAGCCGACACCGGTGAACGAATGCGTCGAGACTGCATTCGCACTGGAAGACGAGGTGGGTGTGCGTCTTGCTCCAGTGGTGGTCAACCAAGTCGATTCGACACCGACACTCGTGGTGCCGAACGAAATGAACGCCGACTCGCCCTATGCGATGGCTGCCGCATACCGCAACATGCGCACTTCCACCCACCGTGCATCGTGCGCAGAACTCTCCGCACGACTGCCTCTTCCACAGTTGCGCATTCCCTTGGATGTCCCACCCGATGTCGACCACATCGCAAGCCGACTCATCGAGGCAATCGAACAACTTCCGGATCGCACCGCGCAAGGCATCTCGGGGCCGGACGAATCAACGACAACCGGATCACCGACATGATGTCGCGCTTCGATCAACTTCTTCGCGACAGCAACGTGGTGGTGTGCGCCGGCAGTGGCGGCGTCGGCAAAACAACCACCTCGGCGGCATTGTCCGTGCGTGCGGCACACATCGGGTTGCGCGTTGCACTGGTCACCATCGACCCGGCGAAACGATTGGCCGACGCATTGGGTCTCGGCAATGGGCTGTCCAACGAACCAATGCGCATCCCGCTTGCCGACACCCCGGACGGAGGTGAGTTGTGGGCGCTGATGCTGGACACGCGCACCACTTTCGATCAGTTGATCACGCGCTACAGCCCGGATGCCGAACAGGCCGAACGCATCAAGACGAACCTCTTCTATCGCAACATCTCCGGTGCACTGTCCGGCACGCAGGAATACATGGCGGCCGAGAAGCTTTACGAACTCCACAACGACCCGCGTTTCGACCTGGTGGTTGTCGACACGCCACCGACACGCCAGGCTCTCGACTTTCTGAGTGCACCTGCTCGGCTCAATCGATTCATCGACCATCCGCTGTATCGAGTGGTCATCGCGCCCACCAATGTCGGCTTGAAGGCCGTGAATGCGGTCAGTCAACCGGTGCTGAAAGCCATTGCCCGTGTGGTGGGGGCGCAGGCGCTCGAAGACGCACTTGCATTCTTTCGCGCCTTCCAAGGTCTCGATGTGGGCTTCCACGAGCGAGCCCGCGAAGTGGACCGTGTCCTTCACGAAGGCACCACGCGCTACGTGGTGATCACCAGCGCTCAGCCCGAGCCCGTCAGTGAAGCCACATATTTCGTGAACGAACTGACGAAGCAGAACGTGTCACCCACGTGTCTGGTGATCAATCGTCTTCAGCCCACTTTCATTGCAACCGACACTCCACCGAGCGGTCGCCCCGACGGCGTCCCTGCAGATCTTGTGGACAACTTGCGCAGCCTGAATGCCGAGGCAGCCACACAAGAGTCCCATCTCGAGCCTCTTGCTCGCGCGCACCCGAACACACCGATTCTGCGCCTTCCAGCCCTGCCCGAGCTGGTGGACGCGGCACACGACACTCTGGGTGCCCTCAGCAGACTTGGGTCGTTGCTGGAACTCCCCGACTAGAGTCGGATCGTGCACATTCTCATCGCCACCGACGCACAGTGGGTCCTCGACGACATCGTTGCCGCCCTCGGATCAGCCGACACCTCGTTCACCGTGTGCTCCAATGGCCGCGCCGTCACTGAAGCAGTGACCGCACGCACCCCGGATCTCGCTGTTCTCGACTCCCAGATCGGCTCCATGGGCGGCGTGGCGGTCACCCTCAACCTGCGCCTCGACGAAACCGGCGGTCGCCTGCCGCACATACCGGTGCTCATGCTGCTCGACCGCGATGCCGACGTGCAGATGGCCAAACGCAGCGGTGCCAATGCCTGGTTGGTCAAACCACTCGACGCACTTCGTCTCCAGCGAGCCGCCCAACAAGCGCTCGGCGAAGCAATCGCCCGATAGGCTCACCCGCGCATCACACGGGGTGTGGCGCAGCTTGGTAGCGCGCGTCGTTCGGGACGACGAGGCCGCAGGTTCAAATCCTGTCACCCCGACGCAAGTTCTCTAGAGAAGAAGCTCCGCAATCTGGATTGCGTTGAGCGCTGCGCCCTTGCGCAAGTTGTCGTTCGAGATGAACAGCACCAATCCCTTGTTCCCCTCGACTGATCGATCCTGGCGGACACGCCCAACGAAACTGGGGTCAGCGCCGGCGGCCTGGAGAGGAGTGGGCACGTCCACCAGCGACACGCCGGGTGCGGCCGCCAACAACTCGCGAGCCTGGGCCACGGTGATGTCGCGTGAAAACTCGGCGTTGATCGACAGGGAGTGTCCGGTGAAGACCGGAACACGAACGCAAGTACCCGACACCCGCAAATCCGGGATGTCGAGGATTTTGCGACTCTCGTTGCGCAGCTTGATCTCTTCATCGGTTTCGAACTCACCGTCGTCCACCAACGAACCGGCAAAGGGCAGCACGTTGAAGGCGATGGGTGCAACGAATTTCTTCGGGTCGGGATACGCAACGGCAGAACCGCTGTAGGTGAGTTCGCGTGCACCGTTCATCACGGCATGAACTTGCGAATCAAGTTCGTCGACACCCACGAGACCTGCGCCGCTGACCGCTTGGTACGTGCTGGCAACCAGACGTACCAAACCGGCTGCATCGTGCAGGGGCTTCAGCACCGGCATGGCCGCCATGGTGGTGCAGTTGGGATTGGCGATGATGCCCTTGCGCGCGTTGCGCACTTCGAGGGGGTTCACCTCGGCAACCACCAACGGCACGTCGGGATCCATACGGAAAGCGGATGAGTTGTCGATGACCGTGACTCCGGCCGCGGCGAACTTGGGCCCGAGCTCACGCGACGACGTGGCACCGGCGGAGAAAAGAGCAATGTCCAAGCCGGAGATGTCGGCAGTTGCCGCATCTTCCACCACGATCTCGCCGTTCTTCCACGGAAGCTTGCTGCCGGCCGACCGCGCGGAGGCGAAGTACCGCAGTTCTGTGATGGGGAAATTGCGCTCTGCCAAGAGGGTGCGCATGACACCGCCAACCTGGCCCGTTGCTCCGACGACTCCAACTTTCATGTGCGGGAGGTTATCCGCGACAGCCTGCCCCGAGCCCGTGATTTTGCGGTTTGCTCACGCCAGACGCAGAACGAGCCACCAGTGGCTCTTGTTGGCGCGCGGCAGCTCTTGATCGCGCACCGTTGCTCCCGCCACGTTGCGGTCGGCGATGCCCTTCATGATCGAGCGGCCCCTCCGGGGTTGATGGAAAAGCACGATGTCGGCACACGGGCGGGTGCTGTGGCGAACCAGATCCAACACCTCGCCGGGAGCGACGCGATTGGCTTGCCAACCGAGGCGAGTGGCCCAACGCTGACGCGCAACCCAACTCCCCACGCGCTTCGACTTCCACAACAAACGTACGACTCCACCCGCCGGCACCAACAACACATCGGACAACACCCACGTGCGGTAGTTGAGGATCACTGTTCCACCCGGCTTGACCACTCGCAATGCCTCTGCGGTGAGCTTGAGCGCATCGTCGTGCGAACAGTGCTGCAGCGTGATGTACGAAAAGACGGCGTCGACGGATTGGCTGGGAACAGCCAACGAATGGCCGTCGGCCACATGACTGGTGCGCAGCTTGGCGATGTCGCCATGTCGGGCAACGGTCTCCCTGCAACGCTCGAGAAAGGCGGCATCTACGTCGGCGGCGATGACCGAGGCGAAACGCTTGGTGAATCGTGCGGTCATGCGACCGATACCAGAACCGATTTCCAGCAACGACAAACTGTTGGTGTCGAGTTCGTTCATGCCGAACACGCGCAGGTAAGCGTTGACTTCCTTGTTGCCGCTCATCACGAACTCGGCGAGGGTGAGCTCTTCTCCGGTTTCGTTGTTGAACACCCAGCCGGTTTCACGAACAACGGCATCGGCGCTGGCGTGCTCGTCGGCTACGCCACCGGCGACGCGCCACGGGATGAGTTGTGCGCGGCGTCGTGCCATACGACCAGTATTGCTTACTTGCGCTCGGGCAACGGGGCAGAGTACGCCTGGCCGCTGTCCAAACCGAACGCCGTGTGCAACGTGCGCAGTGCCAACTCGGTGTTGGCAGCGCCCACCACCACCGACACGCGAATGGTGCTGGTGGAGATCATTTCGATGTTCACGCCGGCATCGGCAAGAACACGAAACATCTTTGCTGCAACTCCGGGGCTTGTCTTCATGCCAGCACCGACCAAAGAGATCTTCGCCACTGTTTCGTCGTGCGTGACGCCGGCTGCACCGATGGCGGTGGCAACTTCATTGACGATCTTCAGCGAAGCGGCGAGATCAGCCTTCGGCACGGTGAAGGAAATGTCGGTGTGTCCGTCTTTCGAGGTGTTCTGAACAATCATGTCGACGTTGACGTTGGCGTCGGCCAGCGGCTCGAAGAGTGCCGCAGACACACCCGGCTTGTCGGGTACGCCGAAGACGGTGAGCTTGGCCTCACCCGTGTCCTGAACGACCCCGGAGATGATCGGGTCTTCCATTGCGCTCTCCTTGTTTGTCGTTCCAGTGCTTGTCGTACCAGTGCTTGTGTTGTCAGGGCTCGACAGCGCGCTGCGATCGAGAATCCATGTTCCGTGCTCCCAGGTGAAACTGGAGCGAACGTGCAGCGGCACGTTGTGATTGCGGGCGAACTCCACCGAACGCAAGGCCAGTACTTTGCTTCCGGCACCGGCCATTTCCAGCATCTCTTCGAAGTCGAGTTGCTGCAGTTTGCGGGCCTGGGGAACGATGCGTGGGTCGGCGGTGAACACACCCGTGACGTCGGTGTAGATCTCGCACACATCGGCATTGATGGCCGCGGCCAACGCCACCGCGGTGGTGTCACTTCCGCCACGGCCGAGCGTGGTGATTTCGCGATCCGTGCTGACGCCCTGGAAGCCGGCCACCACGGCCACCTTGCCCGCGGCGAGTGCCTCGCGCAAGCGGTCGCCCTTGACCTCGACAATCTTTGCCTTGGTGTGGGTGGTGTCGGTGATGATCCCCACCTGGCTGCCCGTGAACGACACAGCGTCGATGCCCAATCCCGCCAACGCCATGCAGACCAACGCCATGGAGATGCGCTCGCCAGTGGTGAGCAGCATGTCGAGTTCTCGGCCGGGGTGCACTGAAGACACCTGATTGGCCAGGGAAATGAGATTGTCGGTGGTCTTGCCCATGGCGGACACCACCACGACCACATCGTTGCCGTGGCGGCGGGTGAACGCCACATGTTCGGCCACAGCCTTGATGCGCTCGGGGTCGGCCACCGATGTGCCACCAAATTTTTGAACCACTACTGCCACAGGTGACAAACGCTATCGGAGCACGGCTAACCTGCCGACTCTGTGGGTACCGAAAAGCGTGAACGTCAAAAGCACAATCGCCAGCAACGACTGACCGAGTTGGCTCAGCAGCAAAAGCGGGCCAAGGCCAAGAAGCGCGGTCTGCAGTTGGGTCTCGGCATACCGGCCATCGTGCTCGCGCTCTTCTTGGTGGTCAACGTGTTCTCGGGCGACGACAACTCCACATCCGACACGGTCGCCCCCGACACCACGGTCACGCAAAGCACCATCAATGCCACCACCATTCCCGGTGTACCCGTCACTGGAGACACCCCCTGCCCCTTGACCGACGGCACGCAGACACGATCCACCAAGTTCGAAAAAGCCCCCACCATGTGCATCGACCCCACCAAGTCGTACACGGCCAGCTTCGACACGTCAGAAGGTCTGATCGTGGTTGAACTCGACACGGAAAAGACCCCCGAAACGGTCAACAACTTCGTGGTGTTGTCGCGCTACAAGTACTACGACGGAACCCTCATCTTCCGTGCCGATCCTTCTCTCGACATCATCCAGGGTGGTGGTTTCACCAACACTGACACCCCCGGCTACACCATCGAAGACGAAGGCAAGGGTTTCACCTACACCGAAGGCGATCTGGCAATGGCTCGCACCGGCGAGCCAAACAGCGCCGGAGGACAGTGGTTCTTCGTGGGTGGTCCCAATGCGTCGACACTCGACGGACAGGGAACCTACGTCAACTTCGGCAAGGTCACCGAGGGTCTCGACGTGGTGAAGAAGATTCTCGCGTTGAACATGGTCGAAGCCGGCGGTGGCGACACGCTCAGCCGCACCGTGGTGGTCAACTCGGTCACCATCATCGAAAGCTGACCGTTCGATCTAGGCGAGCAGGCGTTCTTCGAGACGCTGCAACGCCTCGTCTGTGACACCCAGTTTCTTTGCAAATGCACGGATCGAGCCGTGCTCGTTGACCAACTGCTGAATCACGATGCGCATGGCACGGCCATCGGCTTTCATGAACGCCGCCGGTGCCGCGCCGAGTCGCAGTGCAAGGTTCGATTCATTTGCTTCGGCCCACACACGCAGACGTTCCAAGCCCACGTCGCTGTGGGCAAAGTCCGCGATGATCACTTCGTCGTGAACGCCCAGTGAGCCGAGAATCAGCATGGCCACCAGGCCCGTGCGGTCTTTCCCTGCGGCGCAATGAAACACCGCAGGCCCAGGGCTGAATGCCACGGTGTTCACCGCCGCGGCCAACTGATGACCACCCTTTTCGAACATCTCCGGATACGCCCACAGCAAGAAGTCCACCGGATCCTCGAAATCGGGAACGTCGTCGTCGCTCCACGGCACGTCGATCACGGGATAGTGGTGCACCTGTGCCCCGTGCTTGTCGGAGGGAAAGCTTCCGCGCGTCACCAGTTCGTCGGCGGAGCGCAGGTCGATGATCGTGGACACACCAATCTCCGTGATCCGCGCCAAGTCGGTGGCCGTGAGATTGAACAGCGCGTCGGCCCGAAACACCTCACCCCACTTGGTCTCCCGACCGTCACCAGTGGGGTACCCGCCCAGATCCCGAAAGTTGTGGCTGGCCTCCAGATTCACGAAGCGTTCGGCTCGATCGACGAGATGGAGGGCTGATTCAGGGGTCACGCGCCCACCGTAGCCATGGGATTTCTCTCCCGAACGGGTTCACAAGTTACCGTTCGGTAACTAGGGTGACGGCATGTCCAGCCACATCAGTGCCCAGACGGTGGGAATCCTCGGCTCGGGGATCATGGGAGCCGGAGTCACCGAAGTGTTCGCCCGAGCCGGCCACCGTGTGATTGTCCGCTCACGTACGGACACCTCGGCCGCAGCCGTGACCGCTTCCGTGGAGCGCAGCCTGCGGCGACAAGTGGAACGCGGAAAGATCGACGAGCCCGAGGCGCAGTCCGTCATCTCGCGCATTTCGGCGACAACATCACTGAGCGACCTTGCCCCGTGCGACCTGATTCTCGAATCTGTGGTGGAGGATCTCCCCACAAAGTTGGCCCTGTTCGCCGAACTCGATGCGTGCGCCGCTCCACATGCAGTGCTGGCCACCAACACCAGCACGTTGCCCGTTGTGGAACTCGCCCGAATCACGCAACGGCCCGACAGAGTGTGTGGCATCCACTTCTTCAATCCCGCCACCGCAATGACGCTGGTCGAGATTGTGCGTCCCGTCACCGCATCGGATGCCACGATCAACTACGCAACACGATTGATCGCATCGTGCGGCAAGGACACCGTCGCGGTTCGCGACGACGCCGGATTCATCGTGAATGCACTGCTCTTCCCGTATCTCA
>Ga0315899_10004621_pt1 | contig 14863 bp, 14 predicted proteins | sample LakEriMetagenome_2_FD_203518 | JGI IMG/M metagenome (GOLD analysis project Ga0315899, IMG submission 203518) | Freshwater fungal communities from buoy surface, Lake Erie, Ohio, United States - Buoy 4 MA112 | ecosystem: Environmental > Aquatic > Freshwater > Lake | place: USA: Lake Erie, Ohio... | reverse complement strand
GGAGGTCTATTCTGGTGATTTTTCTTAATTTTGCGATCCGTTCGGGAAGTGGCGCAGCCCGGTAGCGCACTTGTATGGGGTGCAAGGGGTCGCCAGTTCGAATCTGGTCTTCCCGACAACACAAAAGAGCCTTGGCAATTGCCAGGGCTCTTTTTGTAACTGTTTTTACCAATTGTCAAACTTCCTTAGAATATTTAAAAACTATCTGTAAATTACTTTTAAATATTTCCATATGAAGAAGAACAGTGCATCGTCACGCAGAAATTTCCTCCATCAGATTGGTGCTACCAGTTTGGTTGCAGCTATCTCACCGTTGAGTTCAATGGCTTCTCAAGAAAAAGCAGAAGAAAGGATCATTCGTTATGAAAAGAAAATTTCATCAGGCGATAAAATAAGATTGGGTGTAATCGGTTTTGGCGTGCAAGGTCATATTGATTTGGCCACTGCGTTGAAGGTACCAGGGGTTGAACTCGCAGGCATCTGTGATCTGTATACAGGCAGACTTCAAAATGCAAAAGAAATGTACGGCAACGATTTATTTACTACGCGCGATTACAGAGCATTGCTTGATAGAAACGATATCGATGCTGTTATTATTGCAACCCATGATGTTTGGCATGCAAGAATGACCGTGGATGCATTGGCCAAAGGAAAACATGTGTACATTGAAAAACCAATGGTGTATAAAATCAACCAGGGTGCAGATGTAATTGCAGCTGAAAAAAAATACGGAAAAGTTTTGCAGGTGGGAAGTCAACGTGTGAGCAGCATTGGATTGGCAAAAGCGAAGGAATTGCTTGCAGCAGGGGAGATCGGAAAGTTGAACATGGTCAATGCCGTATACGATAGACAAAGTTCCATCGGTGCCTGGGAATATACCATTCCAAAAGATGCAGATGCGAATTCAACTGACTGGGATCGATTCATACAGGTTACTGATAAAATGCCCTATGATTCAAAAAAATTCTTCTGGTGGAGAGCATTTAAGGAAGTTGGAACCGGTGTTGCAGGGGATCTCTTTGTTCATCTGTTGAGCGGAACCCATTTGATTACAAACTCTCTTGGACCAGAAACCATCTACAGCACAGGACAATTCAGTCATTGGTTGGATGGCAGAAACATGCCGGATGTAATGTCTGGTGTCATGCAGTATCCTGATTGTCCGGAACACCCTGCATTTCAATTGACACTTCAAGTGAATTTTATAAGTGGAACTGGTGGGCAACAAATCATTCGTATGATTGGTTCCGAAGGGGTAATGGAAGTCAATGGGAACAACATTACTGTTAAGCACAGTATTTTGCCTGAAGCTCCTGGATTTGGTGGATATGATTCTGTTTTTACTTTCTCAAAGGAGATGCAACAAGAAATGCAAAAAGATTACGACGCTAAATGGACTCCTGAACAAAGGAAGAGAAAAACAAAGAGTGATGTCCTCTACAAAGCTCCTGCAGGATATGATGAGCACCTGGATCATTTCACCAACTTCTTTGATTCTATCAGAACCGGAAAGAAAGTGGTGGAAGATGCAACATTTGGATTCAGAGCAGCAGCACCAACACTTGCATGTAATAACAGCTACTTCTCCAAGAAAATAGTGAAGTGGGATCCAGTAAATATGAAGCTAAAATAATTGCTAAAGTATTCCCTGCAAACTACCTCCTGAAGAAAACAGCCTGTCTGTTTTCTTCAGCACTGCGGGATCCAATTCAACTGCTGGTGCATGGTGTGGTTTGATACGTGCATCAATGACCATAGGTCCCATACATCCCCAATGCTTGTTTTCAACAAAAGACCCAATACCATATATATCATGTGATGGATTCGATCGGGTAAATGTCGTCCATAGAAAATTATTCAAATTCTTTGAAACGAATGTTGCATCATCGCAAATTACCATCATCACTATTCCTTTCAATTGATCAACAGCATGCATGAGCTGATGATTGATTTGCTCCATCTCATTCTGGGCTTCTTGATGGTTGATGTATGGTTTCATTTGAATGGCAACGACTCCATTGAAAATCATTTTTGCATCCACCATACCATGAATTGATTTAATTTGTTCAGGGACTTCTGATGCAAGATCTCTTATTTTATCACCATATGCCGCAAATACAACTTTGCTTCCTGCGTTGAGTCCAGATCCTGAATAATCAAGTGTATCAATGGTTGTATTGGTGTGAAAATGCATATCTCTCTTCAAATCGATTCTTTCAAATACGTAGGTTAGGTATTCTTTGATGTGATGTGTGGATAATTGATTGGTATCATCAGCAGTAATGAACAGAAATTTCGCAAGACTCAATTGTCCGGTTCCCAGTACATGGTTTGCGATTGTCAATATTTCAGCAGGTTGCTTGGCAGGTAAATAGGGGGTATAACGTTCACTGCCAATCGCTAATAAAAGTGGGTGAACACCTGATGCATCTACGGCATGTACCTCTTTCAATCCGGGTATTTCATTTTGTATCGCCTCACCGGTTATTTCATGAATCAATTGACCAAAGCTGGTATCTTCTTGCGGTGGCCTACCAACCACTGTAAATGGCCATATGGCATTTTGCTTGGCATACACCTTGTGCACGCGCATCAATGGAAATGGATGCTGCAAACTGTAATAGCCCAGATGATCGCCAAAAGGACCTTCAGCTTTGTTTTCAGCAGGATATACTTCACCCGTAATTACAAAATCTGCATCGGTACTTACGCAAAATCCATCTGCATAGGTGTAGCGAAATCTTCTTCCAGCAAGGATTCCAGCAAAATTGATTTCACTCATGCCTTCCGGAAGTGGCATGACCGCTGACACAGTATGTGCAGGTGGGCCGCCAACAAAAACACTGACTTTAAGAGGCTTTTTTTGCTTATTTGATTTTGTTTGGTGTACACCTATGCCTCTGTGCAATTGATAATGAAGTCCAATTTCTTTGTTGAGTATATAATCATTGCCATTCAGTTGAATGCGATACATGCCAAGATTTGACTGTGAAATACCTGGCTGATCAATGTCCTCTGAATATACCTGGGGAAGGGTTACAAATGCACCTCCGTCTTTTGGCCAGTGATGGATCAGCGGGACATCTGCGATGTTTATTTCTTTGAATAAAACAGGTTTTTGAATCGGATTTCTCAAGGGCAGTGCATGAATGGCATGCAAGCCTGCGGAAAGATTTTTCAGAGGATTTTTAAAAGCCTGGATTGGATTTTGTTTGACCCGTATCAACTGTTGCACATGTGACAAGGTATCTCTGAAAATAAATTTACTCCTATCCAGTGTTCCAAAAATATTGGATGCAGTTCTGTAACGAGAACCCTTTACATTTTCGAAAAGCAAAGCAGGTCCTCCTGCCTCATAAACACGGTGATGAATTGTAGCCAATTCAAGAAAAGGGTCGACTTCTTCAGTGACTCTTTTCAAGTGACCATTTCTTTCAAGATCAAGTAGGCATTGTTCGAGAGATGAATATGCCATGTGTGAATTTATATTCTTTCAAACGCGGAGAAAAAGAAATTTCCTTCAATGGCAGCATTTTCATCGCTGTCACTTCCATGTATAGCATTTTCTCCAACACTTTTAGCGTATAATTTTCTGATGGTACCATCTGCGGCCTGTGCTGGATTCGTAGCTCCGATCAAAGTTCTAAAATCTGCTACTGCATTGTCCTTTTCCAATATGGCAGCAACAATAGGACCACTGCTCATGAACTCCACCAATTCACCGTAGAAAGGTCTCTCCTTGTGTATGGCATAAAATTCTCCAGCTTTTTCAGCACTGAGTCTGGTGAGTTTCATCGCAATAAGTTTAAATCCAGCTGCTTCAATATGTTTTAAAATAGATCCTGTGTGGCCGTCTGCAAAAGCATCTGGCTTGATCATGGTAAAAGTTCTGTTGCTCATATCAGGTAATAAATTAGGAGTGCAAAGTTAATGCCATAACCTTCACCCACCAAGAAAAGCTGTACATTTGACAGCCGCATGAAAGATATTCAATTTGTATTTTCATCCATCGCTGCTGCCGATAGCATCGTGATAACCATGCACCAGAAACCTGATCCTGATGCGATGGGTTCCGCTCTTGGTCTCTTCCATTTTTTTAAAGCCGCGGGCTTCAATGCACAAGTCATCTCACCTACCAATTGGGCTGATTTTTTAGACTGGATGCCTGGAGTCAATGAAGTGATTGATTACGAGAGCAAACGTGAACAAGCCAATCAAATTGTTGAACAGGCTGATTGGATTTTTTGCTTGGATTTCAACAATATGTCCAGAACCAAATCAATGGAACAGGTCTTGCTCACATCCAATGCCAAAAAAGTATTGATTGATCACCACCGTGAGCCCCAATCAGATGTTTTTGAGTTTGGCATCAGTGACATCAGCAAAAGTTCTACTTCAGAAATGATTTATGATTTCATTGTTTCGACAGGAAAGACTGAACTGATGAGCAAGGAAACAGCTCAATGTATTTACGCAGGTGTGATGGCTGATACTGGGTCTTTTCGATTTGCATCCACAACAGCAAGCGTGCACTTGATGGTAGCACATTTGAAAGGGTATGGTATTGAACATGCTAAAATCCATTCTGCTATTTATGATAATTTTCAGGAAAACAGACTTCGTTTCATTGGGCATGTGTTGACCTATAGAATGGAAATCCTTTATGAATTCAATACAGCACTGATTGCCATTCCTAAATCGGATACCCAAAAGTTTCATATTAAAACAGGAGATACAGAGGGACTCGTCAATTATCCACTTTCGATTCAAGGAATTGAGATGGCTGCGTTATTGATTGACAGGGATGATGAACGTAAATGGTCATTCAGAAGCAAGCAAAGCTTTGATTGCAACAGTTTTGCAAGGAAATATTTCAACGGAGGAGGACATTACAATGCCTCCGGCGGGAGAAGCGTTGAATCACTTGAAGAAAATATAGCTCAATTCAAAAAAGTATTGAAAGAATTCTCATCTTTACAACAATAAATACACAATGAAAAAAACAAACTTATTATTGGCTGCCGTAGCAGCTATCCTTATTGGCTCCTGTGGACAGATGGGGTTTGAAAAAACAAAATCAGGGATGCAATACAAAATCATCAAATCAGGTGATGGAGAAAAACTTGAGCAAGGTGATTTTGTAAAATTTCAATACAGACTTACTTACAAGGACTCTGTTGTCATGAGCACCTATGGAGTATTGCCTGCATTTGACCAGGTGGACAGCGTGGGCAGGTTCCATGATTTTTCTGAAATTCTTACCAAATTAAAAGTGGGGGATAGCGTTGTAACTTATCAGTTCCATGACTCCATGCAAAAAACTTCTCAGTTCGGCATGCCTCCCTACCTGAAAAAAGGTGAGAAGCAAGTCGCCTCTCTTAAAATACTCAAGGTTTTCAAAAACAAGGCAGATCAGGTAGGCAGAGAACTTGCTTATACCGATTATCAAAGTGAAATTTCCAAACACAAGGAAAAAGAATTGGCGGATATTAAAAAATATGTTGATTCAAAAAACATTCCTGCTCAGAAAGTCAACAACAGCGTGTATTTGGTGATGGAGAAAGAAGGAACTGGACGCAGTGCAGACTCCGGGCTCATGGTAGGCATCAAATATTCCGGAAAAAGTTTCGATGGCAAATATTTTGATTCAAATGTGGACTCTGCAAAACAGAGCATGGCTCATCCAATGGAAACATTCTATTTTATTTCCAAGAGAGAAGGCGCTATTCAGGGAATGCTTGAGGCAATCACTGCTTTCAAGGTGGGCAGCAAAGGTACCATGTACGTTCCTTCCACATTGGCTTATGGTCCACAGGGAAATCCGCCTGTGATCAAGCCCTATGAAAACCTGATTTTCGAAATTGAAGTGGTAGAAGTAAAAGAAGCACCAGCTCAACCCCAGGGTCCACCTCCAGGAGGATATTAATATAAGAGCTTTATAAGGGCGGCTGATGCCGCCCTTTTTTTATGTATTCAATTGTTGAAAAATTTGGATGATCTCTTTTGCAGGTCTAACATCATGCACCCTTAAAATGTTGGCACCCTTCATCAGTGCAAACATGTTCAATGCATTCGTTCCATTCAAAGAATCTTCAGGCGTGCTATTCAGCAACTTGTAGATCATCGACTTTCTGGATATCCCAACCAAAAGAGGTTTGTTGAAATGTACAAACCGATCAATCTCCTTCATCAATTGATAATTGTGTTCGATCGTTTTCCCAAATCCGAATCCAGGGTCAATGATCACTTGATCTATTCCAATTAATTCAAGCTGGGCTATTTTTTTTGCAAAAAAATCAACAATCTCTTCTGTGATTTGATTGTATGTTGGATTTTTTTGCATGGTATCAGGTGTGCCCTGCATGTGCATGCATACAAAAGGAACTTTTAAATCAGCGACCGTTTCAAGCATCAAAGGGTCCATGTTGCCCGCGCTGATGTCATTGACGATGCGACATCCTTTATCAACAGCAAATTTCGCAACGGATGCTTTTGTTGTATCAATTGATATCCACAGCGATGGAAATTTTTTTACCACAAATGATATGATCTCAGCAACGCGTTGAATTTCTTCTTCCTCGCTGATTTCCTGGCTTTCGGGTCTTGAGCTTCTGCCTCCAATATCCAGGATATCCACTCCCTCTTCAACCATTTGCTCTATCATTGCCTTTGCCTGATCAATCGTAGTTGTTCTGCTGGCGGCATAAAATGAGTCCGGTGTACAATTGACAACTCCCATGATCAAGGGACTTTCTATCTTCAATGTATCATTGCCTGAATGAAGCTGGTACATGTGGTTTCTTTATTACATTTGTATATCAGATCTCAAATTTCGATGAATTCCACTACAAATCTACAATACGACAAGGCAGTTCAGACATGCAAGGATATTTTCATCAAGAAAACGATTGATTATGGCACTTCTTGGAGATGCCTGAGAATCATTTCCATTGCTGATCAGATTTTCATCAAAGCCATGAGAATTCGAACCATTCAGGAAAAAAAGGTTCAGAAAGTAGGGGATGATATCAACGCTGAATTCAAGGGGATTGTTAATTATGGTATCATTGGACTTATTCAATTGTCAATGGATGAAGATGCTTCACAGGAATTAGGAGCTGATCAAGTTGCCAAACTCTACGATCAGTATATGGATTTTACCAGGAATACCATGTTGGACAAGAACCATGATTATGGAGAAGCTTGGAGAGATATGAGTCAAGAAAGTTATGTTGACCTTATACTTATGAAACTCAACAGAATCAGACAGATCCTGTCAAATGAAGGAAAGACCATCATCAGCGAGGGCATTGATGCCAATTTTGTGGATATTATCAATTATGCATTGTTTGGGCTTATTTTGATTGAAGAAGGAAAACCCGGGCACAAATCTTAACCATGGCCAAGCTATTTACATATTTGTTCAGAGTCATTGTGGGTGTGTTGTTCATATTCAGTGGACTCATCAAGGCCAATGACCCATCTGGGTTGAGTTATAAGATGCAGGAATTTTTTGAAGTGTGGAACCTCACTGGACTCAATGATGCCACATTGATTTTTTCAATCCTGATGATTGCATTTGAAATCATTGCCGGCGTGGCGGTTTTGCTGGGATGGCAATTCAATTTGTTCAGCTGGCTCTTGTTCGGGCTCATTGTATTCTTTACTTTTCTAACCGGCTACGCTGTTTTTTCCGGTGCAATCAGAGAATGCGGATGTTTTGGGGATTGTATTAAACTGACTGCCGATCAATCCTTCATCAAAGACATCATTCTTTTCGGAATGATTGGATTTTTATTGATGAAAAGAAATTCTGTTCGACCCTTGTTCAATAATTATATCTCCGCGCTCATTCTTTCATTGTCAACCATTCTTAGTTTTTTAATACAAATTCATGTACTGCAGCATCAGCCTTATATTGACTGTTTGCCATACAAAGTTGGAAAAGATATTCAGGAAGGCATGAAATCACCACCCGGATCAATACCGGATAGCACTGTGATCAAATTTGTTTATGTCAAAGATGGCAAAGAAGTTGAATTTGATACGGAGCATTTCCCGGCAGATTTCAATGACTCAGCTTATGTTTTTGTGAAACGCTACGATCAGCTGATTCGTGAGGGAAATGCAAAACCTCCCATCAAAGATTTTGTGATCAATACGCCAGAGGGTGTTGATACGACCCAGGCCATTCTCAATGATCCAAGAGAAATGATGGTGCTGTTTGTAAAAGAGATGAATGAATACAATGATTGGCTGGAGGATTTCAAAGCAGTTGCAACTGAAATGCAGCAGCAAGGACGTCCAATCATCGTTATTACATCCGATTTCGAACGGGTAAAAAAAGTATTGGGCGATTATAAAATTGAAATCCTTGTTTTAAAAGGTGATGCCGTTGCCATCAAAACTGCTGCAAGGTCAACACCTACCCTGTATAGGATTCAACAAGGTGTAATACTCAATAAGTGGGGGCGTCTTGATTTAAAAGATGCCATCATCAACTGAATGAATGCAATTGTTAGAAGACAAATACCCTTGCTGATTGCGGATTATACAATTACAACTTCTTTCACCAGGTTTTCTCCCATGCTCTCATTGATTCTTTGAGCGATGAGGTCTTTTTGAAAAACCAATTCATTTTTTAGAGGCGCAACGGTGGTGTATATAAATAAAGTATGCTTTCTTATTTCAATTTTATCGGTGTATTTACTGATGGTTTCACCCATGATTTTTTCCCAATGATCTTCAATTTGAAGTGATTGAATTTCTTGTTTGATCCTGCTTTGGTTCAGGAATTGTTTCAGGGCATCAGCAAGGGATAAAGCATCAGACATCATCAAAGATTGATTGTTTGGAAAGGTAAGGAAATATCAATCAACAGTTGCTGCAACCTGTCCGCATGTGTATCTGTCATGAAAACCTGTCCATTGTGTTGAATGCATACCCATTCCATCAATTTTTTCAGTCTTTGTTGATCCAGTTTTTCAAAAATATCGTCCAACAACAGGATTGGCTCGAAGCCTTTCTGCTCATGCAAGATTTGATATGACGCCAGCTTACATGCAAACAACATGCTCTTTTTTTGTCCCTGTGAAGCTGTTTGTTTGAAAGGGAGTCCATTCATTGTCATTTCAATATCATCCCGGTGTATGCCAACTGTTGTTCTTTGCAAAAGAATGTCTTTTTGGATGACACTTTTTATGTCAGTCAGATAATCGCTTTCATTGGTGGATGATTGGTAAGTGATAGAGGGCGCTTCTTTTTCATCACTCAAAAAAGCAAATATTTGAAGAATGCAGGGAAAGAAAACCTTGCAAAAATCAAGTCTCTTTTGAAGAATGGGTACACCATGTTTGACGAGCAGTTCATCGAATGTATCCAGCAATTCTTGATCAACAGTTGCATATTGGATTTGCTTCAAAAATTTATTTCTTTCCAGGAGTGCCTTGTTGTACTTGATCAAATGAACCAAATAATCATGGTCGTATTGAGCAATCAGCGTATCAACAAAACTCCGTCTTTCTTCGCTGGCTCCGGTGATCAACTTGGTATCATCAGGTGCAATAAACACCAACGGAATTTTTCCAATATGTTCTGAAAATTTTAAAACTGGTGAATGATCAACTGACAATTCTTTCTTCCCGTTTTCCCTTAGCAGGATGGATACATCCATTTGCTTTTCATCAATGGAAAAAGTTCCATTGATCCTGAATCCACTGTTGGCATACTCACAGGAAACCGCATCGGGTTTATGAAAGTAACTTTTGGTGAAACCCAGGTAATAAATGGCGTCCAATAAGTTGGTTTTTCCTGTGCCATTGTTGCCACAACAAGCAACAATTCTTTCCTTGAAATCTATTGCAATAGAGCGGTAGTTTCTGAAATGGACGAGGTCGATATGATGTATGCCAAACAAATTGTATAGTAAAGGTAAAATTACTGGTTGCCAACCAAAAATGAGGGCTTCAAATCGATTGATTTTCAGTAATAAATTTGGCAATTTCACATTATATTTGCAGATCTTAAAAAGACCATTTACCGATTATGGCAGCAACCAAGTTTACCAAGGAAACTTACCTGTACTGGTACGAATTGATGCTTTTGCTTCGAAAATTTGAGGAAAAAGCCGGTCAGCTTTACGGAATGCAGAAAATACGCGGGTTTTGTCACTTGTACATTGGGCAAGAAGCATTGGCCGCAGGCTGCATGACAGCTACAAAGCAAGAGGATCCATATATCACTGCTTACAGAGATCATGGACTCGCTTTGGCGAAAGGAATTTCTGCCAATGCTTGTATGGCTGAACTCTATGGCAAAGCAACAGGCTGCTCTAAGGGGAAGGGTGGGAGCATGCATTTTTTTGGGAAAAATGAATTTTTCTTCGGTGGACACGGTATAGTAGGTGCACAGATTGGTACAGGAGCTGGATTGGCATTTGCTGAACAATACAAAGGGACTGACAATGTTTGTTTGACCTTTTTTGGTGACGGTGCAGCACGTCAGGGGATCTTGCATGAAACATTCAATTTGGCGATGATCTGGAAACTTCCCGTGATTTTCATTTGCGAGAACAACAATTACGCAATGGGGACTTCTGTTGCAAGAACTTCTAATGTAACTGATATCTACAAGTTGGCTGATGCTTACGACATGCCAGGTGATAAGGTCGATGGAATGAGCCCAGAAGCAGTGCATGAAGCAGTTGCAAGAGCTGTCAAGCGTGCAAGAGAGGGTGGCGGACCCACTTTGTTGGAAATGAAGACATACAGATACAAGGGTCATTCCATGAGTGATCCTCAAAAATACCGCAGCAAGGAAGAGGTCGAAGAATACAAAGAGAAAGATCCCATTGAAGTTACCAAGGCTAAATTACTCGCCGATTTCAAAGTAGCGCCTTCAGTAATTGATGCGATTGATGAAAAAGTAAAATCTGTGGTTGATGAGTGTGTTAGATTTGCAGAGGAAAGTCCATGGCCAGATGACAATGAATTATTGAAAGACGTTTATCAGCAGGAAGATTATCCATTTATAGTAGACTAAAAAAAATCAAATGTCAGATAAAGCAAAAGTTGAAAAACACGAAGAAGAAACCATTTCACAAGGAAGTGGTTTTTGGCAAAAGAATTCAAAGATCATTATTGGTGCAGCAGTTGTTGTCATTGCTTCCATTGGTGGCTATCTTGGCTATAAGAATTTTATCCAATTGCCGAATGAGCAGAAGGCAAGTGAGGAATTGTTTTTTGCTGAATCGAATTTCAGAAAAGATTCCTTCAACATCGCACTGAACGGCGCACAAGGAAAAGCAGGTTTTCTCAAGGTAATATCAAAATACGGGAGTACTGCTGCCGGCAATATAGCACATCTCTATGCTGGGGAGTGTTACATGCAATTGGGTGAATTTCAAAAAGCCGTCCAACATTTGGAAGATTTCAATCCAGGGGCTGCAACACAAGTGGAGGCCAAAGTAACAGGATTGCTTGGCGATGCATATGCTGAATTAAAGAAGAACAACGAAGCAATTGATTTATATGCCAAAGCTGGTTCTTTGTTTCCAGAAGATCAGTCCATCTCTTCAGAGTATTTGTTCAGAGGAGCCTTGCTTGCTGAAATCAGTGGTAAAACAGAAAAGGCTATTGAATTGTATCAGCAAATCAAGGATAAATATCCCAGGACTGACAAAGGATTCGTGGTAGATAAATACCTTGCACGTCTTGGTGTTGTTAAATAAATGAACGTCCACGTTTTCATACCCTGTTTCATTGATCAGTTGTTTCCAAGTGCCGGATTCAATACCATCAAAGTTCTTGAAAAAGCTGGATGCAATGTCCACTACAATCCCAAGCAAACATGCTGCGGACAACCAGCGTTCAATGCTGGATATTGGGGTGAATCCAAAGAAGTTTGCAATAAATTCATCCAAGATTTTCAGGATGCTGCTTATATTGTAATGCCAAGTGCTTCTTGCGCTGGCTTTGTTAAAAATTATTACAGTAAAATTTATGACAATGCTCCCAACCAAAAGGATATCAGAGAAGTTCAATCACGTGTTTATGAACTGAGTGATTTTCTGGTCAACCAATTGCAGATAGATGACCTGGGTGCTGTATTCAATGGCAAAGTGGCTTACCATGATTCCTGTGCTGCCTTGAGGGAATGCAAACTGAAAAAAGAGCCGAAACAATTGTTGTCCAAAGTGAAGGGATTGGAATTGGTAGAAATAAATGACAATGAGACCTGTTGCGGGTTTGGTGGTACTTTTTCTGTGAAATTTGAAGGAATTTCAACTGCCATGGGTGAACAAAAAGTCAACAATGTTGTAGATACAAAAGCTGATTACCTCGTATCTACCGACATGAGTTGTTTGATGCATTTAGATGGCATCATTCAGAAAAAGGGACTCCATATCAAAAGCCTTCATTTGGCAGATATCTTGGCCAGCGGTTATTAATTTTTATATGGCATATTGGTTGATCAAATCTGAGCCTTTCAAGTATTCTTGGGATCAATTTGTAAAAGACGGTTCTACTTTTTGGGATGGCGTACGCAATTATGCTGCCAGAAACAACCTTCGCTCCATGAAAAAGGGAGACCTTGCTTTTTTTTACCACAGCAATGAAGGATTGGAAATAGTAGGCATCGCCAAGGTCATCAAAGAATCTTACCAGGATCCCACTACCGATGAAACAGCCTGGTTGGCGGTTGATTTTAAACCTCAAAAGAAATTAAAAAAATCAGTTTCACTTGCTCAGATTAAGGCTGAAAAGACACTTGTAAACATGGCATTGCTTCGTTTTGGAAGGCTTTCTGTCCAACCTGTTTTGGAGACAGAGTGGAAGATTGTCATGAAAATGGCAGGAGAGTCTGCTGCTTAATTTTTCTCCTCATTTTTATCTGCTGAAATACTTGATTTTATTGAGTTTTACACAATTTTTAGTGGATAAATCTTGCCCCCTTTTTTATTGATTTTAACCCTTAAAATGAGTAAATTTGTAGGTAACATTTTATTACTAACCAGCCCCATGTAACCATCAATGGAAGATCAACTCATACCTGACCAAACCAACGATAACAACAGGATTATTCCCATCAATATTGAGGAGCAAATGAAGTCAGCCTACATCGACTACTCAATGAGTGTCATTGTAGGTAGAGCCCTTCCCGATGCAAGAGATGGATTGAAGCCTGTACATCGCAGAATTCTCTTTGCCATGAATGAACTTGGCATGGACTATAACAAGCCCACCAGAAAATGTGCCAGAATAGTGGGTGAGGTTCTTGGTAAGTATCATCCTCATGGTGATACTGCAGTGTACGACTCTTTGGTGAGAATGGGACAGGAATGGAACACACGGTATCCTACCATCGACAAACAGGGAAATTTTGGTTCACCCGATGGAGAAGGCCCTGCGGCCATGCGTTATACGGAGGCAAGATTGCAGCGAATGGCTGGATTCATGATGGATGATATTGACAAGGAGACAGTTGATTTTCAATACAATTTTGATGATTCTTTGGAAGAGCCGACTGTGCTGCCAACCAGGATTCCACATCTGCTGATCAATGGAAGCAGTGGCATTGCAGTAGGTATGGCGACCAATATGCTCCCACACAATCTCACAGAGGCCATCGATGGTTGTATAGCATATATAGACAACCGAGATATCACCATTGAAGAACTTATGCAACATGTGAAAGCACCTGATTTCCCGGGTGGGGGTGTGATTTATGGCATGGAAGGTGTTAAATCTGCCATGCATACAGGAAGAGGCAGGGTAGTGTTGAGAGGGAAAGTTTCGATTGAAGCAAAAGCCAATGGCAGAGAACAGATCATCATAACAGAAGTGCCTTATCAAGTCAGTCGAGATGCTCTGACTGCTCGCATTGGTCAGCTTGTAATAGAAAAACAAATTGATGGCATTACACATGTCAACAATGAATCAAATGAAAACGAAGGGACAAGAATTGTCATTGACATCAGAAAAGATGCCGTTGCCGGAGTAATCGTAAATCAACTGTACAAATTCACTGATTTACAAACCTCTTATGGCATCAACAATGTAGCACTTGTAAAAGGTCGTCCGAGAATACTCAATCTGAAAGACCTGATATCAACATTCATTGAATTCCGTCATGATGTTGTTGTTCGAAGAGCACAATACCAGTTAAAAGAGGCAGAGAAAAAAGCACATATTTTACAGGGATACCTCATTGCGTTGGATAATTTGGATGCAGTGATCGAATTGATCAGAAAAGCTGCAAATCCCGAGATTGCCAAAGAGGGTTTGATGTCTAGTTTTGGGATGAGCGAAATACAGGCAAAGGCTGTTCTTGAATTGAGATTGCAGCGACTCACAGGAATGGAGATTGAAAAAATTCGTGAAGAGTTCAATGAAATCATGAAATTGATTGCTGGTCTCAAAGAGTTGCTGTCGAATGAAGGAATGAGATACGACTTGATCAAATCTGAATTGATTGAAGTCAAGGACAAATTTGGAGATGAGCGCCGTACTGAAATCACTTACCTCGACAACGAAGTAAGGATGGAAGATCTAATCAAGGAAGAAGATGTGGTTATCACTGTTTCACACCTGGGTTATGTAAAGCGTACATCTGCCGATGAGTACCGTGCTCAGAAAAGAGGTGGAAGAGGTTCTATTGGTGGAAAAACCAGAGAAGAAGATTATATAGAACATTTGTTTGTCGCATCCACTCACCATACATTGCTTTTCTTCACAGAGAAAGGCAGGTGTTACTGGTTGAAGGTTTATGAAATACCAGAAGGAGAGAAGCAAAGCAAAGGCAGGGCCATCCAAAATTTAATGCAGTTGCCAACAGATGATAAGATCAGGGCTATCATTGATGT
>Ga0315899_10004620_pt1 | contig 14864 bp, 14 predicted proteins | sample LakEriMetagenome_2_FD_203518 | JGI IMG/M metagenome (GOLD analysis project Ga0315899, IMG submission 203518) | Freshwater fungal communities from buoy surface, Lake Erie, Ohio, United States - Buoy 4 MA112 | ecosystem: Environmental > Aquatic > Freshwater > Lake | place: USA: Lake Erie, Ohio... | reverse complement strand
TAGACAATATTCAGGAACGAATTTTCCGTATTTAACATTGGGTGCTATGCAGCGTATTGTTGATGCAGGCGTTCAGCATTTGCTCATTGACTTGCCTAGTGTAGATCGGGAAGAAGATGGCGGAGCGCTTGCTGCGCATCATTTGTTCTGGAATGTTCCGGCAGAGCCGAATTTTCAAAAAACAATAACAGAGTTGATCTATGTACCGAATGAGATTTCAGACGGTAATTATGTGTTGAATTTGCAAGTTTCGAATTTCGCGAACGACGCGGCTCCGAGTAGACCTATGCTTTTTGATCTAACGGAAGAATAACGAAGAAGGAACTTCCTTTTTCAACTTGTGTGCGAAAGGCAACGGTACCGTTCATTTGCGTTATAATACTCTTTACCATGGCTAGTCCAAGTCCGCTACCGGCGCTTCTTGTAGTGAAATTCGGCATGAAAATACGCTTCGAAATTTCAGATGAAATGCCGCTCCCATTATCAGATATTTTTATCACTACTTGATTTTTCGAAAAGCGTAAACCGAGCGATATTTTTTTCGTACGGTCGGTTGGAATGGATTGAATAGCGTTGGTGATAAGGTTGTTCAGCACGCGAATGACTTGTGATTTATCTCCGTAAATAAAGGCTGTTTCCGATTTATTTTGAAAGAATGAAATGGTCTGATTTTCATTTTCAAAAGTGGTGAGTACCGACTTCACAATGTCCTGAAGATTTAAATGCTCATTTTTAGATTGCGGCATTTTTGCGAAGTTGGAAAACTCTTGTGCAATGTGAGAAAGCGTGTCTATTTGATCGGTCATGCTCTGCACGAAGTCGTTGAGTCGGGTTTGAAATTCTTCCGGATTATCTTGCCAAGAGCGCTGCAAGTGCTGCAGGCGAAGTTTCATGGGCGTTAGCGGATTCTTTATTTCATGCGCAACCTGTTGTGCCATTTCACGCCATGCCGTCTCGCGTTCTTGCTGCGCTAGCTTGTCGGCGCTGGCTTCCAGCTGAAACAACATGCTGTTGTATTCTTGAATGAGTTGTCCAATTTCGTCGTTGCTCTCCCACTCTAACTTCTCATTCTTTTTTCCGAGTTTCAAATGATTGATGCTGTCACTAAGCTTGCTGAGCGAACGTGTGAAATCTCGTGTTATAAGGAAGGCAATGGCTGCTGCTAGAATGAATAGCACAATGTACGTTGTACCAATTTCTTTCATGAAGTTCCAGAGCTTTGCTTTTTCGACTTCTTTCTTTTCGTAAAGCATGCCCACCAGGGCCAATGGCCTTCCGTAACCGTCTCTAAAACACCAATAAGCCAAATTTTGAGTGGGATTTGTTTCTGACGGAAGGATAATGGCTTTCTCTTTTGTTTCAGTTGTAATTCGTTTGGTGAGTTCAGCGCTCAACTGCATTGGAATTTTTTTAAAATCTGCGCTATCTGTATTCATTGAAAGGCGATACCTTCCATCCAAATAATAGATTGTAATAAAAAGATTGTTGACTTCAGAAAGCTCACAGACCTTGTCACCAAGAAGCTGGTTTATGGAATCGGGATCGATGTATCCTCCGTTTTGAAAAAGTAAGTATTCGAGCGATTCACGTATTGATTTTTCTTTTTCCGCAATCCGCTCTTCGTTGAAGGTAATATCATGCTCGGAGTGGTCGAGCCACGCGACGATGCCCGTTGCTACAAACGAGATGACAATGACAGAAAAAAGCGAAACGTATATGCGAGAGCGTAGAGTCATGTTTTAAAAATCGAAATCGTCGGTTTGGTTTGGTTTCGTGTTGGCTGGAATAATACAAAGACCAACTACGATTGGATAAAATTCGGTTTGAAATTTATTTGGACTGAAAAGGGGTGTTAGGGATCGTGAAGCGAAGAAAGTCAAATTCTGAAACCCTACTCTGACGCACGCTTCTATTTGGTAGGGGTTGACATAAATATTTTCGCTGTTCTTTCGAATGATGGTTGCTTCATTCGTTTTGTGCTTGTGATAAGTGCTATTGGCATAGCGATAGCCGGCCTGAACTCCGAAAGCGAAATGCATGTTTTTTTCAAACGTATTCTTGCTATTTATTTCGAACATAACCGGAACAGAAACCGAAAAGGAACGCAGTTGGTTCTTCAGATAATCAATACTGTCTAATTGCACAATGACTTGGTTGTCGCGATTGATAAATGAGAAATTATCTTGAAATCCGATTTGTTGATACCCAAGAGAAATTCCAGAGAAAAAGCCAAATCTATTTTCAATCAGTTGCTTTTTGTATTCTATTAAATTCAAACGAATAGAAAAGGATTGTTTTGATTTTAAGGGTAATTTTTCACTCTGTAAAGAAACCATTCCGAAATCAACCCCCGAGAAGAAGCACATGTATCGAATGTAATCCTTGGAGTTGTAATCTTCTTCAAGAATTTGCAGAGGCGCCATTTCGAAGTCCTCGATGTTAATTTCCGGGAAAGGCACCACCGTATCTGGGGCTAGAACAACGTCAAGACTATCTGTTTGCCCGAAACAGATTATCGCAGGGAAAAAGAAGAATATAAAAATTAGTCGCTTCATGAAAAGACAATGTGATTCAAATGTAAGCTATCTATCTTTGCACGGCATGAATACAAAAAAGGATTTGCGAGAATTGAGTTCGGAAGAACTAATGTCCGAGTTGAAAACACTTGGCGCACCTTCGTTCCGAGCGAAACAGATTCGCGAGTGGATGTGGCAGCGCGGTGCTGCGAGTATTTCAGATATGCAGAATTTGCCGAAGGAGTTACGTGAGGTTCTCGATGGAAAGTACTACTTATCTAAAGCCGTATTGCACGAGCAGCAAATAAGTGCCGACAAGACCATTAAATGCGCCTTCAAAGTAGACGGAGACAAGGTAGTTGAAGGGGTGTTAATTCCTTCAACAAAACGCATGACGGCTTGTATTTCTTCGCAAGTAGGTTGCAGCTTGGCGTGTAAATTCTGCGCTACTGGAAGGTTGAAGATGATGCGCAATTTAACAGGCGGAGAGATCTTCGATCAGGTGAATTATTTGCGCAACGAGGCGCTTACGCGATACAAGACTCCGCTTACAAACATTGTTTATATGGGCATGGGAGAGCCGTTGCTCAACTACAACAACATGATGCGCTCCATTCAATGGATCACCAGTCCGGAAGGACTTGGCATGTCGCCACAGCGCATTACCGTAAGCACAGCGGGAATTGCGAAGATGATTAAAAAGCTTGGCGACGATAAGGTGAAGTTCAACTTAGCGCTTTCGCTGCACGCAGCGAACGATGTGAAGCGCAGCAAGATCATGGAGATTAACGATTCGAATAATTTAGCTGCCTTATCTGAAGCGTTGAAGTATTTCCATGAGGCAACAGGAACGCGCATTACGTTTGAGTACATTATTTTCAAAGAATTCAACGATACCATCCAAGACGCAAAGGAGTTGGCTGAATTTTGCAAGCAGCTTCCAGTTAAAATAAATATTATTGAATACAATCCGATTGACGACGGAGAGTTTCAACAGGCCAGTCCAGAGCGTGTAGATGCTTTTGCGAAGTTCTTGGAAAGCAAGAATATGATTGTGAATGTGCGTCGTTCAAGAGGAAAAGATATTGATGCCGCATGCGGACAATTGGCGAACAAGAACAAATCTGCCAGTGAACGTGTTTTCAAGTAATAGAGTAAACTTTTTAATTAAATATTTCAACATGAAAAAATTATTCTTTTTAGCAGTGATTGCAACAAGCCTAGCTGCATGTGGTGGGTGGAACGATGAAAAGCGCGCAGAGGTGAAATCTGAATGTGCTAAAACCGTGGGTAATCTTTACACGAAGGAAGACGCTGCGAAAATTTGCGATTGTGTATCGACTAAGATTAATGAGAAGTTTCCGAAAGCTGATTTCAAGCCGAGCGATATTAACGATCAAAAGAACGAATGCGTAAAAGACGGAAAGTACATTGATATTTTAACTAAGGAATTGGAAGAATCCATGAACGATTTAGATAGTTCGGCTGATTCTGTAGCGAAAGCGTTGGACGCACAGTTGACAGAGGAAATGAGTAAGGTTACGGAGTAAAATGAAGCCATTCTGCGAAGATTTATTTGGTTACAAGCGCATTAAAACGAGTCCTGTAACCATTGGCGAATTGACCATGGGAGGAGATGCGCCTATTCGTGTGCAGTCTATGACAACGGCGGATACAATGAACACTGAAGCAACCGTTGCTGAGAGTATTCGTATGATTGATGCAGGTTGTGAATTGGTGCGAATTACGGCACCAAGTAAAAACGAAGCCGAGAATCTTCGCAACATTCGCGAAGAACTTCACAAGGCAGGTTACAACACTCCGTTGGTTGCAGACATTCACTTCACACCGAACGCCGCAGAGATTGCAGCACGTATTGTGGAGAAGGTTCGTGTGAACCCAGGTAATTACGCAGATAAAAAGAAGTTTGAAGAGATCGTTTATACAGACGAATCTTATGCGACAGAATTGAAGCGCATTCGCGAGCGTTTTATTCCGCTTGTAGAAATTTGCAAAGAGCATGGAACTGCCATGCGTATTGGAACCAATCACGGTTCGCTCTCCGATCGCATTCTTAGTCGTTATGGAGATACCCCGGAAGGTATGGTGGAATCGGCCATGGAGTTCATTCGCATTTGTCTCGATTGCAATTACAAGAATTTGGTTATTTCCATGAAAGCATCCAATCCGCAAGTGATGGTGCAAGCTTATCGTTTGTTGGTTCAAACACTTTTGGAAGCTGGCGAAGTTTTCCCTTTACATTTAGGAGTAACAGAGGCGGGTGATGGTGAAGACGGAAGAATTAAATCGGCTGTTGGAATTGGCACTTTGTTGGAAGACGGCATTGGTGATACCGTTCGTGTTTCATTGACTGAAGCGCCGGAAGCAGAGATGCCGGTGGCGAAATTGTTGGTTGATCGTTATGCGAACAGAACGCTTGGATTACACATTCCAGCTGAAGAAGTTCCGATAGACTTTTTCGCTTATTCAAGAAGGCATACACACGAGGTGTTGAATATTGGTGGAAAGAATGTTCCACGTGTATTCGCAGATTATTCGAACCGCGAAACAATAACAGCGGCTTCACTTTTCGCTGTGGGATATGCGTATTCAGTAGATATGGACAAATGGAATTTGTCTGATTCAGCATGCGATTATTTGGTCGTTGGAAAGAATACCGTGAATTTTGAAATTCCCGGAACCCTTGGTGTTGCTATGGAGCACGCAACATGGCTTCAACATAGAAATAGAGATCGTCATTATCCAGTTTTATCTGCAAGCGAATACACCCAACCGAATGAACGTTCGGGTGAGTTGAATTTTGTTGAAGTTGAATTGGAAGATTTGACGGAGGACTTTCTTTCTGTGTTGAATTCAGATGCTACTGTTGTTTTGTTGTTGAAGACCTCGCATGAGTGCGCTGTTCAACACAGAAGAACAGCGATCTTCAGATTAATGAATCAAGGTATTAGCTGTCCCGTAGTTCTTTCCTCGAAGTATGATTTAGATGAAGAAGCGTATACGCTTTATTCGTCGACGGATGTAGGAGCCTTGTTGTTAGACGGATTGGGCGACGGAGTTCTTATTTCAAGCAGTCAATCTTCTTTGGCGAAATCGAATGCCATTGCATTTGGAATTCTTCAAGCAACGCGCACGCGTATTTCTCGCACAGAATATATTTCTTGTCCGAGTTGCGGAAGAACACTTTTCGATCTTCAAGAGACTACCGCTAAGATTCGTTCACGCACTTCGCATTTGAAGGGGGTTAAGATCGGAATTATGGGTTGCATTGTAAACGGTCCGGGTGAAATGGCAGATGCCGATTACGGATACGTTGGAACAGGCGTTGGTAAGATTACCCTTTACAAAGAGAAGAATGTGGTGAAGAAGAACATTGACGAAGCGGAAGCTGTCGATGAGCTTATTTCGCTTATCAAAGAATATGGCGATTGGGTTGAACCGGCTTAGGCCTTCACCTTCACGTCTTTCAAAAACTTCCTCGCAATATCCTTCGCTTCTTCAAGATTCGTGTTGCACACTGTTATGTGTCCCATTTTGCGGAAGGGCTTGGTGTCTTCCTTTCCATATAAATGAATATATGCGCCTTCGGTGTGAAGCACTTCTTCTATGTTTTCGTAGCGGGCTTTTCCTTCGAATCCTTTTTCACCCAGCAGGTTTATCATAACAGCTGGAGTGCGAAGATTGGTGCTGCCTAACGGCATGTTCAAGATGGCACGAAGGTGCATGCCGTATTGCGACACGAAGCACGCTTCAATGGTATGGTGTCCGCTGTTGTGCGGACGAGGAGCGATTTCATTCACCAATAAATTTCCGTCTTCCGTAAGGAATAATTCTATGGCTAATAAACCAACATGTTCAAGTTTATTGGCGATATCGGTTGCGATTTTTTTCGCATTGTTTTCAATTTCAACGTTCACGTTGGCCGGAGAGAAAATGAATTCAACCAAATTCGCTTCCGAATTGAATTCCATTTCAACCAAAGGAAAAGTGGCTAATTCTCCGCTTTCATTTCGAGCAACGATAACAGCAAGTTCTTTGACGAATGGAACGAATTCTTCCAACACGCTGGGTGTGTTGAACGCCGACTTGAATTCCGCTTCGGTACGCAGTGGAGTTACGCCTTTTCCATCGTATCCGCCTTTGCGAAGCTTCTGCATGAAGGGTCCTTTTTCTTTGAACAACAACGCATCTTCTGCGTTATCGATTAAATGGAAAGGTGCGGTAGGAATGTTATTCGTTTTATAAAATTGTTTCTGAAGTCCTTTGTCTTGAATGGTCCGAAGCGCGCTGGGTCTTGGGAATACTTTTTTCCCGAGACGCTCAAGTTCTTCAAGCGCTTCAATATTTACGTGTTCAATTTCAATGGTCAGAACATCAACCGATTTTCCGAAATTTAGAACGGTTTGATAGTCGTTGAAATTTCCAACAACGAAATTATTTGCAAGGTCAGCGCATGGCGCGTTAACCGAAGGGTCTAACACAGAAATGTGAATGTTGAAGTTAACAGCTTCTTGAATGAGCATTCTGCCGAGCTGTCCGCCTCCTAAAATTCCAAGCTTGGTGGTGAGATCTACTTTGTGATTCATTTTTCAAAGATAGAATTTCTTCTGCGGATATATATTTGCAATTATTATGGGAGATCAGATTAACGTTTTTCTTGACGATTTAAGTGCTCTTTTCTGGAGGTTGTCACAATTTCCAATTGCCTTTCAACTGTTGCTTTGGATTGCTTCTGCGGGATTTACAGGTCTGATTTTTTTGTTTTTATTTAAAAAGATTTTTTTTCGAAACAGCACTGAAAAGACCATAACACTTTGGTGGATTAGTTTTGTGTTAACTGGAATTCCTATTGTATTTGCTGTTATTTTGGACGCCCGTGCTGAGCTTCAAAAAGAGGAAGATCAATTGCTTTCTTCCAATATTGTTCCTGTTGTAGAAGTTGCGAAGGACAGCTTATACTCTACAGCAGTTTCTTTTGACAACATTCAAATAGGTGATTTAGGCGCTCCGGTTGTTAAGACCATTTGGGCGAAACCGGGAATAGAAGTTTTTCAATTGAATTTTCAAAACCCGAACGCTTTTGTTGTCTTGGCCATTGCAGATTTGAAAACGTTCTCTATTGAGTTGGATACAGCAGTTACAAAGAAGGAACTAACCTCACAGTTTGCAAAACGTTTTCAATGTGAAATTGCAGTCAATGGTGAGGCGGGAACAACTCCTGGCGATGATTGTCCTTTAGGTCAATGGACGGGTAATTATGTTGTGAAGGGTGCTGCTTTGAAAATGGAAGATTCAGATAAAAGACCTTTTATGTATTTTTCGAAAGAAGGAAAAGGGTTTTATTCTACGGACAGAGATATTGTAAAAGCATTAACTGGAGACATGTACAATGCAATTTGGGGAAGATTTGATTTAATCTTGAACGGCGTTGAGGCAATTGATACACGAGATCACTCGCAAGAGAAGCCTTATCCGAGAACGGTGATTGGAATAGACCAAACAGGAACGAAGGTGTTTATGTTGGTTGCAGACGGACGCAAGCCTCAGCACAGTAGAGGTTTAACCATGAAGGAATGCGCGGCGGTGCTATTGCCATACGGATGCTACAATGCAATGGCTTGTGACCAAGGTGGAAGTTCTTGTATGTATGTCGAAAAATTTGGTATTGTAAATCGCCCAGCCGACGGAGGAGAGCGAAGAGTCTATACACACTTTGGACTTCGAAGAAACTAGTTTTTTGGTTTCGGAAGTCTGTCGAGTGAAATGTCTAAATACCCATAGGGGCGATTGTGTTCGCCTGTGTTAATCAAATGTTGAAGTAACTCCATGGGGAAATCTGTTTGAATCACGAGTGCCTCGTGTTGAATAAACCAGTTCCAAGTTCCTAAAGCATCGCTATTCTCGCTTTTTCCGGCGCTAATAGATTTGAATAACGCGTTGTACCAGATTCCTGTTCGGTGTTTTCTAAACAAATACATACCTAGGGGATCGGTCAAATAACTGGAATCATTTGAAAGTATTAACTCAACAAGCGGAACATTGGCGTCTAACAAAAAAGTATCTACTTGCGTTTTCGGCATGTATTGTAGAATAGGCATGAATAAAGGACCTTCCGGATTTTGAATCATATAATTGAAGAAGAAGCTTGAGCCGTGAGTTCCCTTTAGGATGACTTGATTTCTTACCCCCATCGAGTCAATGACCGGTATTAATTTTTCGAAGCGCCCCGAACTTTTATCTAAGTTTAATAGGATTTTTCCCTTTGCTAATTTTAACGCTTCTTCCAGTGTAGGAACATGCTCGTCTGTTAAGTCTCCGTTCCGATCTTTTAATCTTAGTTTTGAAATATGTTTTGCGCTCAATGAACTCACAGCACCTTTTCCGTTAGTGGTTCTGTTCACCGAATTATCGTGCATTAAAACGAACTTGCCGTCGGATGTTTCTTGAACATCGATCTCTACAATATCTATGAAGTGATCTATGCAAGATTGAATGGCCGGAAGACTGTTTTCAGGAAAGTTCTTCCAGTCCCCTCTGTGCGCAGCAACCATTACTTCGTGTTTTGCTTTACGCTCTAAAAACTCTTCAATGTTGGCCGTTTGTCCAATCATTGAAAAGCTAAATGCGACAAGCAGAATGGTTAAATTAATTTTCATGTTGGGCATGGAATGTATCTGCAATATAAGAAAAAATTAGAAGAGAATGAATGGAATTTGGTAGTAAATTGCCGGTCATATAAACTTCAACATGAAAAAAATTCTATTTTTTGTTTTAGCCCTAAGCGTTAGTCTATCACAGGCACAATCGTTAACTTCTATTGAAGGTGTTGAATACGATCCGACCAACCAGATCTTTTTAGTTGGCAATGGAAACAACGTCGTGCGTATGAATAGCGATGCTGTTCCACAGGGCACATTGGGCGCTGCGAAATCGAACTACGGAATGGAAGTCATGAACGGCGTTTTATTCTCCATTGTAGGAAGTGCGGTGAAGGGTTACGATGTAACTACTGGCGCACAGGTTATGACAATCAGTTTGGCTGGAGCATCTTTTTTAAATGGAATGGCAAGTAACGGGACCGACAAATTGTGGGTGTCTGACTTTTCAGCGAAGAAAATTCACGAAGTGAATGTTGCAAATCTTGCCGCTCCTTCAAGTTCAATTGTTGTTGCGAATACTACGAGCACTCCAAACGGATTAACCTACGACGCGGCAAACAACAGATTGGTTATGGTGAGTTGGGGCGCTAACGCTTCCATTAAAGCGATAGATCTTGCAACGTATACGCTATCTGTTATCACTACAACTAACCTCGGCAATTGCGACGGTGTTGATCACGATTCATACGGAAATTATTATGTGAGTTCTTGGTCTCCGAATGCCATTACAAAGTTTTCAAACGACTTTACTACAACGTCTACAGTGACTGTTGCAGGCGGAGTTTCAAGCGCGGCAGACATTTGTTATGCGGAAGAAATTGACACGCTTGCAATTCCATGTACAGGAAACAACGTGGTGAAATTTGTAGGATTCAATCCATCGTTTGTTGTTGAAGGAAATACTTCTGAATTTCAAGCTTACGGATATCCAACGGAAGTAAAAGACATATATACCGTTGGCTTCGATTTGCCACAAGCTATAGATGTGAATGTTCGCGTGTTCGATGTGAATGGGAGATTGGTGAATGAGGTTATTCATCAAACTTTTCCACAAGGAAATCATCAGCTGGTTATTACAGAATTGCCTTCCGAAAGCGGAATCTACTTCGTTCAAGTTTGGGCAGGAACGCATCTTTCAGTGGTTTCATTCATTCGCTAATGAGAGTCTTTCTTTTCTGTAGTTTTTTGTTGTTCGGGTTGAATGGCATTGCCCAGCCCGACGACTACGTGAATGCGCTTCCTTCGAATGATAGTCAGAAGGAAAATATGAATGATCTCACGAACAGAGAGCGCACAGTTGTTGGTGGGTCATTGGGCCTTGGATTAAGCTCTTCGAATGGATCAGGTATGTTCTATGGGGCTTTAACACCACTTGTTGGATATAGAGTTACGGAGAGACTTTCAGCTGGAGTTGGATTCAATTACACCTATTACAAAACACGTCTTTACGAAGAGCAGATATACGCTGGCATTGCTTGGGCACGATTCGGATTGTTCAATGGCTTATTTGCTTGCGCAGAGATTAATCAAGTGAACGCACCTACTTATTCCTTTGGAGGAATGCAAAGAGAAACCTTTCCTCTGGTATTGGCCGGAGGGGGAATATCGCAGGGGATAGGACACGGATTAGGTACGTACTTTCAGATTATGTACGACTTTACAGAAGAAGAGCGGTCGCCTTACGGACCGCTCGTCATTCGTGGAGGAATACTTATTCCGTTAGGGCCTAAGAAGTAAATTACATTCCCAATTTCACAGCAATTTCTTTTGGAATTGCATCTTTGTGAACAATCATGCAAACCGTTTTGTAACGGAAGTAAGGAACTGAAATGTATTGAAATCCGCCATTGGCAAGACCTTCAGTACCCCATGAGTTTTTCACTAAGTAGTAGGCATTTCCTTTTTCGTCTTTGCCAGTTCCTGTAATATGCATGAGGTGATCGTCTGTTGTTTCGAAACTATCAAACGCTTCTTGTCTATTAGTTTGATCAATCTTAGGTTCGTTTTGAAACGATTCAACAAAAGCGAATCCCTTTCTCGCATCAAATGTTTTTTCACTAACGTCTGCGTCCCAAGCAACAGTGAATCCTTTGCTTAAAGCGAAATCTGCAACACGTTGAAATTCGTCGAGCGGAAGGTTGTAATACGCTCTCTTCGCCCAGTTGTCAGGAACTTCCAATACGAAAGAAGAATAAAAAGGATGGTGTGAAAATGAAGTCAGGCACACATATTCTTTTGCATTGATCTTCATAGCGTCGCGAAAAGAAGCGGGCGTATATGAGGCTCCATTGTATTTGAATTCCGTTGGAACGACTCCTATCTCGCCATCTAACATGTTATTTACATTTTCTTGGTATCCACCCGTTGGAGATTGCACAGCGTCATTAACTACGGCTAAAAGTTTTTCGTCTAAAGTCGAATGATCATACTCCTTGCTTCCGTTTACAAATCCTGAATACGCTGTTTCTGGAACAATTCCGTACTCTTCAATAATTGCAAGAACGTCGTGGCTTAATCCGCCTGGACCGAATTGTTGTTTGCCTTGAAAACGCACGTAGCTCTCTGCTTTTTTCGGATAGGTCATTCTCACGCTGTACATTTCAGAAAGATCAACCGCTTTGTTTCCTTTGCGAATCAATTCAGATTCTATGAAGGAAGTGGTAGCGAAGCTCCAGCAAGTACTGGTCTGACATTGGTTTTCAACGCTACCGTGCGCATTGTCTTTCACCACGGTGAATTGTTGAGCTGAAGCAGTGAAAGAGGCTGCTATTACTACGAAAGAAAAAAGAATTGATTTTTTCACGACAAATAATTTTTGGAAAGTTAAGGAGATTGTCATCTTTGTAAAAACAAAAACGCATGAAAAATATTGCAGTGGTTTGTGGGGGGTATAGTGGCGAGTCAGTTGTTTCTATGCGCAGCGCGAAGATGGTTATGGAAAACATAGACCGTTCTAAGTTCGATCCCACGCAGATTGTGATTGAAGAAAAGCGTTGGTATGCGTTGGTGAACGAAACGGAAGTTGCAGTTGATCGCAATGATTTTTCAATAGTTGTAGATGGAACGAAAACCACGTTCGACGGGGTGTTCATGATTGTTCATGGTACACCAGGAGAGAATGGATTGCTGCAAGGATATTTCGATACGATTGGAATAAAATACACGACAGGCGATGTCTTGAACATGGCGTTAACGTTCAATAAGAAAGCGACTACACGTACATTAGGTGCTATGGGTTATCGCGTTGCGCGTTCAATTGTTGTTCGCAAGGAAGAAGTAATTACAGCAGCGGAAGTGGTTGCGAAAGTGGGTTTGCCTTGTTTCGTCAAACCGAATTGTGGTGGAAGCTCCATTGGCACTTCGCGCGTGAATGAAGAGGGCGGAATTATGGAGGCTATTTCTCGCGCAAGAAATGAAGACGAGGACATTATTGTGGAAGAATTTATATCTGGAAGGGAAGTCACTTGTGGGGTGATTGTCATGAACGGAAAACCAACGGCCTTGCCTGTTACAGAGATTGTGAGTGAGACTGAGTTTTTCGATTATGAAGCGAAGTACGAAGGGAAGAGCAAGGAGATTACTCCCGCTCCAATTAGTGAGTTCCACTATGCGCGTGTTCAGGAATTGTCTGCTCGTATTTACACCGACTTGAATTGCGGCGGAATGATCCGCGTAGACTTCTTGTTACCCGACGAAGAACCGTGTGTCATTGAAGTCAACACAGTTCCGGGATTCAGTGAAGCTTCTATTATTCCTCAGCAAGCAGCGGTGATTGGTATGAGTAAGATGGAGTTGATAAGCACGGTGTTGGAACACTGCGTGTAATTGGAAAATCGAAGATTTTATTCCTACTGTGTAATTGGAACTAGGTTATTGGAAAACCTTCGGTTTTATTCCTACTTCGTAATTCCTATTTCATAATTGGAACTAAGTTGTTATTTCACCGAAGGTGATTTAGAACTTCCAGCACCAATCCGTCTAACTTCGAAAAAGCAAACCATCTTTTTCCCAAATCTTTTAACGAAGCGCCAAGATGGTAGAGTTCTTTTTCATCGAGAATAAGAAAGCGGTCATGAGCATTTTTCAGAATTCGAATCTCAATGGGATGGTATTGCGTGTTGTGTTTTTTAAGGTCGAGTTTGAGTTGGTCGGTTATTTTTTCGGTGTAAATGGTACAGTGAACTTTTTTATTTCTTTTTGAAAGTTGAAGCAGTGTGGTTTCATCGATGTAGTTGTCTATTAGAATGATTGATTTTTTTGCTTTTGTTATTAGTTCGGTTGAGAAGACATAAGCATCGAAGATTTGGTTATCAAAAAAGATTCCTGATTTTGGAAATTCCACTCCCTCAAGCTTTTTATATAGCTCCTCAATTTTTATCTGATGAACGGCCAAGATTTGTTCTGTGTTTGAAACACGTGAAGTCAGAATTTCTCCTTGAATTTTGCCTTTTCGATATTCAATAAAGGCCTTTACGATGTGAATGCTTGTTTCAATGGCAATTTGAGATCTTAAAACTGCAGAAACCATTGCGACGCCATATTCCGTGAATACCAATGGCTGCTTGCGAAAACCTCTTTTCGTTGATTTGGATATCGCAAATTGCGATATCCACTTTGTCATTTCTTCTTTTGTGAGTTGAAAACAAAAGCTTTCTGGAAATCGCTCCATGTTTCTTCGAACCTGCTCATTTAAGCGCGGTGTTGGAACACTGCGTGTAATTGGAAAATCGAAGATTTTATTCCTACTGCGTAATTCCTATTTCATAATTCCTACTTCGTAATTGGAACTGCGTTGTTAAATCTTCCCTTTTCTTACCCTCTCTTCCCGTCTCTTAACTTCCAAAAGACATTCGCGAAGCATTCGCCCAAGGGGCATTCGTTGCTCCGCAACATTCGCCTGTAAGGCATTCTTACCTTCTTATGCCCAATAAATAACCACTGTCACTCACCCAAACCTCAACCCACTCAACTCGCGCCCAATCTGCTGAATTCCCTGAACAATTCGCAGTCCTTGTTCCGTTGAAAGAGGCTTTACACCGCGGATGTACTGAGAGAGTAATGTTGGATGAAGACCTATGCGCTGAGCTAAGATCTTAGCGTTTAAAATGCGATACTGAAGAAAGAAATCGGTGAATTGAATCTGATAAACAAACTTCTTTCGCGGAGCGTCTTCAAAATAAAGTGCAATCGCTTCTTCCAAATTAGAAAGAAGCTGAGGCATACTCTTCCCCGTTGTAAATATTGGAAAATCATCTGAAAATGCCGAGAATCCCGTTCTTGTTTTTTCAATGTGAAATATTGTTTTTGCCGTTTTCATTCTTCAGATTTAACGAAATCAAAAGTAAACAATAATTTACTTATAAAATAATAACTGAGCTCGCTCTGCGAGCGGCATCCGAAATGCCCCCAGTGAAGCTGGGGGATAGTGTATATATTAATTCATATTCTTTGAGTAATCGGATTCATTTCAAATTTTATCCCCCAGCTCTGCTGGGGGCATTTCGGATATCGCCCTAAGGGGCTAAGGAACAGCGTTGTTCCATCATCGAAGATGATTGAGAATTTCTTTAACAAGACCATTCATCTGTGAAAAAGCAAACCATCTTTTTCCAAGATCTTTCAGTGAAGCGCCAAGGTGATAGAGTTCTTTTTCGTCGAGAATAAGAAA
>Ga0315899_10004619_pt1 | contig 14864 bp, 12 predicted proteins | sample LakEriMetagenome_2_FD_203518 | JGI IMG/M metagenome (GOLD analysis project Ga0315899, IMG submission 203518) | Freshwater fungal communities from buoy surface, Lake Erie, Ohio, United States - Buoy 4 MA112 | ecosystem: Environmental > Aquatic > Freshwater > Lake | place: USA: Lake Erie, Ohio... | reverse complement strand
CCGCGATCTCCTGCCCCGCAAGCCCCGTGGTGAGCGCGGCGCTGGGCAGCAGGCGCACGCGCGACTTCTCACGCGCGCGGCGCATCAGATAATCAACCGTCGCGGCCGCATCTACGGGCGGGCTCGCGTCGGGCGTCGCCACGATCGTCGTGACGCCGCCGGCCGCCGCCGCGGCGCTCGCGCTGGCGATGGTCTCGCGATGGGTCGCGCCGGGTTCGCCCACAAAGGCGCGCATATCTATAAGGCCGGGGCACACAATGTCGCCCGCGCAATCGATGGTCTGGGTGCGCGCGCCCACATTGGCCTGCGTGACCCGGCCGCCCGCCTCGACGATGACGCCGTTCTCCACAAAAACGCCGCCCGTCTCGATCTTGCCGGTGGCGGGATCAAGCAGGCGCGCGTTGAGGAGCGCGAGGGCGGGCGAGGCGGAAGCGTTCATCGGATCCATGGCCTCACCCATTCGGCAGATTGTGGGAGAGCGCCTCGAGCACCGCCATGCGCACGGCGACGCCCATCTCCACCTGTTCGGTGACGAGCGAGCGCGGGCCGTCCGCCACCGCCGTGTCGATCTCCACGCCGCGGTTCATGGGGCCGGGGTGCATGACGAGCGCGTCGGGCGCGGCCCATTGCAGCTTTTCTTCGTCGAGCCCGTAGAAGCGCGAGAATTCCTTCAGCGAGGGCACGAAGGCGCCGTTCATGCGTTCGCGCTGGAGGCGCAGCATCATCACGATGTCGGCGCCGCGCAGGCCCGTCTCCATCGTGCGGTGAACCTCGACGCCCATGCGCTCGACGCCGGGCGGCAGAAGCGTGGAGGGGCCCACCACGCGCACCCGCGCGCCGAGCTGCGTGAGCAGGATAATGTTGGAGCGCGCCACGCGCGAATGAAGCACGTCGCCGCAGATCGCGATCGTCAGCCCCTCGATGCGCCCCTTGTTGCGGCGGATCGTCAGCGCGTCAAGCAAAGCCTGCGTGGGATGTTCATGGCTGCCGTCGCCCGCGTTGACGACGCAGCAGGAGACCTTGCGCGCGAGCAGATGCACGGCGCCCGAATGATGGTGGCGCACCACGATCACGTCCGGCCGCATGGCGTTGAGCGTCACCGCCGTGTCGATCAGGGTCTCGCCCTTGTTCACCGAGGACGTGGCGACCGACATGTTCATGACGTCGGCGCCAAGCCTCTTGCCGGCGAGCTCGAACGAAGCCTGCGTGCGGGTGGAGGCTTCGAAGAACAGATTGATCTGCGTGCGCCCTGAAAGCACGCTGCGCTTCTTGTCCACCCGGCGGGAGACGGCGACCGCCTCCTCCGCCATGTCGAGAAGGGTTTCGATCTGCGGCCTCGACAGCCCGTCGATGCCAAGCAGGTGGCGGTGGGGAAAGGGCGTTCGCTCAGCGCTCATGAGCGGTCCTGATAGGCCCTCCTATGCGCCCCCGCAAGCCTGCCGGCGCCCCCGCGCCCCGGCTGCGCACAGGGCCGATGCGCCAGCGAATCCACGGCTGCGCCAAGGGCCCCGATTTGACAGGCCCCGCCCCCTCCACCATGTTCCCGGCCGCGCAAAAGGGGCCGGCCAGCGCCCCGCCCAGCGTCCGCAGCCTTGCGCCGGAGAGGCGTTAAGCAAGCTAATTCAAGCGCTTGGTCGTCAGGATCCCCGAGCCATGAACGCAGTCGTCATCGTCGAATCGCCAGCCAAGGCCAAGACGATCAACAAATATCTCGGCAAGGATTACGAGGTCCTGGCCTCGTTCGGCCATGTGCGCGACCTTCTGGCCAAAGACGGCGCCGTCGATCCCGAGGCCGACTTCGCCATGCAATGGGAAGTGGACGCCAAGGCCGCCAAACGCCTCGCCGACATCGCCCGCGCCGTGAAGGACGCCGACACCGTCATTCTCGCGACCGACCCCGACCGCGAGGGCGAGGCCATCTCCTGGCACGTTCTGGAGGTTTTGCGCAGCAAGAAAGTGCTGAAGGAGAAATCCATTCAGCGCGTCGTCTTCAACGCCATCACCAAGAGCGCCATTCTGGAGGCCATGCGCCATCCGCGCGAGATCGACGCCGCGCTGGTGGACGCCTATCTCGCTCGCCGCGCGCTCGACTATCTCGTGGGCTTCACCCTCTCCCCCGTCCTGTGGCGCAAACTGCCCGGCGCGAAATCGGCCGGTCGCGTGCAATCGGTGGCGCTGCGCCTCGTCTGCGACCGCGAGCTTGAGATCGAGAAATTCGTCGCGCGCGAATATTGGTCGCTCGCCGCCCATCTGCGCACCAAGGACGACGCGGCCTTCGTGGCGCGCCTCGTCGGCGCGGACGGCAAGCGCATCCAGCGTCTGGACGTGGGCACGGGCGAGGAGGCGGAAGCTTTCCGCGCGGCGCTTGACGGGGCGAAATTCTCCGTCGTCTCCGTGGAGGCGAAGCCCGCCAAAAGGCACCCTTACGCGCCCTTCACCACCTCCACCTTGCAGCAGGAGGCTTCGCGCAAGCTGGGGTTCGCCCCGGCGCACACCATGCGCGTCGCCCAGCGTCTTTATGAAGGCGTGGATCTGGGCGGCGAAACCGTCGGCCTCATCACCTACATGCGAACCGACGGCGTGGACGTCGCGCCTGAGGCCATCGCCGCCGCGCGCCGGGTGATCGAGAAGGAATACGGCCCGAGCTATCTGCCGCAGGTTCCGCGCAAATATACGACGAAGCAGAAAAACGCGCAGGAGGCCCACGAGGCCATCCGCCCGACCGACATGACGCGCCTGCCACGCCAGCTGACGCGCACGCTCGATAAGGATCAGGCCCGCCTCTACGAGCTGATCTGGACGCGCACGCTCGCGAGCCAGATGGAATCCGCGGAGCTCGAGCGCACGACGGTGGAGATCGCCGCCGAGCCCGCGCCCGGCGCGCGTTACAAGCGCGTGGACCTGCGCGCCACGGGTCAGGTCGTGCGCTTCGACGGATTCCTGACGCTCTATCAGGAAGGCAAGGACGACGAAGAGGACGAGGACGGCGGCCGCCTGCCGCCCATGACCGCCGGCGACGCGCTGAAGAAAGAGCGCATCGAGGCGAGCCAGCATTTCACCGAGCCGCCGCCGCGCTACACCGAGGCGACGCTGGTGAAGCGCATGGAGGAACTGGGCATCGGCCGTCCCTCCACCTACGCCTCGACGCTGGCCGTTCTGCGCGACCGCGATTACGTGCGCCTCGACAAGAAGCGCCTCGTGCCGGAGGACAAGGGACGCCTCGTCGTCGCCTTCCTTGAGAGCTTCTTCAAACGCTACGTGGAATATGACTTCACCGCCGCGCTGGAGGAGAAGCTCGATCTCGTCGCCAACGCCGAGATCGACTGGAAACAGGTTCTGCGCGAGTTCTGGAACAATTTCTCGGGCTCCGTCGACGACATCAAGGACCTGCGCACCACAGAGGTGCTCGACAATCTCAACGAGCTGCTCGGCCCCCATATCTTCCCGCCCAAGGCGGAAGGCGGCGATCCGCGCGCCTGCCCCTCGTGCAGCGAAGGCCGCCTCTCGCTGAAACTCGGCAAGTTCGGCGCCTTCGTCGGCTGTTCGAACTATCCTGAATGCCGCTACACGCGCACGCTCTCGCAACAGGCGACCGGCGACACGGGCGGCGGCGAAGGCGACCGCCCCGGCGTGCGCTGCCTGGGCGTCGATCCCGACACGAGCGAGGAAGTGACCCTGCGCGACGGGCGCTTCGGCCCCTATCTGCAATTGGGCGAAGGCGAGAAGCCCAAGCGCTCCTCCCTGCCCAAGGGCCTGTCCAAAGACGACGTGACTCTGGAGAAGGCGATCGCGCTTCTCTCGCTGCCGCGCGAAGTGGCGAAACATCCCACGTCTGGCGAGCCGATCATGGCGGGCATAGGCCGCTTCGGCCCCTATGTGCAGCATCAGAAGACTTACGCCAATATCGGGCGTGACGACGACATTCTCGAAATCGGCGCCAATCGCGCCATCGACCTCATCGTCACGAAGGAACAGGGCGGCGGCGGCGCGAGCCGCTTCGGCGCCTCCGCAGGACGCCCGCTCGGCGATCATCCGCAAGGCGGCGCCATCGCGGTGAAATCGGGCCGCTACGGGCCTTACGTGAACTGGAAGAAGGTGAACGCCAATCTTTCCAAAGGCCGCAACCCGGACGAGGTGACGCTCGAAGAAGCCATCGCCCTCGTGAACGCGAAGGCCTCCGGCGAAGGCGGCGCCGACGGCGGCAAGCTGCTGGGCGACCATCCGCAGGGCGGCGCCATCACGCTGCGCGAAGGCCGCTACGGCCCCTATGTCGCGCTCGGCAAGGTCTATGCGAACGTGCCGAAGTCGATGACGCCCGATCAGGTGACCCTCGCCGACGCCATCGAATGGATCGACGCCAAGGGCGGGCCGGCCATAAAGTCCGGCGCGAAAAAAGCGGCGACGAAAAAGGCGCCCGCCAAAAAGGCGGCGGCGAAAAAAGCCGCGCCCGCGAAAAAAGCCTCTGCAGCGAAGAAGAAGCCAGCCGCCAAAAAAGCGGTGAAGAAAGCCGCGAAATAAGCGCAAGGCGGCGCCCGCTTCTCCACAGATTCGGCGCGGCCGCGCTTTGACGCAGCCGCCCCGGCCTTTCTAAATGCGCGCCTGAAGCAGGAAAGGCGCACGCATGAAATCGATCAACCTCCGCATCGCAGAAGAGCTCGGCGTCAAGGAGACGCAGGTGGCCGCGGCCGTGGAGCTGATCGACGGCGGCTCGACCGTGCCCTTCATCGCGCGCTACCGCAAAGAGGCGACCGGCGCGCTCGACGACGCGCAATTGCGCACCCTCGACGAGCGCCTGCGCTATCTTCGCGAGCTGGAGGACCGCCGCAAGCAGATCCTCGAGAGCATTGAGCAGCAGGGCAAGCTCGACGACGCTTTGCGCGCCACGATCATGCAGGCCGACAGCAAGGCGCGGCTTGAGGACATCTATCTTCCCTTCAAGCCCAAGCGCCGGACGAAGGCGCAGATCGCGCGCGAAGCGGGGCTGGAGCCCCTCGCCGATCTCCTGCTTTCCGACCCCTCGAAAGACCCGAAGGAGGCCGCCGGCGCCTTCGTGGACGCTGCGAAGGGCGTCGAGACGGCGGACGCGGCGCTCGAAGGCGCGCGCGCCATTCTGGTCGAGCGGTTCTCCGAAGACGCGGAACTGATCGGCGCGCTGCGCGAAGATTTCTGGACCGGCGGGCGGCTCGTGTCGAAAGTGCGCGACGGCAAGCAGACGGCGGGCGCGAAATTCGCCGATTATTTCGACTTCTCCGAACCGCTGCACAAACTGCCCTCCCATCGCATCCTCGCGCTCTTTCGCGGCGAGAAAGAGGAGGCGCTGGAGCTCGCGCTTGAAGCCGAGCCCGATGCGACGCCGGGCCAGCCCGGCGCGTTCGAAAACAAGATCGCAGCGAAATTCGCCATCGCCGACCGCGGCCGTCCCGCCGACAAATGGCTGCGCGATTGCGTGCGCTACGCCTGGCGCTATCGCATCCAGTCTTCGCTCGCCGTCGATCTGCGCGTGCGCCTGTTCCAGAACGCGGAGGACGACGCCGTGAAGGTCTTCGCGGGCAATCTGCGCGACCTGCTGCTCGCCTCGCCCGCCGGCGCGCGCCCCACCATGGGCCTTGATCCGGGCTTCCGCACGGGCGTGAAGGTCGCCGTCATCGACGGCACGGGCAAGGTGGTGGACACGGCCACCATCTATCCCCATGAGCCGCAGCGCCGCTGGGACGATTCCATGGCGACCATCGCGGCGCTCGCCCTGCGCCACAAGGTGGAGCTGGTCGCCATCGGCAACGGCACGGCCTCGCGCGAGACGGAGAAACTCGCGCTCGACGTCATCAAGAAGTTCCCGGAGCTGAAGCTCACCAAGGTGATCGTGTCGGAGGCCGGCGCCTCAGTCTATTCGGCCTCCGCCTTCGCCTCGCAGGAATTGCCGACCCTCGACGTGACCCTGCGCGGCGCCGTCTCCATCGCGCGCCGTCTGCAAGATCCGCTCGCCGAACTTGTGAAGATCGATCCGAAATCCATCGGCGTCGGCCAGTACCAGCACGATCTCGCCGAGCATAAGCTCTCGCGTTCGCTCGACGCCGTGGTGGAGGATTGCGTGAACGCGGTCGGCGTGGACGTGAACACCGCCTCCGCGCCGCTTCTCGCGCGCGTGTCGGGCGTGGGCGAACAACTGGCGCAGAACATCGTCGGCCATCGCGACGCCAACGGTCCCTTCCGCACGCGCGCGGAGCTGAAGAAAGTGCCGCGCCTGGGCCCCAAGGCGTTCGAGCAATGCGCGGGCTTCCTTCGCATTCTGGGCGGCGACGATCCTCTGGATTCCTCAGCCGTCCATCCGGAGGCCTATCCGGTCGTGCGCCGCATCATTGAGGCGACGAAGAGCGACATCAAAGTGCTGATCGGCGACGCGCGCACGCTGCGCGGCCTCAAACCGCAGCAATTCACGGATGAGCAATTCGGCGTGCCGACCGTCACCGACATTCTGCGCGAACTGGAGAAGCCCGGCCGCGATCCCCGCCCCGCCTTCAAGACGGCGGAATTCATGGAGGGCGTGGAGACGCTCGACGATCTCAAGCCCGGCATGATTCTGGAAGGCGCGGTGACGAATGTCGCGGCCTTCGGCGCTTTCGTGGACATCGGCGTCCATCAGGACGGGCTCGTGCACATCTCCGCCATGTCGCGCACCTTCATCAAAGACCCGCGCGAAGTCGCCAAGCCCGGCGACATCGTGAAGGTGAAGGTGCTCGACGTCGACAAGGCGCGCAAGCGCATCGCGCTTTCCATGCGCCTCGACGACGAACCCGGCGCGACGCAGCCGCGCGGCGGCGCGCCCGTGCGCCCCGATCAGCGCGCGCACATGCAAAAGGGCCCGCCGCGGCAGACCAGCTCCGGCGCGCAGCCCACCTCAGCAGGCGCCATGAGCGGCGCGCTGGCTGAAGCCATGCGGCGGGCGGCTGAGAAGCGCAAGTAACGCGCGGCGTTTGCCGCGCGCGCCCGCTTGCGGCTATGGTGAACCTTTGGCCCGCCGCCGCGTTGCGGTCTGGCGCGTCCCGCAAAGGTTCCCATGGCCGCCCCTAAAACCGTTCGTGCGAAATCCTCTCCTGATGAGCGCCCGCTGCCGGGCAAGGACGAAATCCTCGCCTTCATCGCGCGCGAACGCGACGCCGCGCAGAAGGAAGGCCGCGCCCAGCCCGACAAGATCGGCAAGCGCGAAATCGCGCAGGCGTTCGGCATACGCGGCGCGGCGAAGATCGAACTCAAACGCCTCCTGAAAGAGCTTGAGGCCGAAGACGCGCTCGAGCGGCGCGGCAAGAGCCTGCACAAGCCCGGCCAATTGCCCAACGTCGTGCTCGCGGACGTGAAGGCGCGCGACCGCGATGGCGATCTCATCGCCGCGCCCGTCGAATGGGACGAAGACGACAACGGCCCCGCTCCGCGCATTCTCGTGGCGGCGCCCCGGCGCGGCGGCGCGCGCGACAGAACGCGGCGCGAAGAGCCGGCGCCGGGCGTGGGCGACCGCGCGCTTCTGCGCGTCTCGCGCGATCCCCATGCGGAGGGCGGCGCGCCTGAATACGTCGGGCGCGTCATCAAGCTCGTTTCGCGCACGCGCGCGCAGATCGTCGGCGTGTTCCGCGCCGATCATGCGGCGGGCGGCGGGCGGCTTCTGCCCATCGACAAGAAGAGCCTTAATCGGGAATTGCTGATCCCGCCCGGCGCCGAAGGCCCCGCGCGCGACGGCGATCTCGTCAGCGTCGATCTGGTGCGCACAGGCCGCTTCGGCGCGAGCGCGAAAGTCGTCGAGCGTCTGGGCGCGGTGGACAATGAGAAGGCGATCACCACCATCGCGCTCATCACCCACGGCGTGCCCCATGTCTTCCGCAAAGAGACGCTGGACGAGGCCGCGCGCGCCGCGCCCGCGACCATGGACGGGCGCGAGGACTGGCGCGCCCTGCCGCTTGTGACGATTGATCCCGCGGACGCGAAGGACCACGACGACGCGGTGCACGCCGCCCGTGACGACGACCCCGACAATGCGGGCGGGTTCATCGTCACCGTCGCCATCGCGGACGTCGCCGCCTATGTGCGGCCGGGCTCGGCGCTGGAGCGCGAGGCGCTGGAGCGCGGCAACTCGGTCTATTTCCCTGATCGCGTCGTGCCCATGCTGCCCGAGCGCATTTCGAACGATCTGTGCTCGTTGCGCCCGCATGAAGAGCGCCCCGCGCTCGCCGTGCGCATGCGCATCACCAAAGAGGGCGTCAAGATCGGCCACACGTTCCATCGCGTGATGATGCGCTCCGCCGCCAAACTCGCCTATCCGCAAGCGCAGGCCGCCATCGACGGCTGGCCGGACGAGGCGGCGAAGCCCTTGCTTGAGCCCGTCCTCAAACCGTTGTGGGAGGCCTATCACGCGCTGAAGATCGCGCGCCATCATCGCAGCCCGCTTGATCTTGATCTGCCTGAGCGCAAGCTCATTCTCACGCCAGACGGCAAGATCGATCGCGTATTCTCCCCGCCCCGGCTCGACGCGCACAAGCTCATCGAAGAATTCATGATCCTCGCCAATGTGGCCGCGGCGGAGACGCTTGAACAGCATCGCCAGATTCTGATCTATCGCGCCCATGACGTCCCAAGCGTGGAGAAAATTCACGCGCTCAGCGAATTCCTCGCCTCCATCGACATCAAACTGCCGAAGGGGCAGGCGCTGCGCCCGCAGAACTTCAACGCCATTCTCGCGCGCGTGAAGGACAGCGAGCACGAGAACGTCGTCAATGAAATCGTGCTGCGCACGCAGGCGCAGGCGGAATATGTCGCCGAGAATTACGGTCACTTCGGACTGAACCTGCGCCGCTACGCGCATTTCACCTCGCCCATCCGCCGCTACGCCGACCTCATCGTCCATCGCGCGCTCATCCGCGCGCTGAAATTCGGCCGCGACGGACTGCCCGACATGGCGCCCGCCGCGCTCGCTGAAGTCGCCGCGCAAATCTCCGCCGCCGAACGGCGCGCCATGGCGGCCGAACGCGAAACCACTGAAAGACTGATCGCGAGTTTCTTGAGCGAGCGCGTGGGCGCGAGTTTCGAGGGGCGCATTTCCGGCGTCACGAAGTCCGGTCTGTTCGTGAAGCTCGCCGAGACCGGCGCGGACGGTTTCGTGCCGGCCTCCACTCTGGGCAATGATTACTTCCGCCACGAGGAGCGCCTGCACGCGCTCATCGGCTCGCGCAGCGGCGAGGCCTACCGGCTGGGCGACGCCGTTCAAGTGCGCCTTGTGGAGGCTGCGCCCTTCGCCGGCGCCCTTCGCTTTGAAGTGCTCAGCGAAGGTCGTGCGCGCGGCGACCTGCCCGGCGGCGGCGCCCGCAGCCTGCGCAAGCCCGGCCGGCGCGACAAGACGTCCTCTTTCCCAAAGGGCTCGAAAAGCCCACATAAGCGTGCGAAAAGCTCTAAAAGCCCCCGCAAAGGTCGCTAAATGGGCCGCTAACGCGCAGATACGCCAGGACCGCAGATGACCCAGCACACCGAACAGGACTTTGAATCGCAGACGCCCGCGCGCGACTGGCGCGCAGCGGCGCGGCGCGGCTGGAGCCTGCGTTGCCCCCATTGCGGCGAAGGCCAGATGTTCCGCGCCTATCTGAAAGTGGCGGACGCCTGCCCCCTCTGCGGCGAGGAATTGCATCATCAACGCGCCGACGACGCCCCGCCCTATCTCACGATCTTCGTGGTGGGCCATATCGTCATCGGCGCGCTCATGCTGGCGGATGAGCGCTGGCCCGCGCTCTCGCTCTGGATCCATGGCACGGTCTGGCCGCTTCTCACCATCGTGCTGAGCCTGTGGTTCCTGCCGCGCATCAAGGGCGCTCTGATCGGCTATCAGTGGGCGCTGCGCATGCACGGCTTCGGCGCGCCGGCGCCTGTGCGCCAGCCAGCGCAATGAGCGCGGCGTGAGCGCGCCGGCGGCCCCGCATGGGGAGGAGGATCTCGCCGGCCTGCTCAATCGCGAGGTCTGGTCGAAGCTGCGGCTGAAGCCGCCGACCGGCGCGCGCCCCGTTTTGTCCGCCAGCCTCATTCTGGTTGACCGGACGCAGGGCGAGCCGCGCGTCCTGTTCGGCAAGCGCAACGGCGCCGACCGCTTCATGCCGAACAAATATGTCTTCCCCGGCGGGCGACTTGATCCCGGCGACCGGCGCATGGCCGCCGCCGGCGCCCTGCCCGGCGCGGCTGAGGCGCGCCTCGCCGCCCTCGCCCCGCGCTCTGGCGCTGGCGGCCATCCGCGAGACCTTCGAGGAGACGGGCCTGATGGTGGCTGAGCGCGGCTGCGGCGCGCCGCAGGCCCCGCCGGCGGGCTGGGCGGACTTCGCCGCCCTTGAGGCCTACCCCCATCTGGAGCCCCTGCATTTCGTCGCCCGCGCCACCACGCCCCCGCGCCTGCCGCGCCGCTACGACACGGTGTTCTTCGCCGCCGAGGCGCAGGCCGTGACCCATCAGGCCAAGGGCATGATCGGGCCCGACCGCGAGCTCACGGAGCTCGTCTGGGCGCCCCTGTCGCAGGCTTATGATCTGGACCTGCCCTTCATCACCCGCGTGGTTCTGCGCGAACTGGAGCTGCGGCTCGAAGCCGGCATGTCCCATCTCCTGCCCGCGCCCTGGTATCGCGTGGGACGTGCGGGCTGGGAGCGCGCGCAGATGTGAGCCGCGCGGTGAGGCCTGCGTCCTGCGGCTTGACTTCCCGGCCCTCGTCCGTATTTTGCGCGCAACTTTCCGTTTCCAGAGCAGGTTTCCCATGGCCAAGGCCGCCAACATCAAGATCAAGCTCGTGTCGACCGCCGACACCGGTTATTTCTACGTGACGTCGAAGAACGCGCGCACGAAGACCGAGAAGCTCGCCTACAAGAAATACGACCCCGTCGCGCGCAAGCACGTCGAGTTCAAGGAAGCGAAGATCAAGTAAGATCAGCGCTTTCGCCACGAAAAAAGCCGCCCTTCGGGGCGGCTTTTTTCGTTTGGCGCCATGTTTCGCGCAGCGATTTGGGAATGTGACGGCCGGCCGGCTCCGGTTCCGAGGAGGCCACTCCTGAACCATCGCCGGCCGGCCTGCCCCACGGACCCAGGAGATGCGGCGGACCTGAGCACTCGTAGGGTGACTGTGCGCCAGTCGCCCGGCGCCCATGACGAAGACTCTAACTCGACCAACCGCGGCCGGCAATCAAAGCCACGCCTGATCTTGAGCGAAACAACGACTTAACCACAACTTTTTGGGTTAACGCATCGCCGCTCGCGGCCGCCGCCCGCGAATCGCTCCGCGCGCGGCAAGTCCCTGATTTCCAGTGCAACACGACGAAATTGCGGCGCCGGTCAGGCCGCCTCGAGGCTCACCCGGTTGCGCCCTTCCGCCTTCGAGCGATAGAGCGCCCGGTCCGCCCGGCGCAAAAGCTGGCTGGCGTCGGCCTCCGGGTCAGCGCCGGTGAGCCCGACCGAAACCGTCACGGGAATGCGCCGCGCCCCGCGCTCAATGGCGAAAGGCTCCATTTCCACCCCACGCCGCACGCGCTCGGCGATGCGCGCGGCGAGCGTCAGGTCGGCGTCGGGCATGAGGACGACGAACTCCTCGCCGCCCAGCCGGCAGGCGAGATCGCTTTCGCGCACCACGTTGCGCACGCGCGCCGCGAAAGTGCGCAGCACCTCATCGCCGGCGTCATGCCCGAACGTGTCGTTGACGGATTTGAACCGGTCGATGTCAAGCGCCATCACGGCGAGCGGGCGCCCGCGACGCCGGCAATCGGCGATGAGCGCGGGCATGCGCGCATCGAGCAGGCGCCTGTTGCCAAGGCCCGTCAGCGGATCGATCAGCGCCATGTCGATGGAGCTTTGCATCTCGTTGCGTAAAGCCTCCGCATAGCGGCGCCGGCGCACCAATGTGCGCACCCGCGCGACGAGTTCGTTGCGATCGACGGGACGCAGCACGTAATCGTTGGCCCCCAGCTCCAGCCCGCGCAAAACCTTCGCGCAGTCTTCCTGCTCCGCGACGAGCAGGATCGGCGTGTGGCGCGTGCGATCGAGCGAACGCAATTGCCCGCACACGCGCAGGCCGTCGTAATCCGACAGGCCGAGGCTGACGATCAGCAATTCATAATCGCGCTGCGCGGCGGTCTGCCCCGCGCGCGCGGGGTCGCGCTCCACATCGAGTTTGTGGCGGTTGCGCAGCGCGCCCACCATGCGCTCGATGGAGCTGGCGCGATCATCCACCAGAAGAATGCGCCCCTGCTCGCCTGCGTCTCCCAGCACTGCGGAGAGCGTGGCGGTCGCCCCCATGCGCGCCGCCGCCGAGCGACGGTTGCGCAATTCATCGAGCGACACCTTGAGCCGCGCGAGCGACTTCACGCGCGCGATGAGCGCCATCTCGTCAACAGGCTTGCCAAGGAAGTCATCCGCCCCCGCCTCAAGCCCGCGCAGGCGATCCGAGGATTGATCCAGCGAGGTCACCATCACCACGGGAAGATGCGCAGTCGCCGGATCAGCCTTGAGCCTGCGGCAAACCTCGAACCCGTCCATGCCTGGCATCATCACGTCGAGCAGAACGACGTCGCAAAGGCCCTGCGCGCAGATCGACAGCGCCTGCGCTCCATTCTGGGCGGCGAGCACTTCGAAATATTCCGCCGAGAGCCGCGCTTCGAGCAGTTTCACATTGGCGGGAATGTCGTCGACGACGAGAACGCGAGCGGTCATGAAAAAAATCCGGCGAAGCGAAAAGCGAAAACAAACAACAAAAACGAAACGCAATCAGACGACGTGAAACGCGCGGGCGCGCCTAATCAGCCGGGCCCGCATAGGCGCGCACGGTCTCCAGAAACTTCGCGACCGAGATCGGCTTCGACAGATAGGCCTCGCAGCCGCCCTGTCGCATCTTCTCCTCATCGCCCTTCATCGCGAAAGCCGTGACGGCGATGACAGGAATGGCGCGCAGGTCGTCGTCCGACTTGATCCATTTGGTGACTTCAAGCCCCGAGACCTCCGGCAATTGAATGTCCATGAGGATCAGGTTCGGCTTGTTCTTGCGAGCAAGCTCGACCGCCTCCACCCCGCTGCGGGACTGAAGCGTCGCATAGCCGTGGCCTTCGAGGAGATCGTTGAAGAGCTTCATGTTGAGCTCATTGTCCTCAACGATCAGGACGGTTTTGGTCATGGGACTCCTTACGTCCTGATAAGTCACAGTTTTCGCCCGCCCGCAAGACAGGCCGGGCCAAGGCCGGCGTCCTGCTGCGGCCAACCCTCGCGCGCAGGCGCGGAATCCGGCAGGATCACGCCCTCAGCAAACAACCTGAAGCTTGCGATTCGGTTTACGCGATGCACGGGAGCCTTTCATGATCGGCGGCGGACAAAACGGCGCGGATGGGGCGCGCGGCGGCCGTCAGCCGCCTTCGCGCGCGGCGCAGATCGAACAGGCCGAGGCGCTCGCCATCGTCGCGCTGGGCTGGCTCGCCGCCGACGGGGAGCGGCTGGAGCGGTTCCTGGCGATCAGCGGGCTCGACCCGACGGACATGCGCGGCGCGGCGGCCGCGCCCGGTTTTTGCGCCGGCGTACTGGATTACGTCTGCTCCGACGAACCCACGCTTCTCGCCTTCGCCGAGCATACGCAGATGCGGCCCGAAGCGGTCGCCGCCGCGCAGCAACTTCTCTCCGGCCCGCCCGGCGGGGAGGACTGGTGAACGCGCCGGCGTCGCGTCTGTTCTGCCGCGATTGCCTGACCGCGAGCGCAGGCAAGGAGGGCGCGCGCCGCTGCCCTGCCTGCGGCTCCCCGCGCCTGCTGGCGCATCCTGAACGCGATGCGCTCGCCATCGCCCATGTGGATTGCGACGCCTTCTACGCGGCCATTGAAAAGCGCGACGATCCCAGCCTGCGCGACAAGCCGGTGATCGTCGGCGGCGGCCGGCGCGGCGTGGTGGCGACCTGCTGCTATGTGGCGCGCACCTTCGGCGTGCGCTCCGCCATGCCGATGTTCAAGGCGCTCGACCTGTGCCCCGACGCCGTGGTCATCCGCCCGCGCATGGATCATTACGTTGAAGCAGGCCGGCAGGTGCGGGCGATGATGCTCGACCTCACGCCGCTGGTGGAGCCGCTCTCCATTGACGAGGCTTTTCTCGATCTCTCCGGCACGGAGCTTCTGCATCGCGCGCCGCCCGCGCTGGCCCTCGCCCGTTTCGCGCAAGACGTGGAACGTGAGATCGGCATCTCCGTGTCCATCGGCCTGTCCTATTGCAAATTCCTCGCGAAGATCGCCTCCGATCTCGACAAGCCGCGCGGCTTCGCGATCATCGGGCGCGAAGAAGCCCGCGCCTTTCTCGCCGCCCGTCCCGTCGGCCAATTGTGGGGCGTCGGCGCAGTGACGGAGAAAAGGCTTGCGGCGGAGGGGTTTCTCACGCTCGGCGACATTCAGGCCATGGATGAGGTCGCCTTCATGCGCCGCCTCGGCGCCTCCGAGGCGCAGCGCCTGTGGCGCCTCGCCAACGGGCGCGACGACAGGCCCGTGAGCCCCGACCGCGAGACGAAGAGCGTCTCCAGCGAGACGACGTTCGACACGGACGTCGCCGACCCGGAGGCGCTTGCGGGCGCGCTGTTTGAACTGTGCGAGAAAACCTCCGCGCGCCTGAACGCGCAGGAGATCGGCGGCCTCGTCGTCACGCTGAAACTCAAGACCGCGGATTTCAAATTGCGCACGCGCTCGGTGACCCTTCACGCGCCGACGCAACTCGCCGGACGCCTGTTCGAGGCCGCGCGCGCTTTGCTCGTGAAAGAGGCCGACGGCGCGCGCTTTCGCCTGATCGGCGTCGGCGCCTCAAGCTTGCGCCCGGCGGAGGAATGCGACCGGGGCGATCTGGCCG
>Ga0315899_10004618_pt1 | contig 14865 bp, 13 predicted proteins | sample LakEriMetagenome_2_FD_203518 | JGI IMG/M metagenome (GOLD analysis project Ga0315899, IMG submission 203518) | Freshwater fungal communities from buoy surface, Lake Erie, Ohio, United States - Buoy 4 MA112 | ecosystem: Environmental > Aquatic > Freshwater > Lake | place: USA: Lake Erie, Ohio... | reverse complement strand
ACAGCAATTCAAAATGCGAAGTCTGAGAACATGCCTAAGGATAATATAGAATCTGCAATTAAGCGTGCCGCTCAAAAAGATATTGCCTCGTTTACTGAGGTCAATTATGAAGGAAAAGGACCACATGGTGTGTTGGTTTATGTAGAATGTGCTACGGATAATCCTACCCGAACGGTAGCTAATGTAAAATCCTATTTTAATAAATCAGGTGGCATGGTGGTTCCGAATGGTTCTATGGAATTTATGTTTGCCCGAAAAAGTGTGTTCGAAATTGCAAAAACGGCAGAAATGGATCCAGAAATGTTGGAATTGGATTTAATTGATGCGGGATGCGAATCCATAGATATAGAGGAGGAAATGATTATCGTTTATGGTGACTACACGTCGTTTGGAACGATTGCCAAAGCCTTGGAAGACATGCAGATAGAAGTTCAGAAATCCAGTTTGAAGCGTATTCCTACGTCTCCGGTTGAATTTTCTGAGGAACAATTAACCGATATTGAAAAAATGTTGGACAAAATCGAAGACGATGATGACATCCAACAAGTATTTACAAACATTGCATAAGAAACAATAAAAGGCGAGGGAATTCGTTTTGTCGCGCGCACGCATGAAGAAAATACTATACCCATATCTTAAAGCAGCTTTACTGGTATCTCCACTTTTCTTGGTGTTTTGTTCAACCAACAAAAATGCATTTATCAACCGTACCTACCATGGTATGACGGCTAAATATAACGGGTACTTTAATGCCAATGAACTATTAACTATGTCGGTCAATAGTTATGAAAAGAATCGCAAAGAAGATTTTTATGATTGGTTAAAGATTCAACCCGCTCCAAGTGAGGAAGAATCAAAATCCATGTATGCAGCAATTGATACAGCCGTTGTTAAATGTGCCAAAGTCATTCGTAATCATTCGATGCCATCCGCTGATGGACCCAAAGAGGCAGAATACAACGCATGGATTGATGAAAACTGGTTAACGATAGGAAAAGCGTACTATTACCGAAGAGATTTTGAAAAAGCCCTCAAAAACTTTCAGTTTGTAAAACGATTTTTTCAAAAAGACCCCTCAAAATACTTATCTGAATTATGGATTGCTAGAATCTATATCGAAGAGAATCGATTAACGGAAGCCCTAACCATTTTGGATGAATTGCAGCAAGAGGCCTTACAACAAAAAAAGAAGTCGTTTTTTCAAAAGATTAGGAAAGTCAAAGCAAAAGACAAGAATGCGGATGATTTTAAACCAGAAATGAATGATCAAATTCAATTTGAAATTTATAAAACACGGGCGGACTTATTTATGAGGAAACATCAAGCTTCGGAAGCGCTTTTTCCTCTTACCATGGCGGTGAATAAGTGTAAGTCTAAACGTGAAAAAACAAGACTTTCATTCATTCTTGGTCAACTTTACCTCAGCAACAATCGCATCGATTCAGCACTTATTTCATTCAGACGTGCTATTTCACCAGCGGCAGTGTATGACGTAAGCTTCAATGCGAAATTAACGTGTGCGGTTTTAGGCACCTCTGATCGGGATGTCAAAATGCTAGAGAAAATGTTGCGCGATGAGAAAAATGCAGCATTCAAAGACCAAATTTTTTATGCAAAAGCCCAACTGGAGCAATCCAGAGCGAATGTGGCTATGGCGAAGGTGTTTTACACGATGTCCGCATTCTATTCAACCAAGAATAAACGTCAAAAAGCCCTGTCATATGAAAAATTAGGAGATTTAGCGTACAACGAAAAATCCTATGTAGCCGCTCAGAAATATTATGATTCATGTGCTACAAGCATGCCTGAACAGTATCCAAACGGGGAATTAATTCGATCAAAAGCATCTAAATTGGCGAATTTGGTGGCGGCTATGGAGATTGCGCTTTATGAGGATAGCGTGCAGCGCATTGCGAAAATGGATGATAAAACTCAAACAGCATTCATTAAAGATGTTATTAAGCAACTGAAAGAAGAAGCCCAACAACGTAAAGAATTAGAAGCAGCCAAATTACGGGCCTTACAAGACCAAGCGCAAGCTGGGTCTCAGGCAGGTGCTGGAGATAAGTGGGTGTTCAATAATCAAAAATTGAAACAGGAAGGATTTGATGAGTTTAGAAAACAATGGGGTGACCGTAAAAACGAGGATGACTGGCGACGTTCATCTAAATTAAGCACCAACATCGACCCCATGGCCGTAGAGGACCAAAAAGATTCCCTTGGGACAACTCAAACAGCGAAAAATACGGAGGACACCTTGGATGTAGAAACCATGAGAAACCGATTGCCCCTCAGTGACAGTGCGTATCTGGCATCGGTGCTACGTGAAATAGATGCGCGTTACACCGCGGGATCCTTGTATAAAGATTTATTGGAAGAACCGGCCTTGGCTTCAGAGCAATTCGATTTGGTGTTAACGGAACAAACCAGAAACTTAACAGATTTATCCTCAGCCTACCAATTATTTAAAATAAACGAGTCTACAGGAAAAGAAACGCCGTATAAAACACATATTTTAACCCACTATCCTAAATCAGATGTTGCGAATTATTTTTTAGACCCTGCATTCTTTGAGAAGTTAAAGGAAAATAGAGTGAAAGCAGAGAAGGATTATTTATTCGCGCTTCATGAGTATGAAATGTTAAATTACAAGCTAGCTTTTGAGCTTACAGAAAAGGTGGTTTTGGAAGATAAAGCGAATGCATACCGCGCAGAATACCTGTTACTTAATGTACTTGCGTATGGACAACTTACGCAAGATAAAAAACTATTAGTCCCGAAATTAAAAAATGTAATTGAGGAAAAACCCGGAACCCCTCAGGCAGATAGAGCAAAAGAATTATTGACCATACTAGAAAAAGGTGTTTCTGCATTTGATCCCTATCGCCCAAAGTCTAACGGAGTTTTTGTGTTTAATGATTCTGTGCCACAATTTGTTATGGTGCTCCTAGATGCAGAGGAAGATTTCGATGACTTGAAATCTACTGTTTCAGATTTTTCGACTAAAACATTTAAGAAGAGTAAACCGAAAGTTACCAGTGCAATGACGCTAAAGGAAACGAACATGGTGCTGATTTCAGATTTTAAAACCATCGCTGCAGCTATGGATTTTGTTAATCTATATAAGGCCTCAACGGATGTGTTAGGAGAATACCAAAACAACAAAATCGCAATTATTACCCAGGAAAATTTGAAAAAGTTGATTGAATCCGATAACTTTGAAGGATATAAGACATTTTACGATCTTAACTACTGATTCAATGTTAAAAAGAAAAGACTTTTTTAATAGCACCTCACAATACGAGGAGAGCACAGAAACTAACAGAATTGTTGTTGGTACAGAATTAACTGGCGATGTCGTTTCCGATTCTAATTTCGTGTTGGACGGAGAAATGCATGGTAATTTGTCTTGCTCAGGTAAGGTAGTTATCGGTTCTACAGGCAAGTTGCGCGGAAATTTAGTTTGTGTTAATGCAGAAATTAATGGCAGCGTTGATGGAGAAATTACCGTTGAAGGACTCCTAACATTGAATGAAACTGCACGCATTAAAGGAGATATCCAAACCACCAAATTGATTATTCAAGAAGGTGCAATTTTTGAAGGGTCTTGTGTTATGAAATCCCCTTCTTCGCACACTACCTTTACCGCGGATGTCAAATTAGATGACTAAACCCGACCCGGCTAATTCGCAACGTAAATTCATGCAATACTCTTCTTTGGGTTTTCAAATGATTGCCTTCATGGCTATTTTTGGATATCTTGGATACCGAGGCGACGTGTATTTTGGCTTTCACACTCCCTATTTACTTATTAGTGGCTTATTGCTTGGTGTTATCGGATCTATGGTTTACATCATACGCGCGTTGAATCGATTAAATTCATAACATGTATTTTATTGCTGGTTATGCTTGGGCGCTTTGTGTATCGGGTTTATTGATGTTGATTGGCGTTTCTTATCCCGTTCATATATTGACGGTAAGTTTATTTCTGCAAACACTGTACACCGTAACGTTTTCACCGGTTTACAAGCAACAAAAGATGGAGCTAATTATTCCCGCCTTATCGTTGATTACGCTACAAGTGTTCACCTTTCTAACCTTTCTTTTTGTGTTCATGGCTAAGCACTGGTCTTTAATGCCCGTCCTTTGGACATTAATCGTTTTTTTTGGAACACTGCTGATTCAAGTAATCGAACAAAGCAAGTACTTAAAACGACTGCAAAAACCTCACTAATAAATAATGCAGCTGATCAAAGCGGTCAAAGGATAAGGCTTCCGCTTTATCATGAATATCGTGATAGTTTTTATTAGGCCCCATCGTGTAAATAAAAACTGCAGGGATTCCTGCTTCTGAAAACGGATAATGATCGGAATTTGCAGCTTTACCTCTTGGTTTGATCTGATTAACAGATTGTGTAGATTTATTTAAACCTACTAATCGTTGAAATAGTTGTGGGTAAACCGTACCGTTAACAACGGTTATACCTTCTTCACCACTACCCATGATATCTAAATTCAAGACCAAGCTTATTTGATCTCCACCCAAGATGTGCTGATTTACAAAAAAACTCGACCCCTCCAGCCCAATTTCTTCCCCAGCAAAAGCGATAAACAACACGTTGTGATTTGGTAGCGGCTGATTTTGAATTTCTTTGGCTATGCTAAGCATCATGGCAACGCCACTTGCATTATCATTGGCTCCAGGAAAATAGGTTTGTTTCCCCATGCGACCCAAGTGGTCATAATGAGCGGAAACAATAATAAAACTATCGCTTAGGTTTTTAGAAGGAACATATCCAAGGATATTCTGTACTTCAACATCTTGCTTTAGCTGCGAATCAACTCGAGCCTTCATGTGTTTTGGCGCCACACTTATTGATGAATCAACTACCTGTATATAAGGAAACTTAAAGGCTTCGGAAGACACACTCCAGGTTAGTTTTTCGTTCGTGAATTCTACCACAGGGGTGTTGATTCGTGCGAGTTTCTCTAATTTGGCTTTGACCATCTTAAGGGTATCCTTAGCCATTCCTTTCTGTGGAATAAAAGCAATCGCGGTATGGTCTTCTAGATTTTTTCCAAATGGGAATTTGATAATCTCAGCGGCACTTAAGTAAACTAACTTTAATTTGCCGCGGTAAGCACTGCTGCTTGGATGAACAAGGTAATCCACCCCAGGTTCTTGTTTTCGTCCATTAACCCGAACCTTGCATTTACCCGGAAAGGTGTTTACATTGAGATAAAACGATTGATTCGAATACCCATTTAATGGTACTAATCCGATTCGTTCAAATTCACTTGTTAAAAATATCCCGGCTTTTTTACATCCGTCATTAACATATCCTCGTCCTTCCATTTCAGGAGAACAAAGTGTCGTTGTGATTTTTTTAGCGTATGCCGTTATTGGGCTTTGCGCCGAATTCCATAACGCGGTAAGGAGACTTAATGTAAGGAATACCTGCTTATGCATATTTCGCTACAACTTTCTCAATAAACTTGCCGAGCGCCTCTTGATTTGCGTTCGTCCAAGTGTGCGTAGCGGAAAGGTAATTCAAGGTTGGCATAAGCGTATCCATGCTTGCGTGCGAGTCGATCTGTTTTACAGCAGAAGCAAACGATTCACTAGACCCGTTAAATAATTCATTAATAAATGTGATTTTTTCCTTTAATGAATAATTGCCATTAAACTTATCGATTTTTTCATGTTTACCGTGTGATATTGAAATAAGTGCGTCCAACGCCAAGGGTGTTGAAACAACTAAGGGCTCAAGTGGAATCTCAGCTTGAATGACAGGTTCTATAGCAATAGGCGCTTCTTCTTCTATCGTTGGCAGTTCTTCTTCAACCCTTGGTTCAATGTCATCCAAAGGGGGTGATGCCGGTTGCTCTTCATGCGTAATAAGGTGCAGCCCTACTTCTTCATCGTTTGGTAAATCAAATAGTTGTTCCGTTGGGGTTGGAACGGTTGGTGCAGGATGTTCTATGTGTTCTTCTTCGATGCTAACCCCGGCCAAATCGAATTCTGGAATTTCATTCGGTATTTCTTTGAATATACCAGCTTCATACGATTTATACCGAAGAATATATAGTTTTTCAATTAGCTCATGTGCCGTAGCGATTGCTTTATCTAATGATTTGGCATCTCCTGAACCCGTAGTAAACCCTTTAATTTCATCGAGTAATCTCTTGCTTAATGATTCCATATTATTAACAATTTATTTAAGTGTGTGAACAAATTTACTTGCTTAAGTCATTGCATTTAACATCAAACTAAGTTTTAATTCAATTAAATTTGTTCAAAACAACAGACATATGTTTCTAGAGCAATTTCCGACGGAAAGTAAAATAAATGGGTGGGTCGAAGTGATTTGTGGTTCAATGTTTTCTGGAAAAACAGAGGAGCTAATTCGGCGGGTGAAAAGAACCCAATTTGCGAATCAAAAAATGATTTTGTTCAAGCCTGAAATTGATAACCGATATAGTGAGGATGATGTGGTAAGCCACCAGGGAACGGCGGCACCAGCCGTTATGGTTTCCAATGCCGCTGATATTTTAAATATAGTGACCGATGAACGTATCGTAGCAATTGACGAGGCACAGTTTTTTGACGACGGAATTGTTGACGTGTGTTCTATTTTAGCAAACCGTGGGATTCGTGTAATCTGTGCAGGATTGGACATGGATTATCTGGGTAATCCGTTTGGTCCGATGCCGTCTTTGCTTGCCATTGCCGAATACGTAACTAAGGTCCACGCAATCTGTGTTTCTTGCGGAAACTTAGCCCAGTTTTCTTATCGCTTTTCCGATGAATCCGGACAGGTATTGGTAGGGGCAGTAGAACGTTATAAACCCTTGTGCCGTTCGTGTTTTAACCTTGCCGTGCATTGAAGTTAAATTACCTTACTACCGATTTTATTGATTGGATTCAACCCCAAAAAGTCCTTGGTAAAGGCGTGTTGCCTATTGATTTTGTAAGCATTGATTCGCGTACGCTTTTTGGAGCTAAAAACGGGTGTTTTATTGCACTTAAAGGGAGTTTTAGATCGGGCGAGAATTTTGTAGAAGACGCCTACCAACAAAACATTCGCGTGTTTCTGCTTACACAAGCGCCTTCGATTGTTCATGAGGATGCCGTGTATTTAGTGGTTGAGGATCCTATTCATGCCCTTCAATTAATTGCGAGTAAGCATCGAAGTTCGATTACCTATCCCATTGTTGCAATCGCGGGAAAGAACGGGAAAACAACGGTTAAGGAATGGCTTTATGAAATTATTAAATCCGTGTTTCATGTCGTTCGTAGCCCAAAAAGCTATAATTCTCAACTTGGTGTTCCCTTATCCCTTTTGGCATTATCGAGTAACGCTACGCTTGGAATTATTGAAGTGGGAGTCTCAAGCCCGGGAGAATTTGAAGTACTTTACCGGATCATTAATCCAACGCATTTAATTGTAACTGGATTTTTTACTGACCCCACTATAAACCGTGAACTTCAGACCTTTCTTTCTCAGACCCCCTTTGCATTTAGTGGGGAGGCTTATCCGACACGTGAAAAAGGAATCTTTCTTCTGGATGAGGAATTTGCGCAAGCGGAGTTAATGCATGTAGCGTTTAAAGACCAAGTTTCTATTAAGTCTGCAGCAATTGCCATTGGCTTTGCTAAACATTTAGGCTTACAATCTAATTACATTGCGGAGCAAGTTTCAACCTTTAGGCGTTTAGCCCTGCGACTCGAAACATTTAATGGAAAAAACAACACCATTGTTGTTAATGACACCTATAATTTAGATCTGGACGCGTTTCGATTTTCATTAGAATATTTATCCTCTTTTGGTCGAAGTAGACCACATTGTATTTATGTGGGATTAGACGAAAATTCGTTAGTTAAAAAAAAGCAAATTCAAGCGCTTATTGCGCCATATCATCCTGATTTTGTGTTTATAGACTTGCCAGAAAACCTACCTGCTTCTGTTCCAGATGGTTCCATCGTACTGCTCAAAGGAACGCGCAAAGCCGGCATGGAGAAATTTGCAGCGCGCTTGAGGGAGCAACAACATCAGACCACCTTAGAGATTAACTTATCGGCTTTAAGAAACAACCTTGTTACATTCAAGAATCGCTTGAATGCTGGCGTAAACTTATTGGCTATGGTCAAAGCACAGTCCTATGGTTCCGGCTTAAAACGATTGGCTGAGTTTTTAGAAGCACAGGGCGTTGATTATTTCGGAGTTGCCTTTACATCAGAAGGGGTAGCGTTAAGAAAACATGGAATTAAGCTGCCAATTTTAGTATTAAACCCTGATCCTGAAAGTTATTCGGAATGTATTGCCTATCAATTAGAACCCACGATTTTTACGTTTAATCAATTGGATCTTTTCATTCGTGTATTAATTGAACAAGATATAAACCGATATCCAATTCATGTGGAGGTAGATACCGGTATGCGCCGCCTCGGGTTTGAGCCCAACGAAATAAAATCGTTATTAGAAGTCTGCCAAACTCAACCGGAAATTTATATAAAAGGTGTTTTTTCACATTTTGTAGAATCCGACGAAGTAGAAAACAGGGCATTTAGTCTTGCGCAAATTGACCGATTTCAAGCGGTAATCCGTATGGTGAAGTCGCAAATTTCACACGAACTGTTATGCCACATGGCAAATTCAGAAGGCATAGTGAATTATCCAGAGGCTCACTTTAATATGGTACGGCTTGGTTTGGGTATGTACGGGTTAACGAATTCCCACATAAAGCATCAATTAGATCCTGTGCTGGCATGGAAAAGTGTGGTATCACAAGTTAAATGGGTTAAAAAAGGAGAAAGTGTAAGTTATGCTCGGAGTTTTATTGCCGAACAAGATTTGAAAATTGCTGTCATTCCTTTGGGCTATGGGGATGGTTTTTCACGGGCATTGAGCAATGGACAAGGAGGGGTAACGATTCAGGGCCAATGGTGCCCTACCGTAGGCATGATTTGTATGGATATGATGATGGTTGATGTTTCATCAGTTCCTGATGTTAAGGAAGGGGATGAGGTGGTTGTTTTTGACGATATTACTTCCTTGGAACGCTTATCAAACCTCATGCATACTATTCCGTATGAAGTGATGACGGGTATTTCCGAACGAGTACATCGCGTATATTTCACTGAATAGTATTAACTTCGCGCTGTAATTAAGCGTATTTTATCAAGTGATTTCAGGAATTCAATCAAAGCTGTTTGACGTTATAAAACACTCCTTACGAGAAGATGAGACGCTCGGTTTGGTTGTTTCGGATGTGCTTTCCTTAAGTACGGATGCGGTGTATCGAAGAATACGTTTAGAAACATTAATGACCATCGAAGAGGTTAGAAAACTATGCGTTCACTTCAATATTTCCTTTGATGCACTAATGGAAATCAAATCCGGGAATGCCTTGTTTACGTATCTTCAATTAAATCAAGGGGATTTCACCATTGAAAAGTATTTAGAAGGAATATTAAACGGCCTCGGGAGATTGCGGTCTATCAATGATGCTAAATTGTACTTTAGTATTAATAATGTGCATTTTTTTCAAGCCTTGAATTTCCCGCAACTGGTGCGGTTTAGGTTGTTTTTTTGGGCGAAAACGCACTTGCTGTTGCCTGAGTTTAAAGACAGGAAATTTGATCATGAGAAGATTAGCAGTGATGCATTTAGCTTAGGTAGAGAAATACTTCAAGCGTACAATCGGATTCCATCCGTTGAAATTATTGACCATGAAATGATGCGGGGATTTTTGAGGCAAGTATTATATTATCTTGAATCTGATTTTTTCAAGGACCCACAGTATGCTTTGTTTTTAGCTGATCGGGTTCATCGTTGGTTGGATCATTACAAGCATCAAGCGGAAGTAGGTAAAAAATTTATTTTTGGTACAGAAGTGCCAGCGTCAGGTTCAGATTTATCCTTATATCTTAATGATACCATCAACATGGATACTACCTTTTATTATGAAGGGGCCAAGAAAAAAGGGGTTTATTTGACGCATAACATTATGAATTATCTACATACCTCAGATGAGCACTACGTGAAAGATTCTTGGGGTATTTTAGATTGTCAAATCGCTAATTCTAGCCTAATAAGTCAGGTGAATACTAAGGAGCGTAACAAGTACTTTAATGCCATGGTTAATTTAGTAGATGACTATAAATTGCAATTTCAACATATTATTGAATCGAGATGAGGGTTTTAATTACAGGGGGAGATGGTATGCTTGGTTCAAGCATATGCCGAGAGGCGCTAGCGCAAGGGTATGAAGTACGTGTAATGGTGCTTCCCGGAAGAGTCGTAAGCGTACTAGAGGGCTTAGATGTGTCGTATTGTTACGGAAACCTATTAGAGCCTGAATCACTGCATCAAGCGGTGGAGGGCTGTGATTATGTCATTAATGTGGCGGCTTCAACGCAAATTTGGCCTCGCAGAAGCGAAATAATTTGGAAGGTAAATTATGATTCGGTGGAGCATCTCGTAGAGGCGTGTAAAAGATTCAAGGTTAAACGATTCGTTCAGATTGGTACTGCAAATTCTTTCGGACATGGTTCGGCTTCTGAACCCGGAAATGAGCAAACGCCCTTTAACGGCGTGGCTTATCAAATGGATTATGTGGATAGTAAATATAAAGCACAACGTTATTTAATCGACCAATGTAAGGCTGGACAAATTTCTGCTGTCGTAATAAATCCAACCTTTATGATTGGTCCTTTTGATTCGGGTCCTTCATCCGGTAAAATGTTGATGGCGCTATTTAAGGGCTCGCTTCCTGGCTACACTTCAGGGATGAAAAATTTTGTTGCCTCCAAGGATGTCGCTGTAGCTGCGGTTAATGCATTAATTATGGGAACATCCGGTTCCTGCTATATCGCGGGTAACGAGAACTTATCTTTTGAACAGTTCTTTAAAAAAGCATGTGCGGTTCGTGGAATTCCATTCACCCTGAAACAAATTCCAAATTTCTTAATTTATTCCGTTGGCTTTTTTAGTTCGATCTTCGCACGTGTTACGGGTAAAGCCCCAAAATTAGGATATCACATGGCTAAACAAGCAACGATGGAACAGTGCTATTCACCCCAAAAAGCGCGGGATGAATTAAACATGCCGGCGACTCCAGTTGAAGAGGCGATTAGTGACTGTATCGCATGGTGGAAACAAAACAACTATTTATCCTAATCATGTACGCATTTAACCTGAATTTATCATTTTCTTACGAAGAAGTAGTTGCTTCTACAGTGATCTTAACTACAACCATTGCGTTTATTTGGTATTGGTTTTTAGCACAATCAGAAACTATTAAAAACCGATTTTATAGTGCAGATGAGTTTGATGTGGCTTCACGTAAACATATATTTTTCACCAAATACATGGGCTTTTTGATCTTGGGTGTTTTTCCTTTGGTCCTGGTTATGGGTTTATTTGGAACCACCTTGGCTGATGTTGGTTTAACGTGGTATGCTAAGACAACATGGTTTAGCTTTTTTTGGATTGCAGCGCTCTCTATTGCCGTAATTCCTCTAGCATACCGGTCAGCGAAGAAACCGGAAAATCTTATTAATTATCCGCAAATCCGAGCAAAACGTTGGACAAACAAAACCTTTTCAATTAATCTCATTGGATGGTCAATTTACTTGTTTGGGTATGAGCTCTTATTCAGGGGCGTCTTGTTATTTCTTCTAGTTGATACCCTTGGGGTGGTGGTTGCCATAGCCATTAATGTATTGGTTTATGCCATTTCTCATGTCCCAAAAGGCTTATCTGAAACCCTGGGTGCAATTCCCTTAGGCTTAGTGCTTTGTATTTTAACCCTGAAATCAGGAACTATTTGGATTGCCTTCTTTGTACACATAGCACTCTCATTTACTAACAGCTTAACTGCGTTAGCGCATCATCCAGAGATAACGTACATTCATTGGCCTAAAAAGTCTTCAAAAACGAATGGTTAATTTCTATTTACTTCGTGGACTTTCAAGAGAATCGGCTCATTGGGGAACGTTTCCACAGGAATTATTAGATAAATTCCCACAATCGAAGGTTATAGAAATGGATTTACCCGGAGTGGGAATGTTAAACCAAGTAAATTCTCCAACGAACATTGATCCCATTATTGATATTTTAAGAACAACCTATTATTCAAAGGAGGGCACCAATATTTTTATCGCTTCTTCGCTTGCTGCGTTAGTTGCAATAACTTGGGTACAACAGGAAAAAAATGAATTCCACGGCCTTGTTTTGTTATCTCCAAGCCTAAAGGGAATTTGCAAATTCACAGAGCGCTTTAAACCTCGGTCTTGGTATGATTGCGGGGTAATTATGCTGCACCCCTCAGTGCGAGTCAGGGAAAAAAAACTCTTGAAAATTAATTTAAACGACAACGGCTCACGGAATGAAATACTAAACACGTGGATTGGAATTCACAAGACACGACCTTACAAAGCGAGGAATGTGTTTCGGCAATTGCTTGCTGGTACACGATTTAATCTGCTTGACGAACCCATTCGTATCCCAATTTTAATTTCGGGAAGTAAGAAAGATAAGTTGGTTGCTTCTTCGTGCTTTATTAAACTTAAATTAAAATTAGGCGCAGATATTGCCTTGCACGATTATGCCGGTCATGCATTGACCTTAGAAGCATCCGCATGGCTAACAGATAAGATACATTCTTGGCAACAAACGAACGGATTATCATGAAAGTATTTATAACAGGTGCTACAAGCACCATTGGGAACCATTTGGTTTCCCTATTATTAAAGGAAGGCATATCCTTGCATTTGCTGGTCAGAGACCCGAATCGAACAAGGCATTTTACACATCCAAATATTCAGATTTTTCAAGGCGACATTGACTCTGTAGATGCACTTACCCATGCAATGTCGGGCTGCACCCATGTATTTCATTTAGCTGCATTAACCCGTGTTTGGGAAAAAAATCCATCGCGCTATTATGAAGTGAATGTGGGAGGGACATTAAACGTGCTGAAGGTTGCAAAAGCCTTGGGGATAGCGCGCGTTGTTATAACAAGTTCTGCAGGAGGCTATGGTCCGTCAATTAAGGCGGTTGTTACGGAGGAAAAAGTACGTGAAATCGGATTTTTTAATGATTATGAATGTTCTAAAGTACTTTGTGAACTTAAAGCAAAGGAATTTTCAATTGCTGAGCACTTAGAAGTAGTTATTGTTTCACCCACGCGCGTTTATGGACCTACCTTAGATGCCGAGGTTTCTAGCATTACCTTGTTGTTTGATCAATACGTCAACCATTCTTGGCGCTTGATCCCAGGGGATGGACAGGAAGTAGGCAACTATGCGTATATAGAAGATGTTGCCCAAGGACATCTGCTGGCAATGCGTCACGGTAAAAGCGGCGAATCATATATTCTAGGGGGTCACAACATGACATACAATACATTTTTCAGGGTTTTGGCTGAACAGTCAAACATTCAGCGCAAAATGATTCACGCCCCGTTTTTTCTTCAAAATGCGTACGCTACGTTTGAACTTTTTAAAGCGCGGTATTTTGGCGGGGATGCAAAAATCACCCCGCAATGGTTGGCAAAGGGCAAGTATCATTGGGAGGTAGATTGCACCAAAGCAATTAATGCGCTTGGCTATCAAGTTACTCCTCTGGAAAAGGCATTTAGCAATACCATCACCTTTTTAAAACAAAAAGGAAATGAAACAAACCATTAAAGTTCTCGGGGGGCCACTTTTTGTGGTATTAACTTGGAGTATGTTAACTGTTATTTCCTACTTTTTATCGGAGGCGTGCAGGTTGACCACAAACTTTTTTTTACTATTTGCCTTAACTTTCTTGTTGTATTTTGGAACGATGGGATATGGTTTCTTTTATTTTCATGCATTTCCGTCACATCGCATCTCCCCACGCTATTACCGTAAAAAAAAATTTGAAAGCCTTGGATTTTATAACACACTAGGTGTTGAGTTTTTTAGAAAACGCTTAATAAATTCTCCATTCAAGAAATTAAATCAGCGGGTTTATCTGAAGGGAAGAAAAGCATACGTTGAGGTTTTTTATGAAGAAACAAAACGTTCTGAAACGTCTCATTTGATTGGATTATTGATCGGCTTGTTTTTCCATCTGATGTTTATGGCTAACAATGCCTTTGTTGCTTTATCCTGCTCTGTTTTCTTCAACCTCGTAATGAACCTTTATCCGATTTTGCTTCAACGATACAATCGAATTAAAATAAGACCTTGAGGTATGCGGTAATTAACTTGAATTAGGAACTTATTTTTCTTACCTTCGAATTCTAAATTAACGCACCATGAATCAGCAAATAGAAGCCGCATTAAACGATCAGATCAGTAAAGAAGCGTCGTCTTCACAATATTATTTAGCAATGGCTTCTTGGGCAGAAACTAAGGGGCTTTCTGGAACAGCTTTTTTTATGTATGCCCATTCCGATGAGGAACGCTTTCATATGCTGAAATTAGTCAAATTTGTAAATGAGCGAGGCGGTCGCGCAATCGTGCCTTCCATCACCCAACCCCCGTCGGATTTTGATACCGTTCAACGAATGTTTGAGTTGTTATTGGCACATGAACTGACGGTGACGAAATCCATTAATGAGGTGGTGGACATTTGCCTTAAAGAAAAGGATTATACTACCCACAATTTCATGCAATGGTATGTTTCTGAACAAATGGAAGAGGAAGCGTTGGCGAGATCAATTTTAGATAAGTTAAACTTAATCGGAAACGAGAAGGGTGGGATGTATTTATTCGATCGAGAAATGCTAGAAATTGCCAATGCAAGTGCCAATGCCCAAAAGAACAACGGGTAAGAAAACCGTTTTCGTTTTTCTATCTTTTTTATCAAGTTTCCAACTATATTGGAC
>Ga0315899_10004617_pt1 | contig 14869 bp, 9 predicted proteins | sample LakEriMetagenome_2_FD_203518 | JGI IMG/M metagenome (GOLD analysis project Ga0315899, IMG submission 203518) | Freshwater fungal communities from buoy surface, Lake Erie, Ohio, United States - Buoy 4 MA112 | ecosystem: Environmental > Aquatic > Freshwater > Lake | place: USA: Lake Erie, Ohio... | reverse complement strand
CAGATTCTGGAAGAGGGTCGTCTGACCGACAGCCAGGGTCGTTCGGTGGACTTCCGCAACACCATCATCATCATGACGTCCAACCTCGGCACCGCCGACCTGCGCAAGGCCAACGTCGGCTTCACCAAGGGCGACGAAGCCATGAACTACACGCGCATGAAGGACAAGGTGATGGATTCGTTGAAGAACCATTTCCGTCCCGAGTTCCTGAACCGCATCGACGAGGTCATCGTGTTCCACGAATTGGCCAAGAACGAAGTGGTGCAGATGGTGGATCTCATGCTGAAGCGCCTCAGCACGCAGCTGGAAGGTCAGGGTCTGGGTCTCGAGCTCACCGCGTCGGCCAAGGAGCACCTGGCCGACAAGGGCTACGACCCGCAGTTGGGTGCGCGTCCGTTGCGTCGCGCCATTCAGCGTCTCATCGAGGATGCCCTCAGCGAGAAGATCCTGTACAAGCAGTTCCACGCGGGCGAGATCATCGTGGTGGACACCGAGGACGATCCCGATCGTCCGGGCGAGAAGCGACTGGGCTTCCGTTCGGTGGAGGGCTTCAAGCCACCGTCGGCCGTCGAACTGGCCGGCGTGGGCGAGGGCAACACCTCTCCCGAATCCGACACCGAGTAACCCCCGGCGAACCAATTGCCTTCTTGGCTATTCCCCGCCGTAAAACACGATGAGGTCCCCGTACGAGCCGTCGCTCGGCCAGGTCTCCGTGATGGAACAACGGTTATAGCCCTTGCCCGCCGGCATCGACTCTGAATATGAAGTCGAGTAGAAATCACCGCTGAAATCATCGCACTCGTAACTGACATCGAGGTATGTCCCATCCCAGACGGTTCTGATCGTGAACCCAACGATCGTCTCCGTCGATAGTCGTTCGATGCACAAAACGCTGGTGATGTCGTACGACACCTCGACCGTGACAGAGGATTCGGAGCTGTTCAAGACATAGTCACACCCCGAGGTGGAGAATGAATTGCCGCTCGCGACTTCGGAGTATTCCGACGAAGATGTGGAGGTCGCGAAGAACCTCACCGTCGTCGGGGCCGTAACCCCACCTCCCTCGACCGGGAAGACCCTCAGCCGATAGGTGCCGGCTTCCAACGACATGTCGTCCCGTAAGGGACTGTACGAGACGATCCTGCCATCGCTCGTCTGATCATCGGCTTCGTACAAAGTGTCGCCATCCTGCTCGACCATCATCGCAAGATCGAAATCGGCCTCGTTGGAAATCTCCACTCCGAAGAAGGGAGAGTCTTCCAAGTCGGCGTCGGAGACCGTCAAACACACGACGCTTCCCGTTCCGGGGATGGACTGCAACGTCGTTGTTCCTGACACCTCGAGTGTCTCGAGTCCTTCGTCACGACACTCACGACGACGTTCATCGATGATCGCCTCGAACAGCTGCAGATAGGACGTCTCGACACGTGTGTTCCAGAGATACTCGGATCGGAAGACGAGAACTTCATCGGCGATCTCCTTGTCCACTTCGGAGGCCTGTCGGGCACGATCGTCGTGCAACTTGATCGACTTCAGAGTGAGGTTGTCCCCATCGTCATCGGATGTCGAATAGTAGATCTGACCGTCTGCTTCCACGAGTGCCGAGTAGATGTTGTCGTCTTCATCCAGGTCGACCAACGCTCCATCCACGAAGCGCGCGAGAAAGCTGTTCTCGTCCTCGTCTCGATAGACAAAGACTCCCGAATCAGCCGAGACGTAGTCGACCTGGGCGACGTCATTGGAGAGTCGGAACAATTCGTTCGTCTCCACATCGAGCAAGAAGAGCGTGTCTGAAGCGTGGACGAACAGATCCGTACCGGATGAATAGACCGAGATAAATTCTGCATCCACGTCATCCACGTACTCGAGGCCACTCTCGATGAACCCCGTGTAGATCTCGCCCTTGCTACCGTCGAATGCGACGATTCGACCCGAGGCCGGGACTTCGAACCATGAGGTGATCGCCTCCTCGAAGAAGACCTCCTCACCCGGTCTCACTGCAGATGGCTCCGTTGGTTGGACGATCCGCCATTGGTCGATTTCCTTACCTGCCATCGCCTCTCCGATGACCAACGTCTCTCCTGAATCGACCACGAACAGGGAAACCTCCTCCGCGCTGGCGATGCCAGAAACATCCGAACCCTCTTCGGTGCTCGTGATCAGTTCGACACTTACCTCTTCGTCGCCCCCATCCACGGCGATGACCAGGCCACTCGACATCTCGCTGACCACATCTGCGGAGATGGCATCTTCGGGCTGGCGCCACACTTGTTCCTCGCGGAAGTCGTAAACGGCGAGCAGCATCCTGCTTTGATCGTCCTCCCGTTCGTACCCGTAAGCGAAACTCCCGTCGGACGTAACGACGAAGTCCTCCAACTCGAAGTCGTAGCGACCGGTTTGCTGGCCATCGGCATCCGCTTTGAGCACCGAAACTTCGTTCGAATCATCATCTTCGTCGATCGCGAGAACGTCACCCGAATCGAGCACCTGACAGTAGCCGCGTCCGATCAACACTTGATTTCCCTCGAGATCGACCCCGATGCACCGACTTCTCTCGTCCTCGGCAACCGTGACGAAAAACTGGGAACTACGTCGGACGAACGTGGCGGAGATCGAAACATCGTCGTACTCGATCAACTCGAGTTCCTCCCCGGAGCCGGGATCCACGACGATCAAACCTTGGCGATCGTCGGAAGCCCCTACGAGAGCGATACGACCGTTCGAGACCACTAGGAATCGTTCCGAACGGAACTCCCCTTCGGTGAGGATGCTGATTGGTCCGGGGGCTTCGTCCAACCGCAGTCGGAAGCTCTTCGCGAGGAGTCCTTCGAGAGATCCTTTGGACCCGAATTGAACATGATCCAACTCGTCTCCGTCGAGCGTGACCGCCATCAATGTGGCGCTGTTGGAAATTGTGTCATTCCCACGACCAATCAGAAGGTAAGAAGCTCCGCCACACAACAGGATGGCGACACTCAGGAAAATCGCTTTGGACCGTTTCGAACGGGCTCTCCAGGAAGACCATGATCGCAAAGGTGGTTCAGAGGGAAGGCTGGGTATCTGTTCGACGTTCTCGTTCATTGGTGATCAATCCTCACATGCGATGGACACTGGGCTTATTTTCCGGAAAATGAAGTAGCCACTCGGATTCACGTAACTGCAAAGGGTTTCGACGATGTCCTTTGCATTCTCATCTCGCAACAAGATGACACTTCCCTCGTAGTAGTCCGCATCGCCGAACGTTTCGTATTCCGATCGACGCTTCTTGGCCTCCATGATCCAGTCTCCTTCTCGACAGTTCTGCAGAGTCCGAATCACTGAATTGTTGTAGAACGAAACAATGACATCCGGATTGTCCGTTCGGTACATGCTCGCGAAAGCACTCACGCACGCGATGGGCGGGGCCTCGTAAACAATGGGCTCATAGACGAAGGCGCGACTCGATGGTGCATATCGGAGTACGTGTTTGACGAAGTATCCGGCGGTGTCCTCGACGTTGTAGCCGAACAGTTCGTTCGTCGATCCGTCGTAATCCAGGTTCGTGGCTCGGGTTGTTGTGCCGGACATCGCGTGGTAGATCTCGCCCCATTTCCACTCGCAATCCACCTGATAGAAGACGGATCCGAATGGCTTCTCGTCGTTGCGCTCCTCCGAGTTGAAGAAGAACACGAACTCCAGCGCGCCGTCGAGGTTGAGATCGAGACTCAGAACTCTATCCGGCGCGTAGTTGTGGAGAGCCGGCATCAACTTCGATCGTTCGACCCATTGATCCGACGAGAACTCGAGGAACCGAGGGGTGATCGAGTCGTACGCAGTTGCAAACTGGCCACATTGTGACGAGGAAATCTCCGATACCGGTATTCCTCCGTTGAAGAATGAGTAGAGACCCAATGACTCCTGTGGGTCCGCGGGTGTAGTGAACTGCGCGACGCTGGTCGTCGTAGTTTCCGATGCATCGGATTCATCATCGGAAGTGTCGTCTTCCCGAGCCTCCTGGCCACCATCTGGATCGTCGAGCACCCGTTCCGGTTCGTTGCTGGAGGAGTCAGAACCGCTGCATCCCGAGAGAACGATCAACGTTCCAATGACCAAAGAACCGGTCATCCGGCGCGCTTTTTTGCCAAATACCATGAGCGGACGTTAGTGCTAAGCGAGGGGCTACTTTGACACCTCTCCCGCTGGGCCTCGGCCAGTAACGAGATGAGTCTCTCCCGGCCTCATGTAGTGGGCCGCCGGACGTGACCTTGTCACCTTTTCCTTGTCTTCGAAGACGACAACTCCGACACTTGTCGGGTCCGTGAAGGCCATGGATTCCCGTCGGGAAAAATAGGTGCAGCCTGTCCCCGAAATCAACGACGACACGGGTTGGTTATCAACAAAGGCCCTCGATCGTTTCGTTGAGATCGCGGATACTGATGCTTTTGGATCGTACGAAGTTGGGACAGTCCCCTCGCTGATCCAATCGAGATCGTAATGATCTGTCTTTTCTCCAACATCTGTGGACAATGATTTGTCCGCCATGTTCCAGAAGCCGGCATCCAAGTTCGATCGCCAATCCTGGATTCTCGCGCGCAATTCAGTCATCGCTCCTGCAGAGTCCGGGCATCGGTGGTTGCGCTTCATGACCGTGTTGGATATGACGGGAACGGACGACGTAGGGGCAACGCCTCCACCCAAGGTTTGGCTCGCTCCAAGTCGACAACCGGTATGAGGAGTCGCGGAGTCCCAACTTCGCCTTCTCCGGATTCTCGGCGCATGTGGCGACTGCGTGTCGCACAAGCGGGTCCTTGAACGAGCGTTTTCAGGGCCAGTAGTAGACCAACACCACCGAGGTGCCGGCCGGTACCTCACCGTCGGGTTGCACCATCTGATACTCGGCCAGTTCCTCGGGCGACGACAACCACACGCCCACGTTGCGGGACTCGTCGTCAGGGTCGACGAACCACTGCACGTTCGCCACGGGGTCGGCCGATTCACCCTCTTCGTACGTCCAACCACGATCCTCGAAGTGCTCGCGCACGATCGCGAACGCCTCCGTCCCGTCACCGCGCACCGCGAAGTACTCGGCATACGCGTCCACCCGATCGGTGTCGAAGTACCAATCCATCGTGGCGTCATCCAACCGCGACGCGTCGATGTCGACGATCCCGTCCCACCACTGCGGCTTCTCCACCAACACGTCAGGGTCGCACTCGGTGCCATCGGCCGGTAGTCGCAACGAGGTGAACAACTCCGACGCGATCTCGTCCACGCAACGCGACGCGAGAATGTGCGAGTGTCCCTCGCCGTTGAACACGGCCAAGCGGGCCTTGTCTCCGAGACGCAGAACCATCTCCTCCGACCAACGCAGCGGTGTGGCCGGATCGTTCGTACCCCCGAGCACGACGATCGGAATCGACGCCGTCACGTCGATCTCGAAGATGGTGGGATCACCGAACGCGTCATCGCACGACGCACCGAGATCTTCCACTTCGTAATCGCGGCTGTACCAGGGTGCCTCGTCCTTCAACTGCTCGAGTAGCGCCTCCGGATTCTCGGGTTCGAATGCATACGTGCCACTGGCGCATTCGATGATGCTGTACGCGTCCACCAACGTGGCGTACGAACCGTCCTCGGCGCGTCCCATCCAGAAATCCGCCATTTCCAGCAAAGCCTGACCGTCGCCACCGGCTGCCGACGCCAACGCATCGCCCAGGAACGGCCAGTCGGCCTCGCTGTAGAGGACGGAAATGGTCGCGGTCTCCATGACCACGTGGTTCACCTCGCGACCGTCGTCGGCCACGAGCGGCTCGGCGTCCAGTTCGTCTTCCAACGCCAACCAGTCCGCCTTCACGTCGCTCGAACTGAACGCACAGGCTTCGGCGTCGTCCTCGCACCATTCCACCCACGCATCGAACGACTTCTCGAAACCGACCGCCTGGGTCAACTCGGACTCGTCGGCCGAATCACCCTGCGGGTCGTAGGCGGCATCGAGGAACATGGACCGGACGTTGTCGGGGAACAAGGTGGCGTACACGCCACCCAGGTAGGTGCCCCACGAGATGCCCAGAAAGTGGATCTGCTCCACGTTCATCGCCTGACGAATCTGATCCATGTCGCGAGCGATGTTCTCGGTGGAGTAATGGCGCAGTTCCTCGCCGTACTCGACCACGCACGGATCCTCCGCCTCGAGCCACTCGTCGTAGAGCGCCTGCTCATCGTCGTCGTCCGGCGTGTAGTCCAAATACATGAAGCGGTCCGTCTCGTCGTCGGTCTGACACTTCAATCCACCCGACCGATCCACGCCGCGCGGGTCGAAACCGACGATGTCGAAGTCCTCCAAGCCCAGCGAATCGATCATGTCGGGGCCCGAGTAGTAGGCGAAGTCCACGCCCGAGCTGCCCGGACCGCCGTCGTTGACCAACAAGACGCCCTTGGCCTTGCTGGACTGAGCCGGATAGCGCAACAGCGCGATGTCGATGGTCTGCTCGTCGGGATTCCGGTAGTCCAGTGGAACCGTCACCGTGCCGCACTCGACCGTGTCATCTCCGGGGAACTCGTCGCACGCTTCCCACTCCACCGGATCGATGTCGACCGGCATCACGATTTCAGCCGGAGACGAGCAGGCGTTGGTGCCGACGATCAATCCGAGCACGCACAACAGGCTTTTCGTTCGCACATTCGACATCATCCGAGCTCCTCGTCTTCCAGTCGGCAAATGACATTCACGTCGATCCCGATGTTCTCCACCTCGGCGATCAACTCGGTGTTCAGCGTGATCAGGGTGATGGTGCGTGCCCCGACCTCACGACACAAATCCAACGTCACGTCGATACGCGCCGATTCATCGGTCGCTTCTGCGAATTCCCATCCTCGTTGTTTGGCTGCCCGTACGAACGAGGCTCGCGCAGGCTCGACGTCGGATCCGACGATCACACCACGACACGAACCACCCATTCGCAAAGCCGACAATTCGGTTCGGAGATCGACGCGACAATCACCCAAGATCCGTGCCGAAGCCTCTTGATCCATGACGATCAGATCCGGCTCGAGGTAATCGGCTTCCAAATAGAAGCGCATGTTCTCGAAGTTGACCCACGTCGCCCCCCGATCCAACGGGACCGGTTCGTCATGGGTTAGCGCCTTCGTGGTCCCCGACAAGTTCGCTCGGCTCTCCACTCGCAAAACGTCGAAGCCGTGCTCGTCCGACTCGATGTACGGGAGCCATCCGTTCGTGGAACGAAAACTCCCCACCACCTCCCGCATGTTCTCGGCGAACTCTCCCTTGGGAATCCGGGTTTGGAGACGCTCGGCCACCCGTTGCAACGCCTCACCTACCATCGCGAACTTCAGGCCGCTCGAACTCAATAGGTCTCTGCTGTCTGAGCGCTCCACCAGCACTTCCAAAAGGGCGGCCGCCATATCCCTAGTGGACGAGGAACGAGCTCGCCGTGTCGCTTCCACCTCGACGCTGAGAAGGATGTCCCGACGAGCATCCTGTCCGATCCTGTCGGCACCTGCGATCAGGGCCTCGGTCAGAGGTGCGCGCAACGAATTCGATGTGGATTCATTCGCCGTCGTGTGATCGCTGGTGGGGCTCGACACTTCGATGATGTTCAATTCGCGGAGATCGCGGGGGCCGAGACGACCAAGGCGACGTCGCAAATTCTCGACCTTCGTGTCGAATTCCGCGTACCTGATGACACTCGGTTTCGTGAAACATCCACTGTCGGTCGACCGGTGTCCGAGGCCCTTTTCGCCGACGAAGCTCTTCACGTCGTAGCAGGCGCGAAGAATGGCGTACTCGCCCTCCCAGCGCATGAACACCGACGGTCTTTCCTTACCACGTCGTCCGAGGCGATCGATGGGCATCGGCCCGTCGTACGGAATACGAGCGATCAGCACGTCGCCCGGTCGGAGAGAACGTATCCACCACGGTGCCCCGCCCAGGAACTCTTCAGCGGCTTCACGGCCCCAGTCCGCGCTCGGTTCCCGACGCACTCTGGTCTCGAGTGGGTTTCGAAGGGAATTCGGCATCACGCTCTCGACGACATGTCCCCACGAATGCGACACGACTCGCGCTCGGAAGGTGTCGTCCGGGAAGGGCGTACCACCGGAAAGTTGCTCCGAGGTGACGACGCCACAGACACGCCACTCTTCGTTCACCCATGCATAGGCGCCGTCCATCAGGCGTCCGATCACACGAACCTCGACGATGTCTCCGGTCACCTTGGAAACGTTGCCGTCGAGAACGAAGTAGCGCAGATACCGCGCGTACTCCTGGTCCGGCGTATCGGAACCTTCAGCTTCGTCGGGCATTTCGTACGAAGGAGGAGCGATTTTCTCCATTTCCAGCGACAGTGCCTCGATCCGAATTGCCAAGTGGTCCATTCGTGTGCGGAGATCGTCGCCCAATTCGGCGACCATCGTTCCGATCACTGCCAGCACCTCCGTGGGGACGACGTTCGTCTCCACTGGAGCCTCGGCCTCGACCATCGCCTCGGGACCACTCTTCTCACCTCGGCGCCACCATCGTCCCATCTCGATCTCCCTTCAGGGGACATCATGCTTCGTCCGGATGTATGCGCGAGAGTGCGCGAACAAAACAGTGTTGATGCGTCAGGGCAGGATCTGACTGACGCTCAAGATGGCGCGGGCGTGCGTGAGGGCCTCGCCCGGTGCCAGTGATCCGCCCAGTTCGACGATGAACGTGGTGTCGTCGGGATAGGTGCGCCGTTGCCACGTGGCCGCCACTCCGGTGTACGTGCCGCCGGGAACTCCTTCCAACGGCAAGCCGGTGAGACGCGCGTACTCCTCGCGCACCATCTTGTCGGGTCCGGTCGATGGCGCGATGCTGAAGGCATCCTGGTGGAACCACACGGTCAGGTCCGGTCGCAGCTGCTCGACGTACGACACCATCACCTGCGTCTCGGGCTCACTGGCACTCGACGGTCCCGCGTACTGCCAGTTGCCCGGTTGCGCGATCGGCCCCCACTCGTAGGGGAAGTTGCGATTCAGATCCACCCCGTTCGCGTTGTGGCGCTGGTTCATCGCCAGCCCGTCGACGTTCAATGCCGGCATCAGATACAGATCGACATTGGCCGGAATGTCGGTGGGTGCCATCGTGCGCAAGTGATCGATCACCTCGAGTCCGGCTTGTTCGTCTCCATGAATCACTCCGACCACCAGCACCACCACCCGAGCGGGATCGTCCGCTGACATGCGCGCACCGGACGTGTCGAGTCGATGGATCACATCGATGGACGCACCCTGCACCGAGGTGCCGATGGAGAAAGTGGACTCCGTCGGGGGCAGTGTCGAGGTTGTCGACGTCGTCGAGGTCGTGGTGGTTGTCGTGATGGTCGAGGTCGTGACAGGACTCGTCGTGGAGGACGGTGCCACCACCGTTTCGTCCGCGCAGCCGATGATGCCCCCGGTCATGAACAGTCCGATCACGAGCGTGCGCCACATCTTCATCGGATCAACCCTCTCTCGCCGGCGTCGTTTCCTCCATAGTTGCCGACGCGAGGATGAGGAGTGCGACATAATCGACTCGTGAGCCTGCAGACCGACATCGCCGCGTCCCATCTGGAAACCCTGATCGAGCGACTCACCGGTGTTCACAAAGCCGTTCCCGACGCCGAGGGCGACTATTCGGTCCACTTACGTGGCGCCACCTTCATGACGCGTATCGACGGTGACGACTTACCCATCTGCCGGATCTACGCCATCATCAGTGATGGGGTGGAAAAGACCTCCGAACTGTTGGAGGCGCTGAACGCCATCAACGTCCGCCTCACCTTTCTGCGCATCATCTGGGTCCGCAATCAGATCCTGATGGAGGGCAACCATCTCGCCCTCACCATGGACGAGGCCGAGTTCGCGGCCAAGTGCAACGACATCGCCAACGCAGCCAACGCCTTCGGTGATGCCTTGGTCACCGATTTCGGGGGCACCGCGCGCTTCAAAGCCTCCCAGGACTCCGGCTATCTGACGGTGCGTGAGGGACAGGGTCCCGTTTACCTCTGATCGCGACGGGTCACCAACTAACCTCGAAACGTGTCGTGGCGTCGTCTTTTCCCCGTGGTCGGCGTCCTGTTGATGGTGCTCACCGGTTGTCGCGTCGACATGTACATCGACGTCACCGCCGATGACTCCGGGGCCGGCACCATCACGGTCACCGTCGACATAGATGTGGAAGCCGCCACGTTGGTCCCCGGTTTGGCCGAGGACCTGCGCCTCGACGATCTCATCGCCAGCGGCTGGACCGTGGAGGGCCCCACGCAGGTGAACAACGGCGGCCTGCGCGTGGTGGTGCGCTTTCCGTTCGAATCGCCCGCCGAAGCCAACATGGCTCTGGCCCAGATCAGCGGACCCAACGGACCGTTGCGTGATGCGGCCGTCAAGCGCACCGTCGACGGCCGCACGGTGAACACCACCCTCGATGCCACACTGCAATTGGTCGGAGGAGTCGAGGCCTTCAGCGACGCCGACCTCAGCAACCTCATCGGCGCCACTCCGTGGCGCAGCACCGCCGAGAAGTTGGGTGTCGACCTCAACACGTCGTTCTCGCTCACGTTGTCGGCCAACCTTCCCGGTGAAATCAAGAAGAGCACCGGGACCGTCGCCGACGGCGGCGTCATCTGGAATGCCCCCACCGACGGCACCGCGCAGACGGTGGTGCTCGGCACCGCCGAGACCAAGGTGGACGGCAGCATCTGGAAGACCATCGCCAACATCATCGGCGGTCTGCTCGGGCTGTGGCTCATCGCCATGGGCCTGCTGATCGTGATCGTTTTGCTGGCCCGTCGACGCAAGCGCCCAATCACTCCGCGCCAACGTCGCACCGCGTCGACGTCACGTGACACGTCGGACCCCCGCGCCACACCCGACGCCTAACCTTCACCCATGGCCCGCCTACGTCTCGTCTACAACTGCTCCGACTGCGGCGCGTCCTACCCCAAGTGGAACGGCAAGTGCTCGGCGTGCGGTGCCTGGAACACCTTGGTCGAAGACGTCGAAGATCCGAACGCGTCCGACATCGCTTCGCTGGCGGCCGGCTTGGCGTTGGTTCCGGCGGCCACCGCGCAACGCATCGGCGAGGTGGACACCACACACGGCACACCGCGCTCCACCGGCATCGGCGAACTGGATCGCGTGCTGGGTGGTGGATTGGTTCCGGGATCGGTCACCTTGCTCGGTGGCGAGCCGGGCATCGGCAAGAGCACGTTGCTGTTGCAGGCATTAGCCGCGTGGCCCGGTCGCACCTTGTACGTCTCGGCCGAGGAAAGCGCGCAACAGGTTCGCATGCGTGCCGAGCGCCTCGACGCCGTTCGACCCGACCTGTGGCTGTTGGCCGAGACCGTTCTGCCCCACGTGGTGAAAGCCATGGACGAAATCGAGCCCGAGTTGGTCATCATCGACAGCATCCAGACCATGGTCGATCCCGAGCTGGGTTCCTCGCCCGGCAGCGTGGTGCAGGTGCGCGGCTGCGCCCACAAGCTGGTCATGGAAGCCAAGCGTCGCAACGTGCCCGTCATCCTGGTGGGTCACGTCACCAAAGAAGGTGGCCTGGCCGGACCGCGCGTGCTCGAACACGTCGTCGACACCGTGCTGCAGTTCGAGGGTGATCGACATCACGCCTTGCGATTGTTGCGCGCGTCGAAGCACCGCTTCGGTCCCACCACCGAATTGGGATTGTTCGAGATGGTCGAGCAGGGTCTTCGCGGCGTCCCCGATCCCAGCGCACTCTTCCTCGCCGATCGTCAAACCGGTATCGCCGGCAGCGTGGTCATTCCCACACTCGAGGGCCAACGGCCACTCATGGTCGAACTTCAGGTGCTCACCAGCGCGGTGAAGGGCGACACTCCTCCACGGCGCAGCGTGCAGGGTTTGGATTCCACGCGCTTGTCCATGTTACTGGCCGTGTTGTCACAACGTTTGCGCCAGCCGGTGGGTCAACACGACGTGTACGCGTCCGTCGTCGGCGGTGTGAAGATCACCGAACCCGGAAGTGATCTCGGGTTGTGCCTCGCCGTGTTGTCCGCGCTCGGTCACCAGCCCATGCGACCCGATGTGGTGGCGTTCGGCGAAGTGGGCTTGGGTGGCGAGGTTCGCCAGGTGCCCCATGCGTCGCGGCGTCTGGCCGAGGCCGCCCGACTCGGATTCGGCACCGCCATCGTGCCGGCGAAGTCACCCGAGGTCGACGTCGACATCAAAGTGGTGCGCGTGAACTCCGTGCGCGAGGCCATGAAGGCCCTCGGCATGAGCGGCAAAACCGAGAGCTGACTCACCCGACGGACGTCGGCATCACCTGTCGATGGGAACATCTGCCGCCGTCAGTCGGATCAGATCGTCGATCTCGGTGAGGCCCAGTCGGTACACCCGTTCGGCCTGATTGGCTTTCATCAGGTTCACCAGATGGCGAGCCGAACGCGCGTTGCCGAAGTCATCCGATCTACGGGCGTCATCGAACCATGCGTCCACCACGTCGCGCGCGTCCGAGTCCACCATGAAGGACTGAATCAGCGCCATTCGGTTCAGCACTTTCCACAATTCGTCGTTCGAGTACGGGGCAAAATCCAAGGTTGCCGACACCCGGGAGGCCAGTCCGGTGTTCATACGTATGAACTCCTCCATCTCCGCGGGATAACCCGCGAAGAACACCGCGAAGTCATTGCGATGGGTCTCCATCAGTTGGATCAACTCCGCCACGGCTTCGTCACCGAAATCGGTTCCACCCATGTTCAACGAATACGACTCGTCGATGAACAGGACGCCACCGAGAGCCTGGGTGACGATGCCCCGTGTCTTCAACGCAGTGTGCCCGATGTACCCCGCCACCAGGTCGGCGCGCGACGCCTCGATGAACTTGGGCGAACGCACAATTCCCAGTGCCGCGTACAGCTCGGTCAACAGACGAGCACCAACCGTCTTTCCCGTTCCCGGCTCGCCACGCAACACCAAGTGCCGCGGCATTTCCACGTTTCCCACCAGGCCTGACCGACGGCGCAAATTTTCCGTGTGACACTGCGCCACCAACGACCGGGCCCACTCGTACACGGCGGTCATGCCCTCCATCTGGGCCATCTCACCGAGAATGGATTCGATGTCACGAGGATCGAAGACCGACGCCCGACGACTCGACGCCATCTTTCGGCGATCCTCGGCCGTGGGGGCCAAGTCTCGGTCCCGCGACAAAATCGATCTCTGTCGTCTCTTCATGTCGTCGAAAAGATCCGTAGTGGTTACGTCTATGGTGGAGGTCGACTCCACATCGGACAACGGTGCGTACTCGACCGCGATCTCCAGTCCGTGAGTACGTAACAGACGACGAGCCTCGGTCCAGTCACCGTTCGACTGCCGTCGGATTTCGCGAATCAGATCCCGTAACGCGTACTCTGCCGACTCCCGAGGTGGGTCGATATCCCGCAGTATCTGCAGAGCTCGAACGTTCGGATACCAGTCCTCGTCCCGGAGGCCGGTGTCTTCCCGTTCGTCGAAGCCGATGTTCAGGAGGATCAGGATCTCCTCGTCCGACAAGTGTCGGTCATCGACCATCTCGATTTCGTGAAGGTCCGGCCGCTCCAGTTCGTGTTCGAAGTGGTGTTCGTGTTCGTAGTACAGGTTTGATTCATTGTTCATGTGTACCCCCGATGGGGGAACGATCGGCGCACTCGTGACCGTGCGAAGAAAATCAGAACTTTTTGCCCCGTAATCAGGCGGGCGGAAACTCTGCCGTACCCCGGGCGTACGGTGATGAGCGAGCCGAAAGGAGTGAACGTGACCACCGAGACCGTCGGAACCCATACGGGTTCGCCGGTCGCCGTACTTCCCGCTTTGCAGCGCATCGTCGACGAACTCCCTTTCGTCACCTCGGTGCGCGACGCCGCGACTCTGCTGCAAGAACTCGAGATCATGGCCCGCCAAGTCGAGGCCACCAAGTCCCTCCTGGCCGCCCAGGTGTATACGGCCAACCTCCATCGTGCCGACGGCTACGTGAAGGTGTCGTCGTGGGCCCGCTCCGTGGCCCGCCTCTCCGCTCACCACGCCAACGATCTATCCATCGCGGCCCGCCTCATCGCCGACTATCCCAACGTGGGTCGGCATTACTTCGCCGGCACAATCGCCCCCGACCATGTGCGGAGATTGGGTTCACTGCACCAGAACAAGCGGGTCACTGCCCACCTGGCCGAGTTCATGCCTCTCTTCCTGGACTGGGCCACCACACTCGACATCGACACGTTCAACTCGGCCACACGGCGCTGGGAGCAGCTCACCGACGCTGACGGTACCCACCGCCACAGCGATCTCGTCCATGACGATCGCGACGCGTCCATTCACACCTTCGACGACACCACCTACATCGACGCCAAAGTGGGCAACGTTCAGGGCACTCTCATGCACGAGGTGCACCAGCGCTTCTGCGAACGCGAACTGCAGGCCGATCTGGCCGAGCGCGATCGTCTCGGCTTGGACGATCTGCCACGCACGGCTCGTCAACGTCGAGCCGACGCTTTGCACGCCATATTCGCCGCGGCCGCCGACACTCTGCCCCCTGCGGTGGAACCCCTCGTCAACATCGTCATCGACGGCGCCACCTACGAAGCCGCCTTGCGGGCCATCGCCGACAACACCCCTCTGCCCTCGTTGGCCGGCACGCCGGACACCTTCACCTCGCGCCGATGCGACACCCTTGGCGGAATCGCCGTCGATCCCATCGCCGCCGTCACCTTGTCGTTGCTCGGGCAGGTGCGGCGCGTGGTGATGGACTCCTCCTCCACCGTCATCGACCTCGGCCGGCGATCTCGATTGTTCACCGGAGCGTCCCGCGAAGCGATCTTCCTTCGAGGACGACGATGCATCTGGCCCGGATGCGGCCTCCCCCACA
>Ga0315899_10004616_pt1 | contig 14872 bp, 11 predicted proteins | sample LakEriMetagenome_2_FD_203518 | JGI IMG/M metagenome (GOLD analysis project Ga0315899, IMG submission 203518) | Freshwater fungal communities from buoy surface, Lake Erie, Ohio, United States - Buoy 4 MA112 | ecosystem: Environmental > Aquatic > Freshwater > Lake | place: USA: Lake Erie, Ohio... | reverse complement strand
CAACCGGATTGCTGCCTCCGTTTACCTCATCACCATCGTTAATGCCATCGCCGTCGGTGTCGGGATTGGTATTGTCTGTTCCATAGAACGACTCGTCAGTATTGGTTAATCCGTCATTATCGCAGTCGTTTGTTCCAACTGCGCTGAAATCGGGTGTGCAAGAATCAAGTGGATCGCTTCCGCTCTCAACTTCTTCTCCATCGGTGAATCCATCTTCATCTGTATCCGGGTTGGTATTATCGGTTCCTGCCAGTATTTCACCATCGTTGTCCAAACCATCGCCATCGCAATCGGCCGTGCCTAGCGCATTAATATTCGGGTCACAAGGGTCAACAGGACTGGTTCCATTATTCACTTCTTCTCCATCTGTGTCGCCATCTCCATCGCTATCTGGGTTGTTAGGGTCGGTGCCTGCCAACGCTTCTTCATCATTGGTAAGTCCATCTGCATCACAATCATCGGTTCCGAGTCCTGTGTTATTGGGGTCGCAAGCATTCAATGGATCACTTCCGTTGTTGATTTCGTCTCCATCGTTAATGGTGTCTCCATCCGTATCCGGGTTGTTTGGATCGGTTCCTAGCGCAGTTTCTTCGCCATTGGTAAGTCCATCGACATCGCAATCAGCAGTATCACTTGCAGCACTTGGATTTGGGTCGCACGATTCAACCGGATTGCTTCCGCCATTTACTTCATCACCATCGTTGATGCCATCTCCATCTGTATCGGGGTTGGTAGTATCTGTTCCGTAGAAGGACTCGTCTATGTTGGTGAGTCCGTCGTTATCGCAGTCGTTAGTACCAATAGCATTGAAATCAGGTGAGCATGAATCGAGCGGATCACTTCCACCATTCACTTCCTCGCCATCGGTCAATCCGTCTTCATCGGTATCCGGGTTGTTGTTGTCCGTGCCGGCTAGTAGTTCACCATTGTTATCCAAACCGTCACCATCACAATCTGCTGTGCCTACAGCATCAATGTTCGGATCACAAGGGTCAACCGGACTAGTACCATTATCCAATTCATCTCCATCGTTATCGCCATCACCATCGGTATCTGGGTTATTCGGGTCAGTACCTGCCAATAGTTCTTCATCGTTGGTCAGGCCATCCAAATCACAGTCGTCGGTACCCAATCCAAGGTTCACCGGATCGCACGAATTGAGTGGATTACTGCCGCTATTTACTTCATCTCCATCCGAAACCCCATCGCCATCGGTATCCGGATTGAGGTTGTCGGTTCCTGCCGTTGCTTCTTCATCATTGGTAAGTCCATCGGCATCACAGTCATTGGAGCCTAAGGCCGCCGGATCGGGATCACACGGATTATTAGGATCGGAGCCTGCGGCTATTTCTTCTGTATCGGTTAGACCATCACCATCCGTGTCGATTACTCCTTGGGTAACGTTGATGGTTACTTGAGCTGTATCGCAGAGTGATAAATCACAGGCGGAATAGGTAAAAAATACGCTTCCTACGAAATTCGAAGCTGGTTCATAAGTGAAATCGCCATTGGTGTTGATGGTCAGAGTTCCGCTCGCAACATTCGATACGACACTAAAAGTGAGTGCATCATTTTCAATATCCGTCACATTCGAAGTAAGTGTGGCTGTATATGATGTTTGATTGTCAATGTCAACATTTTCGTCTGTGGCAACCGGTGCATCATTCACAGGATTTACGGTAATACTAACAATTGCGGTGTCACAATTTGAATTGACATCGCACGTGATATAGCTGGCTTCATCCGTCCCTGCATAATTCGCATTAGGCGTATAAGTAAACGAGCCATCACTATTCAAAACAAATGTTCCATTAGATGTGGCATTCACTATGGACGCCGTAATGGGGTCACCATCTGCCTCAGTATCATTATCTAGGACGTTGCCTGTTATTACAGTATCTTCATTGCCACTGTAGGCGTCGTCATTGGCAATCGGTGCGCTGGGCGTTGTGCTCACCGAAATGGTAATGGAAGCTGTATTTGAAGTTGCACCTTCATTGTCGTTTACGGTGTAATTGATAGAGGCGCTTCCGGTAAAATTGATTGCCGGAGTGAACGTAATTTCGCCTGTTGTTGTGTCTACACTCCACGAACCACTTGCTGTGGTTATTGTTGTTTGCTGACCGGGTGTGGCAGTATCAATATCAAGGCTGCTAATTACAATCGAGCCATCGGCATCGGTATCGTTTGCTGTAATGTTGCTTAGTGTTATGGGAGTATTCGCATTGGTTGTTCCACTATCGTTGCCTGCAATCGGAGGAATATTTGGACAAGGTAGCGCTATGGTTGGATCGGTGTCCAGAATTGTAATGGTCTGACCTGCGATGTCTCCCGGTGTGACGGCCACCAATACGGTTTTCGAGATTTCATTGCGGTAGGGGAACTTAACGCGCACATAAGCTACTGAGTCGGGATTGATACCACCAAAGTGCAGCACTGCATTTCCGAATCCGCCATATCCTTCTCCTGCTCCAACGGATGATAAATAGGTAATGGTGTTCTGTCCGCAATCAATGAGTTCTGCAGTAGCGCCATTGGCTAACGCAGATGCACCGCTTCCTAAGTCCCAGCGGGCATTTACCTTTAGATAATTCGAATTATTTAGGTTGTTCTGCCATAATTGATTCGGGGCGTTGTTCACGCTCACATATAAGTCGAGGTCACCATCGTTGTCATAGTCAACAAATGATACTCCGTTGGCGTCGCCTCCAGGATTTATTCCGAAATTAACGGGTGATGAAGGACGCGAGAACTGCAGCGTGGAAGGGTTTTCGTTGATGAAAAGATACCCTGTTGTAAATACGTTGGCCAGGTAAAGGTCAATGTCACCATCGTTATCAACGTCACCGGCTGTAATACCATCGATATTAGAAGAACTCAGGTTGATGCCCGAAGAAGAAGAGGGTTCTCCTGTAGCGACAAGTGTTCCATTGTCATTTCTCCAAATTTGATTGGTTCCATTATCAGTCCAGAAGAGGTCTAGGTCACCGTCGTTATCGAAGTCGGCCCACAATACGCCGCCTTTGTTGCTATTGACGGCGTTTTGATTGAAAGCTGATTCGGTAAAAGTTCCGTTCCCTTGATTAACGAATACGTCGCCGGAAGATTGACGTCGTGCACAGACATCTACATAACCATCAGCATTGAAATCGGCAGCAGCGGCGTAATCTCCGGAAACGCCACCTGTTGGAAGCCCTGTGTTTAAGTTATTTTCTGCAGTGAATTGTCCTGATCCATCGTTAGAGAGAACGTCGACCCCAAATGCGTGGTCATCTACAATCATATCCAGATCACTATCGTTATCATAGTCTACCAGCACAATACCTTCTGCATTAATTCCGCCGCTTATGGATGTAATCGTTTGATTGGGAGTTTGGGTAGAACTTCCAAAACTATAGGCGGGAGTCGCTGTCGCTCCTTTATTAAGCCAAACCTCAATGCGGTTGAAGGTATTGACTACGAAGTCGGTATAGCCGTCGTTGTTGAAGTCGCCTGCTACTGCCGAACGTTCTTTCACTGAAGAAGCAAGAGCCTGGGCATGTGTAGAGGTTACATCACTAAACGATGCACCCGCATTGGAGAAGTATAGGCGACTTCCCGCTGAAGTGTTTTCAGTATTTAACACCAAGTCGAGGTAACCGTCTTCATTGAAATCGGCCCAGCATACCCCGGCATCTTTGGCACCGGCAGTCGCTAGACCAACACTTGCAGCCACATTAGTAAATGTTTGGGTGATCCCGGAAAGACCGTTCATAAGAAGCACTCCTAATAGGAACGCTATGCGCAAAAAGGTTTTCATGCTGAAATACGCTTTAATTACAGAAGTTGGTTTTGGATTGGTAAATACCCATGTGTGGTATTACACCTTGTAATGTCCAAATCAAATGGATTAAACGAATGGAAAGGCAGTGCGAAAATGAATGTGCTAACACCCATCTGTTTATTGAGTCTTTGTTTCCTTAAATGGTTCATTTTAGATGAGATAGCTGAATAGCGTGTATTTTTGGAATATGATGAATCTTCAGGAAGTATCGACTGAAATGACGCTCGCGCAAGCTCAGAGAGAGGTGCATGCATGGATTAGTTCAGTAGGCGTTCGCTATTTCAGTGAGTTGACCAATATGGCCTTGTTAGCCGAAGAAGTTGGCGAAGTAGCCAGAATAGTTGCAAGGCGCTATGGTGAGCAAAGCGAAAAACCTAGCGATGCGGAAAAAGAGCTGGCGGATGAATTATCGGACGTACTATTTGTACTGATCTGTCTGGCAAATCAGACCGGCGTGAATTTGGAGGATGCTTTCAAGAAGAACCTTGAGAAGAAGACAAAACGCGACTTAACGCGTCATCAAGAAAACCCGAAGCTGAAATAATCAATACCGTTCTAAGGCGGGGTCAACGCTGTCTATCCATGCTAAGATGCCACCCCGCAATGAGTTGACATTGCTAAATCCCAAGCGCTGAAGATGCTCTACTACTGCTTCCGAGCGACGTCCCGATTTGCAATGAATCACAACAGGTATGTCTTTTCTAATCTCACCTAATCTTGAGGAAATTTCGGCCATAGGAATGTGTGTTCCTTGGATAGTGCAGGTAGCAACTTCATAATCTTCACGGATATCAATAAGCTGATGTTCCAGGCCCTGAGATTTCCATTGGGATAGCTGGGATGCTGTAATTTGTGAAGATATCTCCGTCATGCTTTAAATTTCTGAACAGTATTTTCAGGAAGAAAATCAAAAAATGTGTCGCCACGCAATCCAAGACGCAAGCATTCCAGTGGAATAACTTCGTTTTCCGCGATGTTACCGAGATTGACGTTTGCACCGAATTGTTTGATAAAATACACCTGCTGTGGTTTTTTTGGGGCCTCCCAAAGAATATCCTCTGGGTTTACATTCTTAATAATTTTATTGATGAGGAGCACGTGCGCCTGACCATTGGGACGATAAATACCAACGGTGCCACTTTCACGAGCTTCTGCAATTACCTTCCAGGAACCGGCAGAAAGTTCATGTTGCATCATCTTGATCCATCGCGCAGGTGAAATCAAAATACCTTCCTCTTTTGAACCAACTTCCGAGAGCACTTTGTAGTTTTTCGCGAAGCTGCTTATAATCTCGCATTTCTTGTCGTGAGGTATGCTCATACTACCGTCCGATATTTCAACGGTATCCAATCCAAGTGCGTCTACATACTTTTTGTAATCATCCATTTGGCCTCTCACATAAAAGGCTTCGAATAGGGTGCCCCCAACATATACTCGGATGTTAGCTTTTTTATAGAGTTTTACTTTTTCCTTCACGTTACCCGCAAAGGCTGACGTTCCGAAACCAAGCTTAACGATATCGACCTGATCAGCGGCGCTATCAATTAAGTCTTCAGCCTGACGTAAGCTCAGGCCTTTATCCATAACCATTGTCAACCCCGCGTTTCGGGTTTTTTTCGTACGCTCAGGAATGTTCTTAAGTTTGAAGTTCATGTAGCATTAAATAGTGTCGCAAAGATGCAAATAAATGCACTCAGTGCAGGGTTAATAAAGAGTGTTGCAACTCTCTCTACAGCGAAAGTTGTTTTCTCAACTCGATGTAAAGCAAGTTTTGCTTGATTTCAGGAAAATACTCTTCCAGATCGTTCAAGCCTTCGGGATGTCGCATGGCCATGCGGAACATCAGTTCTTCCGCATCGGTTTTTTTTCCCGATTGAATTAAGTAAGCAACTTGTCTAAACCCGAGTTCATTGCTCTGAGGGCAGTGCTGCCAGCCGTTTTGAATAAGTGATAACGCGCGGTCAAATTCACCACGTTGAAAAAGAATATCGGAATAGTCAAGCCATAGATCTTCATTTTCCGGAAACTTGACCATGATTACCTCAGCAATTGCTTCGGCTTCATCCAACCGATTGAGTCTCTTCAAAAACTCTATTTGAAATAAGTAATAATCTGGATTCTCAGGTTCTATTTCAATTGCTCTTTCGATGAAAGGCAATGCATCGATGGTTTTGTTGAGCAAATCCATCGTGATGCTGATGCCTAAATAGGCATCCGAATAGTACTCATCAACCTGAATGCTTTTTCTGTAATAAAAGAGTGCCTTATCGAATTGACTTAATTTCTCGAAGCACTCACCGATGTGACAATATACCGGAGCTTGGGGCGGTTCGTAAGCGTAAGTCTCTTCGAAAACCTGTACTGCATCCTGATACCGTTCGAGCTTGAATAGTGTATGTGCCTTATTGTAGTAAGCCGGCGTGAAATCTTCTTGAATGGCGAGAGAATAATCGTAGCATTCAAGAGCATCGGAGTATTGTCCAATTTTTTGATATGCGTTGGCCAAATTATACCAGGCCGGAAAAGAAAATGGGAAAGATTCCAGAAAACGCTGGTAGAACTCTATCGCCTCGGCACTCTTCTCATTGATGTCGAATACATAAGCTAACTCATAGAGCAGAACTTCGTTTTGCGGACTGCGCTGAATTGCCTCTTGAAGGGTTTCTTGCGCTTTGTCGAAGCGCTGCATATTCTCGTATTCAAGCGCTATTTCAAGGTAGATATCATCAGCAAATTCACTTGAACCTAGTGCAAGAGCTTTTAGAAGCAGCTTAATAGCCTTAGTGTGCTCACGCTGTTGGCTGTAGATGGATGCTAGGGTTAAAAGGACGTCCTCATTAGCATCCATCTTTTCCAATTGCTTCAACAATTTCAGTGCTCGAGTAAGATGTCCCATGCCGGTGAGAATTTGTGCCTCACGAAGCATTAGCGTCATGTTGTCGGGGAAAAGACCATACCCGTATTCAATAACTTTAAGGGACTGAGAAAATTGGCCTGTCTCGCAGTAATAGTCAATGATTTCCTCGAACTGATCCATATCGAAATAGTAGGAATCGTTCAGCGAAATCATCTTTTCAAATCGATGCACCAAATCAATCGCATGGCGATTGTCGTTGCTCTCTTCATTCATCTGCATTGCCAATGGTTAAGTAGTTAGTTTCCCACAAATTTAAGCATTGTTTTATCGGATATAAAACCAGGCGTGTTTTTTTCTGAAACTAATCAATACTTCAAACTGTAGTAAATAATCTTAACCAATTCGTTGTTGGTCATGATAAGGCCTTCTTCGTTGTTCCACCAATTCAGTTTATTGTAATCAATGGGGCGTGCTCCGTGAAAATTGATTCGTATGCCTTCTTTTTTGAACTTGTCTTCGAACACCATACGCACTCTTCGCATGTGAAATGCACTTGATATGAGAGTAATGTCACTCACGCCATTACTTTTGCACCATCGTAAAATCTCATTCGACTCATCCATTGTACTGTGGGCCGATGAAAGTGTGTCGACGTGCTCAGAAGGAACACCTCGACTCAACATGAGATGTCGAGTTAGCTCGCATTCAAGCATGCTGGTATCTAGACATAAAATCTGATAAGGATAGTTACCCCCTGTTGTAATAAATCGTTGCTCGGGAAACTGTTTATAGATTTCTACTGCCGCGGTGCCTCGCTCATAGCTGTTGCCGCCCAGTACGAAACACATAGATGTAAGTTGAGGTGAATCGCTTGCAGACAGCCAACCACCAATGCTACGCAAAATACTATTCATACACAACGCGGTGACAATTAGCAAAACAAGTAAAACGCAAATCACCTTGAACCAGGTTTTAGACCAAATTTTTTTCATTTTACGTAAGGTTTATCCAAGGTGCACAAAATTTTTCGAGTTGGATTTCAGGGTTGCATTTTCCGACCAGTGAAAGCGAATTTCGTGCATTGATTAAACTGGCTTCTGTAATAGTGTAGTTGTAGTTCCACTGAGTTTCTTGAAGCCATTTACGAGCCTCAGGTAGTGACATGGCGAAACGCTTGCTGATATGAATCGGGCTTGAGGTATCTTGTTTGAATGTAATGCATTCTTCGTTCATGATAGCCAGCAGTTTTGATACTGACTCTCTTTTTTTTCGCATGGCTTCATCACTCACTATAATCATAAAACTACTCCACGGTGCGCTGAATTCACCTATAAGTTTCAATTCACCTGATTTGATGTGTGGACGGGTCATGAATTTCTCCCAGTAAAACAGTTCGGTATTTCCTTCAATGAGTGATTGCACTCCGCCATGTAAGCTATTCACGATTTCGAATTGGTCATCACGGATGCTCTCTTTTTTTTGAGAAGCGTGTATCATTGGCATCAAATGAGAGCCTGAGCCAAATCGCGAAATTGCAATGCTCCTGTTGTTAAATGAATCTATAGCTGAAACATGCGATGCAGCACTCGTATATATACCCCATAATAGGGGAGTGTCGATGTAGATTTTTCCAATAGAAGCTTTAAGCCCTTCTGACGCTGCAGAGATAAAACCCTCTGTAAGTAAAATAGCAAGGTCAAGCACGCCTTCACTCAACGCTTTGGTCATGGCTCCGGTACCACCGGCATACATCGTCCAGGAAAGTTCTATGTCATGAGCTGAAAACACATCGCGTTCTGCAGCCAGTTGCCAAGGCAAATTGAAATGCTCCGGAACTCCTCCAACACGCAAGCTTTCTTTTGCTTTCATGACTCCTTTAATATGTGCCTGCACGTTTGCGCAATAACCATTCTGTGGAAAGAAGCACTAGGATAACTATAACCAGCCATCGCACATTGATGAGTTCATCAAGTTGCTTGTTTTCATAAGACACTGATACAATCTCTTTTCTATTGCGAATGTCTTCCACTAATCGATTCATTTCGGACGTGTAGTACAATTGACCGCCATTCTCGCGTGCGAATTGATTGAGTAGTCGATGGTCAGCGATTGTATTGACTACTTCCAGTTGAAGCGGACTAACACTGAATTCACCTCGCTCAGTCCATACATTTCCTTCACTGCTTGCTTTCGCTTGGTAGGTATAATTGCCGACAGGTAATTGTCCTGCATTTAATTGATACATCACACCGGAAGAGGAAAACATATAACTGAATTCTTTCCCGTCTTCATTTGTTATCTGCATCGAAATTTCTCTTCCTGATAAAGGCTCGTAACTCGCATTGTACAATTCAGCAACAAATGTGATGTCTTCATTCTCCGTGAAATCATTTTTTGCCTGAATACGAAATAGGCTTTTATCTTCTTTTGATGCGAGATATTGAACACTTTTCGTGATGAGCTCGTTGAATCCATCGTGCGATTCTCCTTGCTGGAAGGCTGTGCTTCGCCAGCGCCAGAGTCCTTCCCCAAGTACGAACCCGAATTTGTTTTCACTAATCTCGTTGAATGCAATTAATGGCTTACCTGTTTTTATGGTTCCAACTTGCTGAACGATTGCAGTATGCAATCCGGGACTGAATGCAAAATCTCCAAAGGGTACTTGCAGCGGAGGCATCATACGTATAAGCGAGGGAAAATTACTTTCCCAATTAAAGGAACTGAAAGTTTCCTGCATGCTACCGCTGATATCTGTGCTGTTGTTGCGGTAGTTGTTTAGCGAAACGCCGAGATTATAGGAATTAAAAAGAACATAATCGGTGGCCGAACCCCAAATGAAAAGACCGGGTATTTTTTTTTCAATAGCTGAAGTTATGAATGCAGAACCAACTCCACCGACGGCTGGCAATTGATGCCAAATAATCATACTGTACTCTTCCAGGTTGCCTGTAAATTCTTTTACAAGCATAGCGTCGACACGGTAGCTTTGATTGTCACTAAGCGCAGCTCGCATGGCTTGAATATCAGGATGAGGTGCTGCAGAAAGTATTAGTATTTTCTGACGACTGTCTAGAACGTCGATGAAGACTTCTTTGCTGTTGTTTACATAAGTAACTTCGTCTGTGATATGGTTGATAGATACTGTGTAACGCTGCAACCCGATTTCGCCGGCTTCGAGCGTTAAAGAAATTTTTTGGAAGCTTCGTTCTTCATTGAAAGCAACTGGCTGGGTGAACAGCGTCGATCCTTTGCGCGATACAGTTAGTGTTACTGTTTCTCCTGCCGCTTTTCTGCCTTCAATGGTAATTTCCATTGGGAATCGATTGCCGAGATACGCCAGTCTATTGGCATCTACTCGCGCTATCAGCGCATCTTTATGAATTGTGGTATCACCTAATGCGAGCGTGTAAACAGGCACATTTAGTTTTTTGTAACTGTGCACCGGATTACTTCCTTTGTTATACAAACCGTCGCTTGCCATTATGATGGCGCCAATATTTCTTCCACTGAAACGTGTATGAATTTCATCTAGCAAATTCGAATAATCAGTGAGTTGATCATCGAAAGTGAGTGAATCGATTCCTTCATGCACACGTTCTCCAAAGGCAAAAGTTCGTACATCATAATCTTCTCCAAAGGATGCAGCTAATTCGGCAAGTTGCGTGCGGTATTCGTTTTTGTAGTAGGAGGAATCGGCACCAACCACAAGTGATTCGGAGTTGTCTTGTGCAAGAATGATGATGGGTTTTTCAACCGTGCGCTCGATTGTTTTTATAAGTGGCTTTAGAAGAAACAGCGCCATGAGTGTTACGCACGAAAAACGCAGTATACCCAGGGCTATTGCCAGACGTGTGCCATAGGTACGGTTAAACCTATCTCTGAAATACAATGCACCTGCATAAACAATTCCTGCCAATAAACAGAAAACAATTAACCAGGCGGGTGCTTGCGTTACTATCGACATTGTTGCTGTGTGCCAAGAATTACATCAACATTCCACCACACACATGCAGTGTTTGTCCTGTGATATACGAGCTCATATCGGATGCTAAGAACAAGGTCGCATTCGAAACGTCTTCGGGCGTGCCTCCGCGTTTGAGTGGAATTGCGTTACGCCATTCTTGAACTGTTTTCTCATCCAATGCGCCTGTCATTTCCGTTTCAATGAATCCGGGTGCAATTGCATTGCATCGAATATTGCGAGAACCCAACTCAGCAGCAACGCTTTTTGTAAAACCAATTATACCTGCCTTGGAAGCTGCATAGTTGGCTTGTCCCGCATTGCCCTTCACACCAACCACTGAGCTCATATTAATAATGCTTCCGGCTTTTGCTTTCAGCATAGGTTTGATTACTGCTTTAGTAAGATTGAAAACTGATTTCAAATTCACACGCATTACTTCATCCCATTGTTCTTCACTCATACGCATTAGCAAGGTATCGCGTGTAATACCGGCATTGTTAACCAATATATCCACTGTGCCAAAGTCAGCTACCACTTGGTCGATGAGCGATTGCGCTGCTTGAAAGTCTGAAGCGTCGCTTTTGTATCCTTTGGCCACGCCACCACGCGCAGAAAGCTCTACTTCGAGTGCGCGCGCTTTTTCTTCACTGCTTGCGTAGGTAAAAACAACCTTGGCTCCCTGTTCAATAAATTTTTCCGCAATGCCTTTGCCAATGCCGCGCGAAGCACCTGTAATGATGGCTACTTTACCTTCTAAAATTTTCATGATGGAGGTTGAATTTGATAAGACGTCAAAATTAACACATGCAGCACCTTGCTGCTATGGGTTGCGGTTTAATAAATAATGCTAAACCGTGGATTATAGGTCGGCCGCCTCTGCAAGAAGTTCTGCAACATCTTTTACCTGAACGCCATTTTCTTTTTCGAAGTGTTTCACTCCATCGGTCATCATGGTATTGCAAAACGGACAGCCCGCAGCTATGATAGTAGCTTCGGTCGCCAACGCATCTTCTGTACGCTCGATGTTCACTTCTTTGTTGCCGGGCTCTGCTTCTTTGAACATTTGCGCGCCACCCGCACCGCAGCATAAGCCGTTGGCTTTACTTCGCTTCATTTCAACCAATTCGGCATCGAGCTTTTCAATCAATGCTCGCGGTGCTTCATACTCGCCATTGCCTCTTCCAAGATAGCATGGGTCATGAAAGGTGATGCGTTTGCCTTTAAAGCTTCCACCACCTTGTAATTGAACACGCCCTTCTTGAATAAGTATGTTGAGAAGTTGTGTATGGTGCATGACTTCGAAGTTGCCACCCAGTGCCGGATACTCGTTTTTGATTGTATTGAAGCAATGCGGACAACCCGTTACGATTTTCTTTACATCGTAGCCATTCAGTACCTGAATGTTTTGCATGGCCATCATCTGAAACAGGAACTCATTGCCTGCACGTTTTGCAGGGTCACCCGTGCACATTTCTTCCTGACCTAAAATAGCAAACGAAACATTACAATGCTGCAGGATGCGTGCTATGGCCTTGGTGATTTTTTTTGCACGATCATCAAAGCTTCCCGCACATCCTACCCAAAATAATACTTCCGGCATTTCGCCTGATGCAAGGCACTCGGCCATAGTGCGTACTTTCAATTCAGTCATGTTGTTTTTGTTCGTTTTTATGGCGCGCTCTGATGCGCGTCCTTAGTTCTCTTTCATCCACTTCGCTCATGCATTTTTGTTGTCTTTGGCAGCGCTGCGGCGCGTCCCTGCGCTCCTTTTTATCTGCAGAGCGCATGCAATCTTTACTATCCTCTGAACACTTGTATTTTCATTTCCTTCTCTATCAAGTCAGTGAACTTTCCTTCGTATCGCGTTGCTCGCACCATATGGTTGTCAATCCAATGGTAATTGCCTCCACGCGGCTTGCCGAAGATGATTCCGTGGTAGAGAAATCCATGCTTCTTCAACCACCGTTCGGTCACTTCACGATGCGCTTCCGTGCGCGAGGTGAAGAAGTAAATGATGTGTCCTTCTTCATACCACGCATTACAAGTTGCAAGTGCGTCATGGAAAACGGCTGCATCTTCCATGCGATCAGGCTCTTCGTTGGGTATGTCTTCACCAATTGTCCCATCAATGTCGATGAGAAAATTCTTCATCCCCTCAGGCAGCACGGGTGAAACGCGCTTGCCATCTTCCAGGAGTTCTTTAAGTTTTGTCATAGCTGAAAAGAATTGAAATGGTTGTTGGTTAAAACCCTGAGATTGCAGGTCGCCTTTCGCGTTTTGAAAAGCGATGCACATGGAAGAAGACTCATTGATTCTCCAAGTTGCATTTCAGAATTTCTGATCAGTTAGTTGTCCAATTGGCGCGATCTGCAGCACTCATAGCCCAGGGCGCACCGTTGTTTTCTATGTTGTTAAACATCACTGTTATACTTTCCGGAGATTTACTTTCTTCCATGATTAAGTATCTGCGTAAGTCAACGATGATTTCCAGAGGATTGATATTGATGGGGCATGCTTGCGTGCATGCATTGCACGTGGTGCAGGCCCATAGCTCTTCTTCGGAGATATAGTCGCGGAGCAATGATTTTCCGTCATCAGCCCAAACGCCGTTGTTGGCATCGATGCATCGACCCACTTCTTCCAGTCGGTCGCGTGTGTCCATCATAATTTTACGTGGAGATAAGAGTTTGCCGGTTTGATTGGCTGGGCATTCTGACGTGCAACGTCCGCATTCAGTGCAGCTATATGCGTTCATTAGATTCACCCACGATAAATCGAAAACATCTTTTGCGCCGAATCGCGTGGGGGTTCCATCTGAGGGTGGTGGTGGTAAGCTCGGATCGAGCATCAGCTTTACTTCATTGGTTACCGATTGTAAATTGCTCAACTCACCTGCCGGCTGCAGTTTAGAGTAATAAGTGTTTGGAAATGCGAGAATGATATGCAGGTGTTTCGAATATGTAACATAAACAATGAAGGCAAGTATGCCTATGATGTGAAACCACCAGCAAAATCGTTCAATGAATAGGAGAGAAGGATCCGAAATCGAATCCATAAAAGGAACTATAAATTGAGATACAGGGAAACTACCGGCTGCAACATAGTGCTCCACTCCGCGTGATTGCAGGATGGCATCGCATGCATTCATCATTAGAAATGCAGACATTAGAAAAATCTCTGCCACCAAAATGAGATTGGCATCCGTGCGCGGCCATGAAGTCATTTCGCGCATCCAAAAACGTTTGATGCGCATTACGTTTCTTCGTGCAAGAAATACAACACACGCGATGAGTACGAGCGCAGCAAGAATTTCAAAACTGCCAATCAAAAAATTATAGAAGCCGCCAAGGAAAGAGAAGATGCGATGATGTCCTGTAATGCCGTCCAAAATGATCTCCAGCAACTCAATATTGATGATGATGAATCCTGCGTAAATAATGAGGTGCATGAACGCTGCCAACGGACGGTTGAACATTTTTCCTTGACCAAGAGCTACGCGGGCCATGGTCGACCAACGTTCGCCCGAGTGACTTTCCATTTTGACATCACGTCCAAGGAAGATGTTACGCTTCACAAATGCAAATCGCTTGTAGGCGAAAAAGCTTGCAACAGCCAACAACAAGATGAATAGTATTTGAGCAATCATTCGTTCAATATCTCTTTTTGATTTGCACTTATCCGTTATGCGTGAATCGCAGTTTCCTCGCCTGCAAAGAGCGGTCGATCTGCCATGAATTCGTTTACTTTCTTACTAACTGTATTCAATGCGGATAAGTTGGTTCTGTTCATCAATGCCTCATCGATCCATGTTGCAATGATTTCCATGTCGCCTTCTAGCAATCCGCGTGTGGTGATTGCGGGAGTACCGATGCGTATACCACTGGTCACCATAGGCGATTTATCATCGTTAGGAACCATGTTTTTATTCACGGTAATATGGGCTTGAATTAGCGCGGCGTCTGCTTCTTTACCCGAAATTCCTTTATTGCGCAAATCGATCAGAAAGCAATGGTTGTCTGTTCCGCCACTCACAATCTGATATCCCATAGATTGAAGCGCAGTGCTCAGAGCTGCAGCATTGCGTATGACTTGCTCGCCGTATAACTTGAATGATGGTTGCAACGCTTCACCAAATGCAATAGCCTTCGATGCAATGACATGTTCGAGCGGACCACCTTGCATACCGGGAAATACACCGCTGTCGAGTAATGCAGACATCATGCGCAAT
>Ga0315899_10004614_pt1 | contig 14875 bp, 12 predicted proteins | sample LakEriMetagenome_2_FD_203518 | JGI IMG/M metagenome (GOLD analysis project Ga0315899, IMG submission 203518) | Freshwater fungal communities from buoy surface, Lake Erie, Ohio, United States - Buoy 4 MA112 | ecosystem: Environmental > Aquatic > Freshwater > Lake | place: USA: Lake Erie, Ohio... | reverse complement strand
AGCAGCGCCTGCGCGATGTGCACGCCTTTCTCTTTACCGGGGGAACCTTGAACATCATGAAACTGATTCTGGTGCGCCATCTTCTGGGCGCCGAGTACACGGGGCTGCGGACTTGAGCGCCGCGACGTCCGCGATTGGGCCCCTCTCCGGCTTTCGCGTACTGGAGCTGGGCTCCACGGTCGCCGGCCCCTTTTGCGGCCGCTTGATGGCCGACTTCGGCGCCGAGGTGATCAAGGTGGAGCCGCCCGAGGGCGATCCCGTGCGCACCATGGGCAAGCATGTCAATGGCAAGTCGCTCTATGCAGCCACCATCCTTCGCAACAAGCAGCTCGTCTCGCTGGACCTGCGCCAGCAGGCCGCGCGTGATGTGGTCAGTCGGCTGGCGCGCCGCTGCGATGTGGTGGTGGAAAACTTTCGCCCCGGCACGCTAGAAAAATGGGGCATCGGCTACGAGCAGCTGAGACAAGACAACCCCGGTCTGGTGATGGTTCGCATCAGCGGCTTCGGCCAAAGCGGTCCGTACCGCGAGCGCCCGGGCTATGGCTTTCTGGGTGATGCGGTGGGCGGCATGCTGCATATCAACGGCTACCCGGACCGCCCGCCAGTGCGCGCGGCGGTGCCTGTCACCGACATGGTCACCGCGCTGTATGGCGCCCTGGGCGCGACGATGGCGCTGCTCTCACGTGCGCGCACCGGCCAGGGTCAGGTGGTGGATGCGGCGCTGTACGAAAGCGCCTTCAGCCTGATGGAGTCTCATGTGCCCGCCTTCGAAAAGCTCGGGCATGTGGCGATGCGCGCTGGCACGCACCTGCCAGGCAGCACCCCCAACAGCCTGTACCCGACATCCGACGGCGGCTTCATCGCGATGGCCGCGTCCAGCGACGCGGTGTTTCGGCGGCTGGCACAGGTGATGGGGCAGCCCGAGCTGGCGACCGACCCGCGTTTTGCCACTGGCCTGGCCCGTGTGGAACACGAAGAGGTCCTCGACGGCATCATTGCCGATTGGACCCTTGGCTTTGAGCTGAGCGATCTCACGCAGCTACTACAAAGCCAGGACGTGCCCGGCGCACGCGTGTTCACGATGGCCGATATCTTTCGCGACCCGCATTTCGCGGCCCGCGGCACCATCGTCCATGCGCCCGATGCGGATCTGGGCACCATTGCCATGCCCGCGCCCGCGCCGCGTCTGTCGGTCACGCCCGGCGTCGTGCGGCATGCCGGCGGTGTGGTGGGCGAAGACACCGTGCAGGTGCTGCGCACTTTGGGCGAGTTCACGTCCACCGAGATCGATCAGCTGCTTCAAAGCGGTGCCGCCTTTGACGCCGCACACGCCGCCAAACAGTGCGCTGCCACGGAGTCCGCCGCATGAAGAAAGCCAGCAATCTGTTGTTCATCTTCTCGGACGAACACGATCCGCGTTACATGGGGGCCAGCGGGCATCCCTTTGTGCGCACGCCCCATCTGGATCGCCTGGCCGCGCGCGGTACGCGGTTTACCAACGCCTGGACACCCTGTCCGGTCTGTGTGCCGGCCCGCGCCAGCTTGGCCACCGGGCGCTGGGTGCACGACATCGGCTACTGGGACAACGCCATCGCCTACGAGGGCAAGATTCCCGGCTGGGGCCACCGCATGCAGCAGCAGGGGCATCGGGTCGAGTCCATCGGCAAGCTGCATTACCAAGATGCACAGCACCCCACAGGCTTTGATCGCCAGCACGAACCCATGCATATCCTCAACGGCATCGGCCAGTTGTGGGGGTCTGTGCGCGATCCCATGCCCGAGAAAGCGGGCCGCTCGGCCCTCTATGACAAGGTGGGTCCCGGTACTTCCAACTACAACCGCTACGACCTGCGCATCACCGACCTGACCTGCACCTGGCTTGAGGAACGTGCGCGCCAGTCCGATGACAAGCCCTGGATGCTGTTCGTGGGCCTTGTCGCACCGCATATGCCGCTGGTGGTGCCACAGGAATTTCTGGATCCTTATTTGCGCGAAGACATCCGCCTGCCCAAGCTGCTTCCGCGCGACGGCTATATCCGCCATCCCTGGGTGGAGCGCATGGCCAGCTTCTGGGACCACGATGCCACCTTTGATTCCGACGAGCGCCGCAAACTGGCCATCGCCTGCTACTACGGCCTGATCAGCTTTCTCGACCATCAGGTCGGCAAGGTGCTCGATGTCCTGGCGCGCACCGGCCTGACCGACACCACCCGCATCGTCTATAGCAGCGACCACGGCGACAACCTGGGCACGCGCGGGCTGTGGAACAAGGACGTTCTGTACCGCGAGGCCACCGGCATCCCGATGATCGTCGCTGGCCCCGATGTGCCGGTAGGTGTGCGCAGCACCAACGTCGGTCTGATCGATCTCTATCCCACCTTCCTCGACGCCGTGGGTGTGCCGCCGACGCCGCCGGATGCAGGCCTGCCGGGGCGGTCCTTGTTTGACCTTGCGCGCGAGCCCGATGACGCGACGCGCATCGGCTTTAGCGAATACCACGCGGTGGGCGCACCCAGCGCCGGCTACATGCTCACACGCGGGCGCTACAAGTACCACCACTATGTGGGCTATGCACCCGAGCTGTTTGACCTGCAGGCCGATCCCGAGGAGATGCGGGACCTCGCCCAGGACCCGGCCCATGCCGGCGTGCTCGCCGAATTCGAAGCCGCTTTGCGCGCCATGCTCGATCCCGAGCGGACCGACCGCCGGGCCAAGGACGACCAGAACGCGCTGATCGCACGCTTTGGTGGACCTGACGCGGCATGGCGTCTGGGCTACCCCGGCGAAACCCCTACCGACTCGAAGTTCCAGGCGGCCACCTCGGCCTGATCCCCTTCTCTCTGCCCCCGCCCCGACCCATCCATCTACTCACCGGAGACACGCCATGAGAAAACTCGCTACCTTCCTCGCGACGATCGTGCTGTGCGCGGCGTCGGCCCTGCCCGCCGCCGCCCAATCTGCCTACCCGAACAAGCCCGTCACGGTGGTCGTGACCTTTGCGCCGGGTGGCGTCACTGATGTTCTGGCGCGCCTGTACGCGCAAAAACTCAGTGCGCGCACCGGCGTGCAGTTCCTGGTGGAGAACCGCGTCGGTGGTGGCGGCACCATCGGCACCGACTTCATCGCGCGCGCCAAGCCCGATGGCTACACGCTGGGCGTCTTCCTCGATAGCAACACCATCGCGCCCGCGCTCTTCGCCAAGGTCAACTCCGATCCGGTCAAGGACTTCACGCCCATCTCCATGCTGGCGGTTGGTGCGCACATCGTGGTGGCGCACCCGTCCTTGCCCGTGAACAACCTCAAGGAATTGATCGACTACGCCAAGGCCAACCCCGGCACGCCCTACGCATCGCCCGCGCAAGGCACCGCGCAGCATCTGGGTATGGAGATGATCAAGCTGCGCGCCGGCATTGATCTGACGCACGTGCCGTACAAGGGCGGCGGTCAGGCGATCAGCGACGTGGTGGGCGGGCAGGTGAAGGTCGCCATCCTGGGGATGGCGCCGGTACTGCAGTTCCTCAAGAACGGCCAGCTCAAGGCCATCGCTGTCACCGGCGAAAAGCGCACGCCGCTGCTGCCCAATGTACCGACGGTGAGCGAGACCCTGCCGGGCGTGAGCACCTTGCAATGGTTCGGCCTGGTCGCCCCCGCCGGTTTACCCCAGGACATCGTGCAAAAGCTCCATCGTGAGGTGATCGCCGTCTCGCAGGATCCCGAGGTGGAACAAAAGGTCACCGGTGTCGCCCTAGAGACCCGCATCAGCGGCCAGCCCGCGGAGCTGACCCGCTTCATGGAGCAAGATCTGCCCAAGTGGCCGCCGCTGGTGCGTGCGGCAGGTTTGAAGCGCGAATAAGGAGTTTGGAAGGCATGTCGCTGCATCAGCAATTGGTTCGCCGGGCGCAGGAAGGTCGCCCGATCCGTGTCGGCCTCATCGGCGCGGGCAAATTCGGTTCCATGTACCTGGCCCAGGTGCCGCGCACGCCCGGCGTGCATCTGGCGGCTATCGCCGATCTCTCGCCCGATGGTGCCCGCGCCAACCTGGCCCGTGTGGGCTGGGACCCTCAGCGCACGCAGGCCCGCTCGATCGAAGACGCGATCCAGACCGGCGCCACCCACATCGGTGACGACTGGCAGGCGCTGGTCAAGCACCCCGCCATCGACATCGTGGTGGAGTGCACGGGTCACCCGATAGCCGCCGTCGACCATTGTTTGATGGCGTTCGAGCACCGCAAGCACGTGGTGAACGTGACGGTGGAGGCCGATGCTTTTTGCGGCCCGCTGCTGGCGCTCAAGGCGGCTCAGGCAGGCGTGGTGTATTCGCTGGCCTTTGGTGACCAGCCGGCCTTGATCTGCGACCTGGTGGACTGGGCTCGCACCTGCGGCTTCCCGGTGGTGGCGGCGGGGCGCGGGCACAAATGGCTGCCGCATTTTTGTGAGTCCACGCCCGACACGGTGTGGCCTAACTATGGCCTCACGCCCGAGCAGGCCGCGCGCGGCGGCCTGAATCCGAAGATGTTCAACAGCTTTCTCGATGGCTCCAAGCCCTCGATCGAAAGCACCGCGGTGGCCAATGCCACGGGCCTGTGCGTGCCGGCGCAGGGCCTGAGCTACCCCTCGGGCAGCATCGCCGATATTCCTTCGCTCACGCGTCCGCGCAGCGAAGGCGGCGTGCTCGATCGCAAGGGCATGGTGGAAGTGATCTCCTCGCTCGACGCCCAAGGCCAGCCGATCGACTACGACATCCGCATGGGTGTGTGGGTGACGGTGGAGGGTGAGACCGAGTACGTGCGCAATTGCTTTGAGGAATACAACGCCCACACCGACCCCAGCGGCCGCTACTTCACCCTCTACAAGCGCTGGCACCTGATCGGCCTGGAGGTGGGCTACTCGGTCGCCTCGCTGGCCTTGCGCCAGGAGCCCACCGGCGTGGCCACCTGCTGGAAGGCCGATGTCGTGGCTACCGCCAAGCGGGATCTCACGCCTGGCGAGATGCTCGATGGCGAGGGCGGATACACGGTGTGGGGCAAGCTCACGCCGGCTGAAGATTCGCTGCGCGTCGGCGGCTTGCCCCTGGGTCTGGCCCATGACGTCAAGGTGGTGCGGCCCGTGCGCAAGGGTCAGTCCCTCACCTGGGACGATGTGCAGATGGACACCGGCACCCGCGCCTATGCGATTCGCCGCGAGCTGGAAAAGCAGGTGCGGCCGGCCTCGAATGGGTCGGTCGGCTGACCCCCCCTCTCTAACCCCCTGACCGCCTTCGCCGCGGCCCACCTAGGCCGCTGGCATGCCACTTGCAATCCCATCTTGTACACAAGAATGGATGCATTAAAGTGGTGCAAATCTCGCCTCCCGCCGCCGTCGACTCCCCCGTTTTGGGGCGGGCTGAGTCCGCCTGGCTTCACTCACTGACTCGCCCGATCCATGGCGCCGGGCAGGGCCCCCTCGCGGGGCTGTCGTTCGCAGTCAAGGACAACATTGACGTCGCCGGCCTGCCCACCACGGCGGCCTGCCCCGCGTTCGCGCACACCGCAACAGCCAGTGCGGTGGTGGTGGACCGGCTGCTCCATGCTGGTGCGCGATTGCACGGCAAGACCAATCTCGACCAGTTCGCCTGCGGTCTGAATGGCACACGTTCGGCTTACGGCGCGGTCCCCAATGCCTTTGATCCGCGCTACGTCAGTGGCGGCTCCAGCGCGGGCTCGGCCTATGTCGTCGCCACGGGCCAGGTCGATTTCGCGCTTGGGACCGACACCGCCGGTTCGGGTCGTGTGCCGGCCGGCCTGAATAACATCGTCGGCATTAAGCCCTCGCGCGGTCTCGTGAGCACGCGCGGCGTGCTGCCCGCGGCCCAAAGCGTGGACGTGGTGTCTATCTTCGCGCGTACCGTGCCCACTGCGCTGCGGGTGCTGGCCACTGCCATGGCCCACGATCCGCAAGATGCCTATTCGCGCCAGGTGGATCTGCGCGTGGCGCCGTTTGGCAAGGCCTTCCGATTTGGTGTGCCGCAGCAGCTTGAGTTCTATGGCGACGAGCAGGCGCGTGCCGAGTTCGCGGTAGCGGTGCAGCGCCTGCAGGCCCTGGGCGGAACTGCCGTGAACTTTGACTACACACCGTTTGCCCAGGCCGCCTCACTGCTCTATGACAGCGCGCTGGTGGCCGAGCGTTATGCGGCGATACGGGATTTCTTTGATGCAAGCCCCGAAGCTGTGATCGAGCCGGTGCGCAGCATCTTGGCCGAGGGCAAGCGGTACGGAGCAGCCGACGTGTTTGACGCACAACGCGCGCTGCGCTTGCTCGCGCACCAGGTGGCGCCGCTGTGGGACGGTGTGGACTGCATGCTGGTTCCCACGGCCCCCACGCACTACACCATTGCGCAGATGCAGCAGCAGCCGGCGGTTCTCAATCGCCACCTCGGCGCCTACACCAACTTTGTCAACCTGCTCGATTACGCCGCCTTGTCGGTTCCTAGCAGCTTGCGCCCTGACGGCTTGCCATTTGGCGTGACCTTCATCGGCCCCTGCGGCAGTGATTGGGCACTGGCGGAACTGGGCCAGCGCTATCACCAGGCCAGCGGCCTGACGCTCGGTGCGACAGGGGCCGTATTGCCCGCACCCGAATCGCTGGTGCCCGTGCCGGTGAATCCACGCGAGCCGCGCATCCAGGTGGCTGTCGTGGGTGCGCACCTCTCGGGCATGCCCCTGAATTGGCAACTTGCCGAGCGCGGCGGGCGATGCGTGCGCACCACCACCACCACCTGCGACTACCGCCTGTATGCCTTGCCCGGCACCGTGCCGCCCAAGCCGGGCCTGCTGCGTGTGGCGCCGGGTCAAGGTGCGCCCATCGCCGTCGAGGTGTGGGACCTGCCCTTGACGCAATACGGCTCCTTCGTGGCCTTGATTCCCGCTCCTTTGGGCATCGGCACGCTGGCGTTGGCCGATGGCACCTCGGTGCAGGGTTTCCTGTGCGAGAGCCAGGCGTTGGCCGATGCCCAGGACATCACCGAACACGGTGGCTGGCGTGCGTACATGCAGTCACGGTCCGCGCCATGAGGCCACACACCTGAAGTTTTTCCATCGTTGCCCCCTTACTTATCCCTTGGAGACCACCATGAACCAGACCCCTACCCGTCGAACCCTCATCAAGGCCGCCGCTGCGGCCGTTGCGACCGCCGGCGCTCCCGGACTCGTCTTCGCGCAAACGAGTCCCAAGATCCGTATCGGCTTCTGGCCCGTGGCCTCGGGCATCCCCTTCTTCGCCGCCATCGAGAAGGGCTACTTCAAGCAAGCCGGTCTTGAGGTCGAGCCGCTCAAACTTGCCAGTCCGCAGCAGGTTGCTGAGGCCATGATCGCAGGCCGTGCGGAAGGCAGCTCCAACGGCACCGGGTCGGCCGCGCTCGGGATCGCAGAGATCGCGCAGCCCGGCCTGCTCAAGATCTTCTGCACCAACCCGACCAACCAGAAGTTTGTGCTCGATCAGTTCATCGTGGCCAAGGACAGCCCGATCAAGGCGATCAGCGAGTTGTCCGGAAAAAAGGTGGCCTGCGGCCCAGGCGTGCAGAACGTCGTCCTGACACGTACCGTTCTTGAGCGTGCGGGTGCCAAGAACTTCTCGGTCGTCGAATTGCCAATCGGCCAGCACATTGCCGCTATTGCCGCCGCTCAGGTGGATGCTTGCTACACCCTGGAGCCCACCGGCACGGTCGGACGCCTCAATGGCACCACCCGCAACCTGGAGGTGGGTGTGATCGCCAAGTACGTGCTGGGCGACCCGATGGCGCCCTGGCATGGCGGCTCGGCCAGCCTGACCACAGAGTTCATCACCAAGTACCCGGAGGTCACCCGGCGCTACATTGCCGCCTACAAGCGCGGCGTCGATCTGGTGAAGAACAACCCCGCCGAGGCACGCCCCTTCCTCAAAGGCTACACCGCGATTGAGGGCGCACTGACCAACGAAGTGCCGATGGCCGACTACATGATGTCCAACGAATTCAAACCGTCGGACGTGGCCTTCTTCCAGAAGTTCTTCGACCTGTTCACCGAGCGCGGCATCTTCAGCCGCAAGGTGGATGTGGCGGCTCTTTTGTACCGGGGCTGATCGATGTCCTCTCCAAGCACTGCCTCTGGGGGCGCTCAGGCAGATCCGACCGCGACGTCTGCACCTTGGCGCGCACCGACGGCGAACGCAGAGGGCGTCACCCGCCAGCGCCCCGACTGGGGTCGTTTCCTGCCCCTGGTGGGGCCCATCGTCCTCTTGATCATTTGGGATCTCGTGGTGAGGGGCGGTTGGATCAAGCCGATCTTGCTGCCCCCGCCGCTGGACACGCTGCTGACCTTGATCAATGGCATGGTCAGTCCCGTCTTACTGCCGCACTTTTTGGTGACCCTGGAGCGCACCTTGGTGGCCTTCGCGATTGCCACTGCCGTTGGCATGCCACTGGGTATTGCCTTGGGGAGCAATGAGCGCGCCTATCGCAGCGTGGAATTCGTCATCGACTTTTTCCGCTCGACCCCGGCTTCGGCGCTGATTCCTCTGTTCCTGCTGATTTTTGGCATCAGCAACGTGAACAAGGTGGCGATCGCGGCGTTTGGTGCCTTCTTGATCGTCATCTTCAACTGCGCCTACGGCGTGATCAATGCGCGCAAGCAGCGTGTGGCGGCAGCCAAGGTGATGGGCGCGACGCGTTGGCAGATCTTCAAGGACGTCCTGTTTTGGGAGAGCCTGCAGCCGTCCTTTGTCGGTCTGCGATCAGCGGTGTCGATGGCGCTGGTGATCGTCGTGGTGGCCGAGATGTTCATCGGCTCGGAAAACGGGCTGGGTCACAAGATCATCGACGCGCAGCAGGTGATGAATGTACGGGTGATGTATGCCGCCATCATGGCCGCTGGCATCCTGGGCTATGCCCTGAACGTGGCCTTCCTGGCCTTGGAAAAACGCGTGGTTCACTGGAGCGGAAGATGAGCGAAGTCATGAACGGTCCGGTGTACGCCGATGTGCCCAAGCCCGCGTTTCGGCCGGGTCCCTCGGGCACCCACATCACCATCCGCGGACTGACCAAATACTTTGCGGGCTGGCCGCTGTACGAGCAGTTTGATCTGGACATCCCCAAGCACAAGATCGTGTCGATCTTCGGGCCCAACGGTTGTGGCAAGAGCACCTTGATCAACATGATTGCCGGTCTGGTTCCCATTGATTCGGGGGAGATCCTGTTTGATGGCAAATCGCTCAAGGACACCAAGATCGGTTATGTGTTCCAGAACTATCGCGAGGCGCTGTTTCCCTGGATGCGAACGATCGACAACATCGCTTACCCACTCAAGCTTGAGGGAAAGAGCAAGGCGGAGGTCGACCGACGCATGGAGGAACTCGTCGCCTCGTTTGATGTCAAGTTCGACTTGAATCGCTACCCCTACGAGCTCTCCGGCGGCCAGCAGCAGACGGCCTCGATCATGCGGGCCCTGGCCCCTAAGCCCGAGGTGCTATTTCTCGACGAGCCTTTTTCGGCGCTTGATTTCGAGATGACGCTCTTTATCCGCGAGAAGCTTCAGGAGGTGTTCATGCAGACCGGCACCACGATGATGCTGGTGTCCCATGACCTCGAGGAGGCGGTGTATCTAGCCGACCAGGTGCTGCTTCTGACCAAGCGCCCCACCTCTATCGCTGAAATCCTGAACTATGAGGATCCCCGACCGCGTACGGTGGCTACTTTGACCGAGCCCAGCTTCGTGGCGACAAAGAAGCGTAGTCTTGAGGTTTTCCAACGCGAGGTCCGCCGGTGACACCCTGCCCATGTTGACTCCTGTCCGTGTCAGTCTGGCCGACGAGGTCTATCAGCGGCTCAAGCAGGACCTCGCCGATTTCGTGCTCGTGCCCGGTGATCGCTTCACCGAAAACGAGGTGTCCGAGCGGCTCGAGGTATCGCGCACCCCGGTGCGTCAGGCCTTGCTTCGGCTGCAGTCCGAGGGCCACGTCGAAGTCTTCTTTCGAAGTGGCTGGCGGGTGCTGCCCATTGACTTCGCCAAGTTCGACCAGCTGTATGACCTGCGGCTGTTGTTGGAGACCACTGCGGTGCGTCGCATCTGCGAGGACTACGCCCAGGTCGACCGCGTACAGCTGGAGGCCTTGTCGGCGATCTGGCTGGTGCCTGCCGCCCGCCGCAGTACCGACGCCAACGCGGTGGCCCAGTGGGACGAAGACTTTCACTGCTCGCTAGTGAGTGCGGCCGGGAATGCGGAAATGGCGCGGGTGCATCACGACGTGACCGAGCGGATTCGCATCATTCGGCGCCTGGACTTCACCAAGCAGCCACGCATTGACCTGACCTATGAGGAGCACGCCAAGATCCTGCGCGCGCTCAAGGCCAAGCGCGCCGAGCAGGCAGTGATGCTTTTGAGCGCGCACATCATGTCCAGCCAGGCCGAGGTGCGCAAGATCACGCTGCACGAGGTTCATATGGCCAGGCGCCAGGGGCGCGGCGCGGACGCTTAAGACGCGCGCCGATCCATATGACAATAAACTAGCGCTTATTTGCTGGTTTCTGGTCAGGATCTGCCGATGAAGGCGCTGGTTGCATTTCTATTTTCTGTCTTCTTATTCCCGGCCTGGGCCAGTGCGCCGCAGGCGGGGGGTTCGCTCGCGTCCGTCTATATCTTCATGGACACCAATTACGGTGCCATGGTGAGTCGCTACAACCTGAAGGTGGAAGGGGTGGAGATGCCCCAGATGAACGGCTACAAGTTCGTGGCGTTCTCGTTCCCGGCGGGCCAGTACCTGATCGAGTCCGACCGAGACGGCGTGGGGGGCACCTCCCTGCAACTGAAGGTCGGCGCGGGCGAGAAGCACTACATCTTCATTGACCCGGTGGGCTTTCCCCGACCCAAACCGATCCTCACGGTCGTCGATGAGAGAAGGGGGCTGGAGGGCGTGGGCAAGTCGGTCGAATTGTCGATCCCCGACGCCAGCCTGGCCCTGCTGGCCAACAAGGGCATACGCCTGGCCCGCCAGCCCGCGCCAGCACCCACGGTCCTAGCCCAGGCTCCCGCTGCGGCACCCTCGCCAGAAGCTGCCCAAGCTGCCCAAGCTGCCCAAGCTGCCCAAGCTGCCCAAGCTGCCCAAGCCGCCCAAGCCGCCCAAGCCGCCCAAGCCGCCCAAGCCGCCCAAGCCGCCGAGGAAGCCCGGCGCAAGCAGGCGGAGATCGATCTTCTGCGTGCGCAGGTCGAAGACGCGCGCAAGAGGCAGGCCGAGGTCGAGCGGCTACGCGCAGAATCCGAGGAGGCCAAGCGCAAGCTGGCCGCGACCGAGGAAAACCTCAAGCGGATCTCGCAGCAACAAGCCACTCAGGCCGCCGCGCCCGCACCTGCCCCCGCCCCCGCACCCGTGCTGGCCACGACCCTCGGAAACCGGCGTGCGCTCATCATCGGCAACGACACCTACCAGTCGGTGCCCAAACTGGCGAATGCGCGTGAAGATGCCCGCACCATTGCGGCCAGCCTCAGCGCGGTCGGTTACCAGGTCACCTTGCGACTGGATCTGAACGAGCGCGAGATGAAAGCCGCGCTTCGCGCCTTCTCCAGCCAGGTTCAGGGGGGCGATGAAGTGCTGTTCTTCTTTGCCGGACATGGTGTCCAACTGGGAGCGGCCAACTACCTGCTGCCCACGGACATCGGCAGCGACAGCGAAGCGCAGGTCCGTGACGAGGCGATCCAGCTGCAACGCATCCTGGATGACTTCTCTGAACGCAAAGCCAAGTTCACCCTGGCCATGCTCGATGCGTGCCGCGACAACCCGTTCCGATCGGTAGGGCGGTCGATCGGCGGCCGCGGCCTGGCGGCGACCACGGCGGCCACGGGGCAGATGGTCATCTTCTCGGCGGGGACCGGCCAGCAGGCGATGGACAAGCTCAATCAGGCCGATACGAATAAGAACGGCTTGTTCACCCGCATCTTCGTGCAGGAGATGCAAAGGCCCGGCATCAGCATTGACCGCGTCATGAAGAACGTTCGCAACCAGGTGGCCGAGCTGGCCAAGTCCGTGGGCCATGAGCAAGTGCCGGCGATCTACGACCAGGTTTTGGGCGACTTCTTTTTCAAGCAGTGATGGCGGTCTTCATGGATCCGCTTGATGCCTGAAGCCCGCGCCATGAGAAACATCCATTGCCTATGCGTCTTCGTGGCCTGTTTGCTCGCAGGCTGCGCGCAAACCGGTCCCCGCAATGCCAGCGGAGAGCCGGTAGTCGATTGGATGGCGACCTTTCGTAGCGGCGACCTGCGCCTGACCTGCGACACCGCGTGTTCGGGCGCATGGGGTGCGAACCGCCGCACCGTCAAGGGCCATTACGACGCGCAATCCTGGAACGACCTGGTCCGTTCCATCGCGCTGGTGGGGATGCGCGTGGACAGCGGCTATTTCTATCTGGGCCGAGCCGCCGAGGGCCTGCGCCAAACCGAAGCCGCGCGCGTGTACTACCGGCTTGCGCTGGCCACGACTTTCAAGTGCGCCGGCCTGATCAACAACTGCGATGGCGTCGATGTGCCGCGCGAGGCCTCGGCGGGATTGGCCCGGCTGGCACGCGCAGCGCCCGTCGACACGCCCGTGCGCCCGGCACGCTTGCGGCCAGAGAGCCAGCCCAAACAAGAGCCTCGCCCGCAGCCCTGAGGGGCATCACCCACTCAAAGTCGGATCGGCCTGTTGCTCAACTCGGCGTTCGCGTCGATGACGATCTGCATCAGGCGCATCAACTCCTTGCGCTCGGTCGGGGTCAGCGGCTCCACCAATCGCTCTTGCGCCTGCAGCATGCGCGGCACGACGGCTGCCAGGATTCGGGTGCCCTCGCGCGTGGGGGATAACTGCTTGGCCCGGCGATCGGTGGCGGACACCTGTCGCTGCACCAGACCGCGCGCCTCCAGCCTGTCGATCACGCCCGCGATGGTGGACGTGTCGTAGCCGATGGTGCTGGCCAGGGTCTTCTGGTCGATGCCGGGTTGGTTGCACACCGTCTGCAGCGCCGAATACTGCACGGGGGTGAGCGCCAGATCACCCACTTCGTCCACGAAGAGAGCGACCGCGAGCTGCTGCATACGGCGGGCCAGGTGCCCGGGCAGGGTGCGGGGATCGAGGGCTTTGGACGATTGCTTCATGGCAGGCTCCGGTCGGATTCTAGCGCCTTGCATGCAAATAATCAGCATACATATAATAATGACACTGATTAAAGCCGACTGCACCGGACTGGAGACACCGTATGCAATTTCATCTTGAAGGTTTCAAGGGACGCGACCCCGAGGTTCACGAGGCCTCGCCCTTGGCCCTGCCGCATGGCGACACTGTGCCCCCGCAGGTCGACGTGCTGGTGGTTGGCGCTGGCCCGGCCGGCCTGACGCTGGCCGCCCAGCTGGCCCATTTCCCCGACATCCGCACCTGCGTGATCGAGCAAAAGGAGGCACCGATCCACCTGGGCCAGGCCGACGGCATCGCCTGCCGCACGATGGAGATGTTTCAGGCCTTCGGCTTTGCCCACAAGGTCGTCCAGGAGGCCTGCTGGATCAATGAGGTCACCTTCTGGAAGCCCGACGAACAAGACGCCCACCGCATCGTGCGCCATGGCCGGGTGCAGGACACCGAAGACGGCCTGTCCGAGTTCCCGCACGTGGTGCTCAATCAGGCCCGGGTGCATGACCATTACCTGGCGCATATGCGCAATTCACCAAGCCGCCTGGAGCCGCACTACGCGCGCCGTGTGCTGGACGTGACCATTGACCCGGGCGCCAGCGACTACCCGGTCACCGTGCGCCTGGAGCGCTGCGACGCGGCCCACGCGGGTCAGCACGAGACCGTACGCGCGCGCTATGTGGTGGGCTGCGACGGCGCGCGCAGTGCGGTGCGCAAGTCGATGGGCCTCGAGCTGGTGGGCGATTCGGCCAACCAGGCCTGGGGCGTGATGGATGTTCTGGCGGTCACGGATTTCCCGGACATCCGCTACAAGTCGGCGGTGCAGTCGCCCCACGGCAACCTACTGGTGATTCCGCGCGAAGGCGGCTACCTGGTGCGCCTGTACGTGGAGATGGACAAGCTGGGCGAAGACGAGCGCGTGGCTGCACGCGGCATCACCGTCGACAAGCTGATCGCCGCAGCGCAACGCATCCTGCATCCCTACCGACTCGATGTGAAAGAGGTGCCCTGGTGGTCGGTGTATGAGATCGGCCAGCGTATCTGCGACAAGTACGACGACGTGCCGGCGGCCCAGACCCCCGCGCAATTGCCACGTGTGTTCATCGCGGGCGACGCCTGCCACACCCACAGCCCCAAGGCTGGACAGGGCATGAACTTCTCCATGCAAGACACCTTCAACCTGGGCTGGAAGTTGGCCGCTGTGCTGCGCGGGCAGGCCATGCCGCAGTTGCTGCATACCTACTCCGAGGAGCGGCAGGTCGCTGGAAAGGCGCTGATCGACTTCGACCGTGAATGGGCCCAGATGTTCAGCGACAAGCCCAAGCAGGGCGGCCAGCCGCAGTCGCAGGGTGTGGATCCCAAGGAATTCCAGAGGTATTTCGAGCAGCATGGCCGCTTCACCGCGGGCGTGGGCACGCACTATCCGCCTTCCCTGATCACCGGCGCGTCTACGCACCAGGCGCTCGCGCGTGGTTTCACGGTCGGCATGCGTTTTCATTCGGCGCAGGTGTTGCAGGTGGCCGACGCCAAGCCGGTTCATCTGGGCCACGCCGCCTTGGCCGACGGCCGCTGGCGTTTGTATGCGTTCGCGGGTGCGCAGGACGCGGGCCTGCGTGCGCTGTGCCAATTTCTGCAGCAATCGACGGACTCGCCGGTGCGCCGCTACACCCCAGCGGGCCAGGACAGCGACGCCGTGTTCGACTTGCGCGCCGTG
>Ga0315899_10004611_pt1 | contig 14879 bp, 8 predicted proteins | sample LakEriMetagenome_2_FD_203518 | JGI IMG/M metagenome (GOLD analysis project Ga0315899, IMG submission 203518) | Freshwater fungal communities from buoy surface, Lake Erie, Ohio, United States - Buoy 4 MA112 | ecosystem: Environmental > Aquatic > Freshwater > Lake | place: USA: Lake Erie, Ohio... | reverse complement strand
TCTGCTTTTGCTTGGGCTAGAGAACCAAATCTATTCCGTGCCAGATCCGCTAGATTCCTGTCAAGGATGCTGATAGATGCATCTGGATCCTTGGATATCAGACCGCGTATGGAATCTAATATCTCTCCGTCCGTCCACTTTCTCCGAAATTGTCCCTCGAAGCCTGCGGCCTCAAGTGCTTTTGCCCAACCGCCAAATCGAATGCTGGCGGCGCCAACAAGTCCAGGGTCTTCGAATCGCGTTCTTGCCAAGTCCCGTCCATCCGCCCAACGATGGCGGATGGCGTCGATCACCTTCTGGTCAGTCCATCTGCGTTGCAACTCTGCATCAAGGCCTAGTGACTTGACCGCTCGGCTCCAAGTCCCGAAATGCTTGATCACAGAGCGCTTGAGTTTCTTATCCTTATGTGAATTCAGACGCATTGAATCCCCTCGCTCATATAACTCGACTATTTTGAGTTGGACTTCATCCGACGAGTAAAAATAGTCCTGTTCGGATAAGCTAATCCCCGCAGCTTCTACGGCCCGACCCCACGAGCCAAAATATCTCCTTGCCGATGCATGTAGAGGCTTGTCCTCGTATGAGGTTTTCCGCAGTTTCTTGCGATCTGTAGCACGCTGTCGAATCTCGTGAATAACTAATTCCTTAGTCCATTTCTTGATGGGACGACCGTTTCTTCCGCAAGGTAGCCCCGCTTCTTCTAGGGCCGCGCGAAGGCTGCCAAAGAGATGTCTGGCCGCTGCGTTGACACTGTCAGACGATTTGGTCCGATCTTTGCGAATCCGACGTAGCTCAGAAATGACCTTCTCTTTTGTCCAAAAACGCCTACTCAATCTACCCCTCCGTACTTTCCAGGATCTTCTCGAAAAGGGTCACCTGATCAGGGTGATGTTCTTGCAGATACTGCTTGACCTCGGAGTTGTTTAAAAGTGACCGAACATAGATGACCAATTTCAGCAAATTCGTTGTGTATTGCCGATATAGGCCGGTGTAAAAGTCTTGCTGCTGCTCTGCCTCTTGTAGGCGCTTGAGCAGATTGCTTTTCTTATCCTCGGCTTGAGCCCAGGGTGTCTTTTTTCCTGTGGTTTTCGCACGCTTCGCAGCCGGCGTCTTGAGAATCAATCCCCTCGCAAAGACGATGCTGTAATCGTTGCAGGACTCCATCAGCTTAAGGATCTCTTGTTGCCGGTCTTGCCGAACGTGTGAGAGTTCCTTTGCTGTTTGAAGGAGTATCTTGCTCGCGTTGAACGCTTTCTCAACATCTGGGTGCAATGTGGCAAGGAGCCCTTTATTCAAGCGGTGTCCTATTCCCTGCATCCCCAAAGCGTTGGCAATCGTTTTTTCATCGAGCTCCTCCAGCGATTTTCGAAGCATTCGCATCTCTTGGGAGGAGCTTAGTTGGTTTACCATTCGGTTACCGGTAAAACCATCTCGATCGGAATGGATCAAGCACGGTACTGTCTCTACCCCGAGATCCAGTAAGATCCGATACCTCAAAGCGCCATCAAGTATCTCGTAACCGTCTTTGAGAGGAAAAACGATTAGAGGCTCGATTAGCCCGACTGCGCGTAAACTCGCCTCGATCCGTTGCCTGTATTTCTTTGCGACCTTTCTTTCGATTCGCGGGACCAACTTGACGATGGATATATCCATCTTTTTGATCCCACCTGAAATCTGCTCTTTACCGCTCATTGTTCTACCTCCTTAGTAGCTAGTTGATCTAACCGGAAATTCCCCGACAACTCGGGACGTTTATCGAGCTTGCATCTAACCAAAACCTCCACAAAACCTGCGTCACGGGAGAGTAAATTGACCCCTTCGAGCAAGGCCATGAATCGGTTCTCTTTTGATTTGGCCTCGCGTACAAAAGACACTTTTACTTTGGTCGACTCGGCGATATCGTGCTGAAGTTGCGAGACCGTGTAGTCGCGCCCGGTATTGGTTTTCCTTGATGATTTCGCCCTAGATGCTATTAGCCTTCTGGCTTGGCCAAAGTTGATGGTCGTTACGATTCCATCCGCAAAGGCATCCATCAAGACGCCTTGGATATGAGCGTCATCTGTGGTAGCGACCTGCATCGCAAACTTGATCGGAAAGATTCCGTTTTCAACCCCCTGGATCAAGCGGTCTTCACCTTGCTCTACGAGCTTGATGATATTCCTTACGTACTCGTCCGATTTACCGGAGATCTTTGAGATCTGCTTGACCTCCATGCCTTCGTCTTGAAGGCGCTTCAGCTCCCTTGCGAAATCCATCGACTCGGGTTTGGTCCTCGCAATGTTCTCGATGAGGGACTGCAGCAGGGCTTCTTTCCGAGAGCAAGTTACCACCTCCGCCAAAACATGGGTTTTACCGAGCTGTTTGTGTGCGAGCATTCTGCCCTCACCGCATATCAGTTCGTAGTAACCCATTGAACTCAAATAGCGATCATTGACGCGTATGGGCTTCATCAAGCCCACGTTTCCGATGCTCTCTACGTTCATCTCGAACTGTTCTTTGTCGCGATTCCGCGAATTGATCACCTTGATCAGTTCGATCGGCAGATCCTCGTATCTCCGCTGCCCCATCGAGCAGATGTTGTTGATGGTTTCCACGCTAGGAACCTCCTACTACAAAAGTTGTTGAATGAATTTCAAATCCGTGCGACCGAACAATTCGGTCCGGGTAGATGAACTAGTGAAACGCAGTAGCCTGGCATCCAATCCGAATCTTGGCAGGGCGATAAAACCAAGGATCTTGAAATCCGCCGGTTCAGACAGCAGAACCCCGAGCGTCATGTCGATTACGGGCCGCGTATCGCGCCGAAGCGGCCAATACTGTTCGTACCCGTGGGGTATGGGTACAGCCGGCTGTATAGAAACCGTCAGTTTCTGGTCGAGCACCAAGAAATCAGAGTAGGCAAGCGTTTCAGGTATCTGACTTCGGATCTGCTCTTGGACAATGTCTTTGGCTTTATTCCGCTCGCCGTCGAAGAGTTTCTGGAAAGCCAGATCCAGGCTTCCAAATTCTTTGGCGAATCCTCCGCTGGACGGTCCATCGGGTACAAGTCGTAGCAATCCTGGTCTTGTCAGCCCGTGAGCTCGGTAGAGTTCATCAAGTATGCGGAGCATGTAATCTGGGTCGTAACGCTGTTTGCGTTTCTCAAGGATCTCCTGTGCTTTGTGGTACAACTCGAAGTCGATCGGCCCCGAAAAAGCCTCGGGAGTTCGCACCCATTGCTCTGGTGGATTGGGATGCTTTGGGGTTTTTAGTTTGCCGCTGGTTTGGTTGTATACCATCGTCCCGGCGTACTTTTCGTTCCTTAATCGTGCCAAAACGCCACCAGCACCCCATCTTCGCCCGCTTGGCGAGGGTATTCCGTCGCGGTTTAGATCCTCTGCGATCTTGTATTCGGAATGCCCTTGGACGACAAATGCTTCGAAAATTCTTCGAAGCACCTGAACTTCCTCGGGCCGGCCCTCGACCAGCGTTACCCGTTGGTTTTGGATCCCCTTGCGTTGTCCGGGTTGGAGTACATTAAGGGGCTCCCGTTTCTCGTCTAGAAGTAGCCGTTGCAAGCCGTAGGGTGGCGGACCGCCGGCCCAGTAGCCTTGCTCTGCGATCTTCACGCATCCTCGCCAGACCTTATCGCTTAACTCCCGGCTGTACTGCGCCGCGCGGAACCGCTCGAACTGGACGTACACCGGGTAGAGTGGATCGTCCTCTCTGGGTTTACCGATCGTGGTGTAGATCACCTGCTTTCCGTTCTTCTTGCAGATCGCAGAGAACTGGGCCGAAAGATCGATGTCTTGGAATCGTCCCCACCTTGATACATCCAAGCAGAGGACGTATTCGAAGTCGTGTCTTTTCGAAATCCATTCGTCCATCATCTCTGTGAACGCTGGGCGATCTTCGGAATTCAGGCCGGAGCGGCCCGCATCACAGAACTCGCGTATGATCTCTACCCCGTGTTGTTTGGCCCAAGCTCGAACCTGATCTTGTTGGATCGGAATCGAATTCTCTTGCCTGTCCTGGGCTGAATGTCTGTAATACGCGACCGCCTTGATCAGTGCCGGCGCATGTTTATCCGGCGAGTCAATTTCCCACCAATGAACCATTCATAGAATCCTTGTAACCAACGTTTTATCGAAGCCGCAAACCCGCGGTTTGCGTGATAACACAACAGTTACAAGAAGATGCCAGCATATTACAAGCGGCTAAATCGATCCTTGTGGTCAGAATCCAGAGACTTTGTTCCTCAATCTCAGCTATAATAAAACAGACTTAGATCAATGCGTATCACTTCCCGAAAGAATGTACTCCAACCGATCTGCCTCGATCGCGAGATGCCTCACGTAGAACTGAAACTCACTCGCAGTTAAACCGTTCTTTGGTACACAGCTTTCTGCAATTAGCCGCCCAAGTTTATCGATACGAAACCCCATTAAGCTCACAGTACGATTTCTTTGCCATACGGAAATTGCAAGATCGGGAAGCGTCGCCACTAACGCGCGTCGAGCAACATTGGCGGTAAGCAAGTACTCATCGTCGGACTCTTGAAGCAATACTTTGTGTGAACGATCGTCAGGAAATGCGACGCTTATCTCGGATCCCTGTATCTTAAAATCACTTCCATCGCACAACAGTGACCAATCAAGACTCATTCGACGCCTCCCTCAAAAGATCATTGCGAAACGTGTCCAGGACCTGATCCACCTGTGGTAAGAACTCCTGCTCCAAGAGATCAGCTTGGCGAACCACTTTCTCAATTAAGCTTCTGAAACGGTAAATATCGGAATCAGGAGCTTCCGCTAGCGTTACCTCACCCTCCACGGTTAGATCGTACGTGCGCTCGTCGGATGTCCTGATTGCACCGACCTTGCATCCGATGCGAGCGGCAGCTTCCCTAATGCTCAACTGAATTTCAGTAGGTACAATCAAACCAACAGGACTAATACACCTTACTACCGGCGTACTGCCGATAGACTGAAGCAAGACTGTAAACGGCTGGATTCGCTTCTCAAGTCGGACGGTTCCTGTCAGCTGAGTCGATGTGGTCGCCTTATCCCAGTCAATCTCAAGACCAGGCAATTTCTGCTGACTCAGTTTTGAAAAACGTTCCACGACAACTTTCGAATAGCTCGGCACAACAGCAAGTTCGCGGATCGAGCCTTTAAGATGTTCGGGCTTAATGGGGAATGAACTGTGCAGCCTACCGTCGATTTGCTCGACGAATTGACGCAGCTTCAAGAATTCTTGTTTGGCGTCAATTGTCTTTTGCTCCTGGCCAGTGGCCGTTAGTCCCTCGTGCATTAAACGAATGAATCTATTCATTCGTTCCAGAACACGCTGCACCTGGAGTACCTCAACAGTATCTTCAAGATGAGGAAAATAAACTTGCAGCTTATCAGCGCCGTTCATCTCCGAATCCGCACTTGCCGAAATCCTGCGATCAGTATGCGACCGCACTCGGTCAATCCGTCCGATACGTTGCTCCATCGCAGATGGCGTCCACGATATCCCATAGTGATGAATTTCGGAGCAAAAAGTATGCAGATCCTCACCTTCTTGGAGAAGGTCGGTGGTGATGAGTACAGATGGGTATCCAGGCATCCGAAACTGCCGAACCAAAGTCTGATTGACCTGTCCAGACATGCCGCCTGTAGGTTGCTGCTGTTTAAGCAGCTGTCCGAAAGCTCGACTAGACTCGACAAGAGGTTGAGAAAAGCTTTCCGGAGCGTTTACATCGAGGATCAGCTCGTAATTTTCCGAAATCGACGACAGTTCATCAAATGCGCCCCACGACCGCTCACACAATGGGGTGTCCATTTGGGACTGAAGCAATTCAAGATATTCGTAGATCCTGGAAACTTCAGGGTTCTCTTCGTTTTCATCTATCGTCTCCTGTGTCCGCAGTTCAAAACTGTTAAGTCGACCCATTGTCATTAGGTACAGATCGATGAGACCGTGCCCCAATCTTGCGGCGCTCGCAAGTAATTGCGCCCGAAGCTCAGTCTCACGAAAGCTTTGCGCTAAGTCCTTGACTCGTAAATCTGGCCAAATACGATTCCTCAGAGCTGTTCTATGTCGAATCTCTGTGAAGAACGTCTTTAGCTCAAGCCAGTTTCCAATTTCCGGCGCTTCAGTTGCCTGTTTCGCTTGAAGGGAGGACTCGAAGCGTTCGTGCCAGACTACTTGTGATCGCTCTTGAAGTGGCCCATCCGAATCTCGCAGCCACTCAATCGCCGCCGCCTGTACTGCCTCAAAACGATCCGCTCGTGGATGCTTCTTGGCACTACTCAAGTACTTTCTCGATCGATAGCGAAGTCCATTCCTGAGTTCCTCGGTCGACAAACGCAAAGCTGCCGCAAGCGTTGTCTCAACTTGTCCCGGCTGGCAGTTCAGTAGCGATGCAATATAGTTTTCACCAAAAAATGTCGCGTATGCTGCGCTCCGCTGGATGAATCGTTGCTGTATGTTTGCGCCGCTAATCACACCTCGCGGGCCCTCTCCCCTAAAGAACCATGCGAAAAACGTGTCTACGCCTCCATGATCCAACTCTTCGCTGCTTTGGCTCGGCACAGCCTGCGAACGCGAGTTTTCTTTTACTAGCTTCTCTTGATGATACTGATTGAAGAGCTGTTCAAGGCGATCATGCATCGAGAGTGGAAGTCCAGCTTTGAGCCGCTTGATGATCCAATCGTCGTAGCGTTCATCGAGTTTTCGTTTTAATTCCTTGACAGAAGCAACACGACGGACAAAAACCAGGGACTTCCTGCCGCGAGTCCAACTGTCAGACAATGCATCGACAAGTGCGTCCATCTTTGGATGCGGCATCTCCTTGCCAAATGTCGTCCGGTAGGACCTAGCAAGCTTATTGATGTCGCCGACGTCTACTCCCTCTTTTTCAGTCGCGTCACTTGTTTGGTCTGCGTCGTCAAAGTTCGATATTTCTTGTTCAGAGGTCTTAAGCTTCGCGGTCTCTAGAAAACTTTCAAATGAAGCGAGCATGCCTATCTGAAAGGATGAGTTGAATCGTTCGTGACCGAGGAGCTCGGAAACCTTTTTTTGGACCAAGGCAACGATCAATCTTTGTCTCACATCGCTTACGGCGATCGGTGCGTCGTGTTGTTGTACGCCGCCTCGTCGCCAGTCACGGCGGTACTGATTTTTGGTGTATTCTTGGTCCCCCATTCGCATGGCAGTAACCCGCCGAATCAGGAAGGTACTCGCAGCCTTCTTCTTTGACTCCTCATCGGTACCATGCTGGGCAAGTTCCTGATGGTTTTGACTTAGACCAAACAGATCCAACTGGTTCCAAAGCTGTTTGTAACTTTCTTCCACAGGAGTCGCAGATAAGAACAAGACGCGTTTTGCTCTTGGACCGTAGTTTGGGAATAGCTTTGTGTCCACAGCAGCACTGGAATGCCCCATCGACAGTCCAAGCACGCGATTTCGTGACGAAACGCTCTCGCCGAATCCATGTTTAAGATTGTGTGCCTCGTCGATGATTACCAAGTCAAAGGTTGGCAGCGCACAGCACAACGCCTTGGCAACGTTGTCCTTGAATGCACTCTTGTTCCGCAGATCAAAAATTTCGTCACGCAACCATGGCAGGTATCTCCGTATTTCGTCTCGAAACCTGCGCGAGACATTCGAATCTACGAAATCCTTGCCAGCGACAGGCAAACTGAAGCTAGTTAATCGAGCAAAGAAATCTCGGTCGCGGTCAATCGAAACTTCATGAACTAAGTCGAGTAGGTTCTCGCAACTCACCAACTCACGAGCGGGCTTACCATCAAGTGCTTTGATTCTGAGGTCGGAGAATCGAACGTTGTTTGCAACGAAATTGCGGAGTTCTTTCATCCACTTCTGTTGAATATTACGACGAGGTGAAAGAATCAATATTCGAAAGTAAGGATTGAAGTGCCTGAACAAGGAAAGAGCACCCAACGCGACATAGGTCTTTCCCATGCCCACTTCATCAGCAAGGTAAGCTACGCCCGTCTTGGCCAGAATGTTGTGTAGTGCAACAGCACCTTCGAGTTGTTCGTCCGCTCTACGACCAGGTCCGATTCTCGCGCCAAAATCGAGCAACTCTCTCGCAAGTTCCACGTCAATCATACATCGGCATCCTGCGGTTCAGCTCGATGCATGAACCAGCGATCAAACCAATCAAGAAAGCCGGCCAGATCGTCCGTGTTCTCGGTCAATTCATGTCGAACCGAACGCAAAGATTCGATTCGATCCTTCAGTGCTTTCACATCGGAGGAGTGTTCGCTCCAGTATTCAGGAAAGCGTTTGGCGATTTGCTGGCAGATTTGACGTGCACACATCAAGATTACGTAGCGATCAACGGCGTCAACGCTCTCAGAAGATGACGCGACCTTATCGAGCAAGTTACCGAGCGAATCGTATTTCTTGCCGAACAAGCGATAGTCAGCCTCCTTGACCTTACCAGACTCAATCGCATCGTTGACAGCTCTTTCTAAGCAGGTGAATGCGTGAAAGAAACCTGCAAGGCGGTCGAATAGTGTGTCTTGCTCAAGCACCAGTTTTGCACGAGCGACAAGGTCAGCACCTTGTCCAGAACCGATCAGCTCGGGCATTTTCGTTTCGAGAAACGCAGTGCGCTGCGCGGGAGTCAACAAAGACCAATATCGCAGAATATCCGCCGCCGTGAGATTCATCAGTAGGGACGGCTTGTGCGACATGCCCTCTTCTTGAACGAGCAGAAACGCTTCGTGATCGCCCTCGCCAAAAACGGAGAACAATGAGGTTTCAACTAGAGCGGACTCTATCTTGCTCGCTACGTCGGTCGACGTTTCCGTCCATGAACGTGGCGTCAGGTTTTCAAAGGAAGCGATCGGAATGCCACGTGCCTCAACCCTCAAGGTGGGAGAATGATCTGGCGCGTCCCAGAAAACTTCAACTGCCTTGCGGTTCCAGTGATAACGCAGATTCAACTTTGTTCCACCACTTGCTGCAACTGCTTCGTCCTCCTTTCGACTTTTGAACTCAGTAGGCTGCTTTTTGTCTGGTTCCAACCAGAAAGAGGGCTTACGCGGTAAATCGATATCAACAATGAATCCGCTTTCGGCGTTTCCTCCGTTGCGATGCGCCGATGACGTCAAGTTGGCAGAGCCAACAAAGCAAATCTCTCGTTTGGGGCTCATTGTGAAAAAGCGATACACCTTGGCGTGCACCATCCGCTCTCCCGCGTCGTCGCTCCTTCCGAGCTTCGTTATATCGCGTTCGAATTTGCCCCACTGGACGTTTGGGAGTGATGCAACGGATGAATACAACTCTTCACGAACCAAAGCTTCGCCGGCAGGCGAGCGAGGTAGAAACACACGAACCTCCTTTGGCTCAAATCGCTCGATCAAATCCAGCAGCGGCTGGCAGTCCGCCTTGTCATCGAAATACGGGGAGATGATTTCCATGTAGGTGCCGCGTAGCAGTGCCCCTGCGGTTGCATCCAGAAAGTCTGGAAAGGACTCTTTTCCTGTGTAAAAGTGAGTCAACAATCGTCCAGAAGACGACTTTTGTTGCCGCTGTGTCGTTCCCTTCAAGAAGCTAATGATTTCGCGAATTGCCAAGTGCTCGGCTTCGGCAGGTGTCTTACGCCGGAGCGAATCAAGAAGAGTGATTGAGTCATCCCGGATACGGGAGCGATCATTGTCGACAAGCTCCTCAATGTGACAGCATTCAACATTCTCCCACCAACCGGAGCGGGTTAGATTTGCTGACATACATGCAATGATCAGTGAGCGGGCATGCACTCCTTCTTGATCCGCTTCTTCGCTTTCAACCAACAAAAACACGTTCTTGGGATGGAAAATCCCCGTGCGATGCTGAACGGGAATGCGTTTCATATCCAATTTAGCTGAACCAGCATCACTCGTTGCAAGGCCATTGGCATCGTAATAGATCGCAATGTTACCTGGTAATTCACGAAGTGCGGCCTCAATCTGAACCAATCGAATCGCAGTGGCGTGGCTCAGCGGAACATCCAAGAATACTGGCAATACTTCTTGTTCAAAGAAGCCGGCATCAAACTGAAAAGTGAGGAACACAGCGGAGACAAGCCGCTTGCCTTGCATTCTCTCTTGGAATTGTTCAGAAAGAACTGCTCGTGGAATATCAGCCACTTTGCTTCTCCTCAAGTGTGTCAGCCATAATCCGCATCGAATCCAGGAAGTAGGGGAAACGCCAAAGCGAACTAATGGAATCGCGTTTGGGCAGCGAACCATGTTCATCTCGAAATCGAATTCGCAGTTTTCCCGAGTCAATCTCAACCCACGGTGAGCCTCCACGAGAAGCCATTACGTGGGTGTTCTGCTCAACAAGTCGGTGCACCAGCGTCTTATAGTCGCCGACTTGCAACGCATCAGCAACTGCGATCCATCGATCAGCCGTCATAGAATCCGCTACACCGAGATCGTTGCGAAGCTCTCGAAAATCATCAGGAACTACCGTTCGTAGTCCGCCTTCCCATTCATTCGAGATGCGATCTGCTAGCGAAGAGATTGGCTTTCCGTCGAGACCCAGCATGTAGGTGAACAGTGCTGAGACGGGAGCAAGCACGGCTTCACTGGTTTTTATTCGATAAAGATCATTCGCCAAAGGCTGCCAAGCGTCATCGCGATTTCGTGCCTCTTGAGATAATGCCGTCACCGTGGCGAGGCTCCATGTGAAGTCCTTGTCATCGAGCGTTGTCAACAATAACTCGGCTAGTCTTGCCTGCTTGCCCGCCGTGCAATTCTCTGGCCCGCCTAGCAGCAAGTGGTAACGATAAAACTCCTTCTCATGTGTTGAGAGCTTTCGCTGAAGCAGTTTAGCCACGCCGGCAACAACATCAGCATAGCCTCGGTCTACATCGACTTTTGACTGTCGTTGCATCAACAGCTCTCGGATTCGCTTTGCATCGCGACCACAGGATTTCGCCAGCAGCGGTATGTAGGTCCTCTCAACGAACTCGAGCGCACTTGGCGTGAGTCTGGGTGGATCGTCGTCGACCAATCCAGATGCACGCGAAGGCATTGTGTACAAGCCCCAAAGTCCATAGATTTTCTGGTTGCCTAAAATCTGATGTGCCCGGTCATCCGACAACACCACCTGAGAGCCCTCCGAAAGACTCTTGCGAACCTTCTCCGTTCCACGAAAAGAGTAATCACCATTGACGTGGGCGCGAGAATATGCGGCGAGTTGTTCCCACTTCAAAAAGACAGGAAGCTCTGACCCAACTCCAAGTTCCTTCGACAACCGCTCTGTGAAGTAGTAGCCAACCAGCAGGGTCGTAAAGTCACGAACAGAATTACTTACCGTGGTCAAATTTCCGACAACGCTTCGACCTAGACGAGTCCAAATCTGCTGAATGCCTAGCGGATCGCGTGAGCCTTTCACCGCGGCACGCGAATCAAGTTCTGTTAGAAATGGTATCTGTAGCATGCGTTTTCGATTATCCTGGCTACAATCGAAGAATCCGATTCAGAAGGAATATAGCGATTGTCGCGAGTCGTGCGGATAGGGATCTGGCAAATCCCCTGAAAACAGAAAAAATTGCTTTAGCGAACAAATCCAACATGGACGACTGTGACTTGGCTATAATTCCCGCAGAGCACTAACGACCTCAGTCCGAACTAAACCAATCGACCAAACCGACCCAAACCACCCCCGATGATCGTCTACTCTGCGACCAAAGCCCAGTTCTGTGAAACGGTTCGAGAAAATCGGATCGGACAGACCATCCTCGATGCCTTTCGCCAGCACCTTGGACACAACCCCTCGCCGAGCGAAGCTCAAGCGTTTCAGAACTCCCTGAACTTCGTCGGAAACATGCTCCAAGCTCCCTCGATCCCAGCCGACGCTGGAGTCGCGGTCGAGTACAAGATCCCCCAGTCTTCCAAAAGAATCGATTTCATCGTTACCGGATTCAACGAAGAAGACAAACCGGTCGCTATCGTTATCGAACTCAAGCAATGGACGGATGTCGAGGAGACCCCCAAAGACGCGATCGTTCGAACCTGGGTCGGTGGTGCAGAACGCGAGGTTCTGCACCCATCCTACCAAGCCTGGTCCTATGCACAATTCATGACCGATTTCAACGAATACGTCGACAGCCATCATGTTCGATTGCGACCCTGTGCCTTCCTGCACAACTGCCACGATGCATCGGCCGTGCGGAGCCCATTCTATTGGGAGCACCTCGACCGAGCTCCTGTATTTCTCGGAGATGAATCTAAAGACCTTGAGAACTTCATAGCGAATCATGTCCGAAAGGGAGATCGTGGTGACTTGCTCTACAAAATCGAGAAAGGGAAGATCCGACCGTCCAAGAGCCTAACTGACCATTTGGGCTCGCTGCTTCTAGGAAACAAAGAGTTTGTGATGATCGACGAGCAGAAGCTTGTCTTCGAAGCGGCGATGCACCTTGCGACTAGTGCAACGACCGCGAAACGGAAGGTGTTGATCGTCCGAGGCGGACCAGGTACCGGGAAATCCGTTGTGGCTGTGAATCTCCTGGTGGAACTTTCATCGCGGGGTAAATTGGTCCAATACGTCACGCGTAATGCCGCTCCTCGCGAGGTTTATCGCAGCAAATTGGCTGGGACTCTAACAAGAACGCGTATCGACAATCTGTTCAAGAACTCGGGCTTTTACAAAGATCGAGGTCCGGGGGAAATGGATGTACTAGTGGTCGACGAAGCCCATCGACTGACCGAAAAGTCAGGCCTTTACATGAACGAGGGAAAAAATCAGATCAAAGAAGTGATCGAAGCGTCCAAGCTTACCGTTTTCTTCTTGGACGAGGACCAGCGCGTCACAATCAACGATATCGGCACGGAAAACGAGATCGTACGCTGGGCGGATCACTTCAACGCTCAAGTTACCGAACTCGATTTACCATCTCAGTTTCGATGCAACGGGGAAAGTGGATACATCGCTTGGTTAGATCAACTTCTACAGATCAGAGAGACTGCCAACACGACTCTCGAAGGGATTCAGTACGACTTTCAAGTCATGAAGAACCCCGCCGAACTAAGGCAAGCGATCTTTAAGAAGAACGACCAAGGGTTGCGCTCACGATTGGTTGCTGGCTATTGCTGGAATTGGGTCAGCAAGAAGAGTCCGGCGCTGAACGACATCTGCTTTCCGGAGTACGGGTTTGCGATGCCATGGAATCTCTCGGTAGATGGGAATCTTTGGCTGCTCAAGGATGGCTCAGAGAACCAAATTGGCTGCATCCATACCTGCCAGGGTTTGGAGTTGGACTACGTCGGCGTCATCATTGGGCCCGATTTCAAGGTCCGACACGGTGCGGTGGAGACCAATGCCGGCGGGAGAGCTTCAACGGACAGATCTTTACGGGGTATTAAAACGATGCTCAAACAAGATCCCCAAAAAGCGCTTCGGATTGCAGACCGTGTGATAAAAAATACTTACCGTACGTTGATGACCCGAGGTATGAAAGGCTGCTACGTTTGGGCAGCGGACTTCGGGACCAACGAATGGTTGCGGGATTGTTCGAGTTTAAAGTCTGATTCTACCGCAGGCATCGATTAAAACCTCATATTAGCTCTCTTTTCGATCGAATATACAAGGATTACAGACCCAACGGATCGAGAGTTCCCTCGCTACTTGTCTCCGGATCAAAGCTCGTCAGGCTTGGTAGAACGACACTCATTTTTCTTGGTCAATCATTGGTTACATCGATACTTTGTGAGGTCATGACTTCAAAATGGAAAGAACCAGGACGGTTCGGGTTTGCGTTTTGGTTTTAAGGGTTTGAGGAGTCGTGATGGCGAGCGGAGTAGCCATTCGTAGCCACCTTCTGCGATTTGTTGGCAAGCGTAGATCTCTACGGTTCCGACGATAACACCACGGGGAAGGCTGTCGAGGTCGAGGCCGAATTCGGATTGCATCTCCCTTTCGTCTACTGCGGGGTTTCGGTTGGCGCTGGCGTAGATGTATACAACGCCTCGGACATCCGTTGGATAGTTGCGATACTCGATCTCCTTGTCGCCAAGCATGATCAACTCGGCCCAGGGCTGGCGAACACTCAACGCTCGGAGAGATTTGTCAGCGGTATCTATGTTTCCAAGTTCGATCTCGGTATCGCCTACTTGGATGGTCTTTGGAAAACCTGGTTCGGTTGGTGTCGAATGGCTGGAGCGACGGCTTCCGATCGATGGTTTAAACGTTTCGTCGGGTGACGGTATGGTCACCAGGACTTGCTCGTTGAGCACGCTGGCGACGGCTGCGTCATCGCGTAGTCGCATGGACGTGACTTCGTCTGCCAAACGCGGTGACAGGCACTCGGAGAACTTGAGCCCTCGGATAGCCTTCTCATGAGCGACTGGACGCAGGTCCGCTGAACTTGCCTGCATTAGGCCATGTTGAGCCACTTGTATATGGTCGCTCGTTACGCCTTCGGAGAACTTGAGGCTGAACCCATCGCTGGATACGGTTGACTTCAGGTCTTGAGCAAGATAGTACGCGAGCGTAGCGTTGGCTTTAGCGCCGGCAAACGTCCACCATGACCAGCGGTCGCCGGACTCCAGTAGCAACGATGTCGAGTCGTCATGAAGCCAACTGAAACCATCTCGCAGTCGATCGATCTCTGCTTTGCACCTTTTTGACCAGCGTTCTGATTGATCGGAGCGACACAAGATCGACTGCATGGTCTTGCAGATCTTGTACGAGAGACCGAGCCCAGACCCTGGCCACCTAGTCCGGCCAAGTTCATCGGTTCGCTCCACGAAAGCGATCTTGCGCTGCCAGTCGATGTAGTTCACCTTCCAGGCATTGCCACCTAGCGACAGCACACGAGGGCCATCTTGCTTCACGAGCAAAGCGGACTCGTCAACCTGGCCGATCTCTTGCCGCCCATGCAAAAC
>Ga0315899_10004609_pt1 | contig 14888 bp, 17 predicted proteins | sample LakEriMetagenome_2_FD_203518 | JGI IMG/M metagenome (GOLD analysis project Ga0315899, IMG submission 203518) | Freshwater fungal communities from buoy surface, Lake Erie, Ohio, United States - Buoy 4 MA112 | ecosystem: Environmental > Aquatic > Freshwater > Lake | place: USA: Lake Erie, Ohio... | reverse complement strand
CAAGGGGAGAGCGAAGTTGTGATCTTTGGCCCAAGCGCACAAACACAGGCTAAGTCCGGACGCTTCAACTAAGCACTAGTAGATAGTTAGTGCTTGATGATTTACTGCAATTGAAGAGCATGGACAATTTCTAGAGGCAAGCCTCAACCTACGTGTACTTCATATCTGTTCAACGTAGCGTTTTACTGATTCAAAAGTAGAAGGCTTGTGATAATCGCAAATCTGCTGATTTTGAATTGCGTAACTAGTTGATACATAAAAGATTTGCCTGACCCTCTTATAGGTGGCTCACTACTAGTGCGGATACATCCGGTGCGTTGGTTGGCTCTGCTGGAACTACCAGCACTGCTGGTAACGATACGTTCAATTCTCTTTCTGCAGCTACCGCAGCCGCAACAACAGATACATTGACTGCAACAGATGTCATTAATGGCGGCGCCGGAACAGATACTTTGAATATCACAGTAACTGCTGCTAATACTGACGTAACCCATGGTGCATTGATCAGCAATATTGAAGTAATTAGCATTCGCAATGCTGCTGCAACTACTGTCGATGCCGCGTATGTTGCTGGTGCAGGCGTGACAACAGTCGAATCGAACCTTTCGACAGGCGATGTGTCTGTTACTGGTCTAGCTACTGGCGCAAAAGTCGGCTACATCGGCAATGGAACTGTCATCAATGGCGCTTTGTCCGCCACCTACCTTACCACCGCAACTGGTGCAGCTACTCTGGATATTTCTGGTGGAACCAAGATTGCAGCTGGTACAACGGGCAATGTTGCACTTATTGGTGCAGCCCTGACATCTGCAGTTATCAATTCGACTGGCGCAGCAAACACCATTGGTGCAGTCACTGGCTTTGCGACAGCTACGTCCGTTACTGTCAATGCAACATCTAACTTGACAACAGGCGCTGTCGGCGGCATTACTGGTGCGACCTCTTTGACGTTGAATGCCAACGGCGGATCTATCACCACTGGTGCGATTACTGCTGCTGCCGCAGTGACTACTGCCATCACGGGTACAAGCGCCGTTTCAACTAACCTCGCCGCAGTTGTTGCACCAACAATCACAGTTTCTGGTTCTGGGGCAGTGTCTATTGGCACTTTGAATGCTGCCTCCCTCACTTTGACAAGCACACAAACGGGCGGTAGCTTGACTGCCACAATGAATGGCGTGGCGACAACTAAAGTGACTGGTGGCGCTGGTAATGATGTGATTACAACCGGCGTAGCTTTGACAACTGGTTTTGCTGATGGTGGTGCTGGTACCGACACACTCGTTCTTGGTGCAGTAGGTCACGCAAACACGACAACACTCGCTGCAAAGTACACAAACTTTGAAACATTGCGTTTGGCGGGCACATTTGACACATCGTTAATTAGTGGTATCACTGCAATTGAGACAACAGGCACAGTGATTCTGACTGGTATGTCTGCTGCACAAGCAGCAAACGTTACTGTTCGTGCTGATACCGCAGCAACTTCAACCTTCGCGTTGTTATCAGCCGGGGGTACTACTGACGTGTTGAACCTGAAGATGGGTTTAGGAACCACAACAGCCCCTGCTACCAACGCAGTTGGTGCCGTTGTTGTTACAGGTTTCGAAACACTGAACATTACTGCTACGCCTGGACCAACAGCAGCTACAGCAGCAAACATGTTGTCATCTTTTGATACCGCCTTTACTGGTGCAACACTCAGTGCTATCAACTTGTTGGGTTCAGCTGTTTCGATTGCCGACGCAGCGACTACTGTTGCCGCTACTTGGAACGCTTCTGCTTTGACAGGTGACGCTAACGCGACCAACGCTGTAACTGCTGCCGCAACAAAAGGTTTGACGTTGGCAGGCACTTTGGCTGCAGGTTCAACAGTGATTGGATCTAATTTCATTGACACTATTACCATTGGTGCTGTTGGAGCGTCTAGTAATACGTACAACTTGGGTGGAGGTAATGATGCAATCTCGTCCTCATTTGCTAACCTCCGCGCAGGGGCTGTATACAACAATATCGATGGTGGAGCCGGTACAACAGATACATTGACCATTACTGGTGGTGGTGCGCTGACTATGACCGACGGTGACTTCCGTGGTCTTACCAATATTGAAAGAATTACCGTTGCAACGACGACGACTAATGCACAATCCATTACTACCGGTGGATTCTTTGACAATAACTTCAAGACTGCAGGTGCAACCCTGACGACCGTAGCATCAACTGGTGCAATTGTTGTCGACCAAAGTAGCTTCAGTGGTACCAGCGCAGTTACTGCAACGTCGTCTACAGGTGTAATCACAATTAGCGGTGGCTCTGGTAACAACACCATCACTGCAACTTCAGTGGGTACTGCTGCTGGCGAGGGTTTACAAACTATCACCACATTGGGCGGAAATGACGTTGTAACTTCTGTATCTGATGTACGAAATACAACTACCAACGCGATCAACACCGGTGCTGGTAACGATACAATTGTTGCTGGTCTCGGTAAAGATTTGATCACGGGCGGTACAGGCGTTGACACGATGACTGGCGGTGGCGCTGTTGATACTTTCGCTTTTGGCACAAATGGATCTTTGGTCTCTGCTGGTTTGGACATCATCACTGATTTCAACGTGGCTGGTGCTGATGTATTGACATTTGGTGGCGCCACGACAGTTTTGGGTGCTGATACATCCGCACTGGTTGCCGGAACAAACGTTCAAACTTCAGCAGGTGGTGTTGTTACATTTGCAACAGCCGATAACACATACGCTTTGAAGCTCGCCGCAGTCCAAGCTGATACGCAATTGGATGTTGCTGGTTCTGTTGCCATTTTCGTTGACTCTGGCAATACGTATGTCTATTACGCAGGTGCAGCTGCAGGCAACACCGATGACCAATTAATCCAGTTGACTGGTGTTACTGGCTTGGCAACCATCACTGGTGGTGCTACAACTGTCATTGCTTAATACCCAACAAACCAAATTACCCCCTCAAAAGGGTGTCTGGTTAAGGTTCTAAACCTGCTAACCCCACTACTCACAAGGTAGTGGGGTTTTTCAATTTCAGTGAGTACTCTATGAACGACTGGACATCTGGCTACGTAGCCGACATTGGCTACACCTTCGGCTACTATCAAGAACTCAACCCACAGCGGGTCAAGCTGGCTTTTCTCAATGCAGGCTTAGTCGCCCCTGAATTTGGTACTGCCTGTGAGCTAGGATTTGGTCAAGGCTTATCGGCAAATATGCACGCCGCTGCCTCTGTTTGCTCATGGCATGGCACAGACTTCAATCCTGCACAAGCTGGCTTTGCACAAGAGCTGGCTTCTGTCTCTGGCGCAAATGCCCATTTGTATGACGAGGCTTTTGCAGAGTTTGCTAAGCGCGACATGCCCGAGTTTGACTACATTGGCCTGCACGGTATCTGGAGTTGGATATCAGACGAGAACCGCTCTGTCATCGTTGACTTTATACGGCGCAAGCTCAAAGTGGGCGGTGTGCTCTACATCAGCTACAACACCTTGCCCGGCTGGGGCACCTTTGCACCCATGCGCCATTTGATGACCGAACACGCCGAAGTCATTGGTGCAGATGGAATAGGCATTGTCAGTCGCATTGACGGTGCTTTGGACTTTACCGAGAAGCTCCTAGCCACCAACCCCCTGTTTGCCAGAGCCAACCCATTGGTGAACGAAAAGATTACCCAAATCAAAGGCCAAAACCGCCACTACTTAGCCCACGAATACTTCAACCGCGACTGGCACCCCATACACTTTGGAACGATGGCAAAGTGGATGGAGTCGGCTAAGCTAACTTATGCTTGCTCAGCACATTACCTTGATCATCTAGACGCGGTGAATCTGACTGCAGAGCAACAAGCCTTTTTAAAGGATATCCACGACCCAATGTTCAAGCAAACGGTGCGTGACTTCATGGTGAACCAGCAGTTCAGGCGTGACTATTGGGTAAAAGGTGCAAGAACCCTCACCCCGCTTGAGCAAGCTGAGCAGCTGCGGGAGCAACGCTTTGTGATGAGCGCACACCGCCCTGATGTTTCCTTGAAGGTTACTGGCTCACTGGGAGAGGCGACTCTCACTGAGAGCATCTATGCGCCTATCCTAGACCTTATGTCTGATTTCAAAGTCAGGACTCTTGCCCAGATGGAGCAGTTGGTGAAAGACAAGAATATTCACTTTGGTCAACTTAGCCAAGCTGTGTTGGTGCTGTGTGGTAACGGCACCTTCAGCGCGGTGCAGGGCGATACTGCTGTTTCCAAGGCGAAGAAGCACACCGACAAGCTGAATACTCACTTGATGCTCAAGGCCCGCAGCAGCAAAGAGATTAGCTTCTTGGCCAGCCCCGTCACTGGTGGCGGCATCGGTGTAGGTAGATTCCATCAACTGTTCATACTTGCCATGCAACAAGGCAAGAAAAAGCCTGAAGAGTGGGCTGCGTTTGTGGCGCAAATACTAGCTGCACAAGGGCAAAAAATTCTCAAAGAAGGCAAGCCCCTAGAAACACCAGAAGAACACATGGCGGAACTGACCACCCAAGCGCAGGAGTTTTCTGTGAAACAATTACCTATCTTTAAAGCACTACAGATTGCATAACCATGCCCACCATCAAAATCGATAATGTCGACTACGACACCGACAAACTCTCAGATGAAGCCAAGGCCCAGTTAATCAGCCTTCAATTCTGCGACCAAGAGCTTCAGCGCCTGCAAGCCCAAGCTGCGGCTTATCAAACTGCTCGTCAAGCCTATGCCAAAGCCCTGCAAGCGGCATTGCCCACAGCGCCTGTTGGCGATACGCTTAAGTTCAGTTGATGCCCTCCATCGAGGCTGACTTCTGGGCCGAACTATCCCAAATCCAAGCCGAGTCCATCGGCTGGATGCCTTTGGAAGAAGGGGTGTATCTGCACATCGGCGATGAGAACGCCACCGAGGTGCTGGTGGTGGGTGTGCCGCAGGCGGGAGCGGCGGTGTTGCTGGTTGGGTGTGGTTTATAAATGACGCTAGGCCTGAGTAGGCAAAATCCACGTCGATTCAACGCAAGTCGTTGATTTAACTGAACTTTCTTTGTTTTATGCCCAACTAATACCCCCTGTCCGTGGCGGCTGTGGGTGGTGTAGGTTGATTCTCCCGCGTTCAGTCCTAGTCGCGCCAATAAGATGTCGGTATGGCTGCCGGTGTTCCTTCCGTCCTTCCCTCCCAACTGGTAGAACTTCTGGTGAAACGGCTTCCTGCCTTTGCTGAACTTTCTAATCGCCACCGCCACAACATAGCCCGAATGCTGTGGGACTATGCCAACAACCGCTATCAACACAACAGATACGCTGGAGCGGCATTCTCAGTTGGTTACATGGAAGAATTGTGGGGAAACAGGCGAACACGCAACCAAGTAGTCCGTGATTTTTTCAGTAGTATTCAGGGTGATAACCATAGCCACCTAATGAGTAACTACACCCCACGCAAGTTCTTGGGTGAAGTTCTCTTGGAGTACTTGGAAGATGACACTCCGATAGATTTCATGGACGGGGATAGGCTCATGCGTACGCCTCCTAGCCCCATCCTCAGTAGAGCGGCAAACAAAGACACCGACAAATTAGCCAAGCATTCGCAGTGGAGAGGCGTAAGGCCATCGCAGTTCCTCCCAATCAACCAAGAAGCACTTATAAAGTTTTATCGAGGTTCAACCGATATGCGGGAAAAAATGAGCGCCTTGCGCTTGTTGAGACTGTCCTGCAACAAACGATGGCCTGGTCAAATCCCCCTTCTTTATGAGCAGAAATCCTCTGGCCGATTGACTGAAGTCCTGTTCTCAATTCAAAGTACACAGCGAGAGGTTTTGAGCGCAGCGCTTGATGGTCATTGGGACTACGACCTCAACAACGCCCACTTCAGTTTCTTGAGTGCTTGGGCAAAGAGGCTGGACAAGACAACCCCTGTAGTGGACGGATACTTGCGGAACAAGAAAGCTATCCGTGCTGAGGTCGCAGCGTATTGCGATTCCGAAATTGACCTCATCAAAGAATGCTTGATTGCACTACTTTATGGCGCACCTCTAAGTTCCAATCCTGACTTCGCGCAGATACCCAAAAAACTGGGCGTAGAAAAGGCACGACTGTTTGCAAATCACCCATTTGTTAAAAGCCTCAAGAAAGAAATCGCTGAAGTGGGTCGTGTGGTGGTGGCTGATACACACAGTTCACGAGGTTGCTACGTCAACGCTATGGGTATAGAAGCACCGCAGTTTGAAAAAAAGAACTCAACTTTCAACCTCCTGAGCCATGCCCTACAAGGGGTTGAGGCACTAGCGCTTAAAGCCGTTGTCACTGAACATGGGGAAGACATATTGCTCTGTATGCACGACGGCTGGGTTTCCAGGCGCAGGCTGAACTGCTCAAAGTTGCAGGACTTAATCTTTGAAGCAACCGGATTTGAACTGGAAATCGAGGAGCAAAAACTGCCTAAATACGCACCCACTTTGGATGGCTCTGGTGAATGGGGCTTTTCTGATTCGACGCCAGTGCCGAAGGGTGGTTTGGTAGTTTCTGCTTCTCCAGCATGGAATACCAAAGCCAATGTCCGTGGCCGAGTCACTCGAACCGATTTACCTCGCAAAAGGTGATTCAACTTCGCAGCGACATCAGGCTGCTAAGGCCACCTGCTTCTTTATGTTGCGGCGAACGGGTAACGCTTTTGGCTTGGACAACTTAACAACTGGCGACATCCCAGCGGTAGATGCCATGTTCATAAGGGTGTCCAATGAGAAGAGGTCAATCTTGCCGCGCATCAGGTCAGAAATGCGTGGTTGAGTTACCCCGAACAACTCTGCCGCCTCGGCTTGGGTCATACCGCGCTTTTGGATGACGTTAGACAACTCCATAAGCAAAGTGGAGCGGGCCTTCATGCTGGCGGCGGCTTGTGGGGTGTCTTCGATGGCATCCCAAACGCTTGTGAATGTTTGACTTTTCATGATGCGATTTCCTTGATTAAATCTTTGTATCGCTTCGCAGCGAGGTCAATGTCTTTCTTGGACGTTTTCTGTGATTTCTTCTGGAAGCAGTGCAGCACGTACACAGCGTTCTCAAACTTGGCGACATAAATCACCCGAAACGTACCCGCCTCGTCCCAAATCCGAATCTCTGCAACGGCATTGCCTACGCTGGTCATCGGCTTAAAGTCATCTGGTAGCAGGCCATTCTGGATGCGGTCGATTTGGTATCCCGCCTCACGCATGACGGAGGCAGGAAACGACCTCAGGTCGTCCAGAGAACTTCCACGGAACTGAACTGTCTTCATGCTTGAATTATACAAGTTTCAGTATTCTTTGCAATACTGGGTTGCTGGGCCAATCATCGTTTGTTGTACAGCGTTCAATTGGACTTGGACTTGGACTTGGTCTTAGCGAACCGATAACGAATCAAAAGCGAATCGGTTAATTCAAGGAAAGAATGGTGGTTTATTGGGTAAAGCGGAGGGTTGATTGAGCATCTCAGCCTGAAAAGTCCGTGACGCGCGCGCGCACGATACTGGTCGCGAAACTCTTATGCTGGCGCAGTAACCTAATCACCCCTTGACGCGTGTGCGCATGTGCGCGCGATGCGTTTGGTTACTCAAGCATCAACCGCTTCCATCGCTTTCGCTTTTCACGGTTTTTAGCAAGCCTAGACAGCATCTCCCTGCCTCCACCCTCAAGCCAGCGATAAAAGCCAGCCAAAGCCCGTATACGCCCTCCAGATGCCATTCGCTGGCGCGTTGCATGGGCAATGGCTTGACGGCCCTCTGGGGTCTTCGGACCAGTACTCATGCCGCCATGGTTCTTGCACCTCCCATTTGCCAGCGCCTTGGCTCGGCAGGGGTTGCCTGTGCTTCTGGCATAGGCACCACATTGGGTCTTCAATCGCATTTCGCCCTCATCTCAATCATCCTAAAAGTGGCAAATTGTTGAAAGTGAGACGCTAGTCTTCTTACGGCAACATTGATGTTTTGTTAACTTCAAAAAAATTTATGCACGATTAAATCTTTGAATTCATCTTGAAGCCATTTTTGAAAATCAAGGGGAGCAATGAAGGTTCTCTTCTTAGGAAAGTTCTCCGTAGAAACCCAATGCGCATTTGCCCTCAACCATTCTTCTGTTTCTTTTTGCTCTTTAGTGATTTGCTGAATTTCATCTAGGTCATCAATATTGACTTCATGATGGAAAGCTAATTCTGTGATGATGGTTTCACCGTCTCCTAAGATGATGGCTTGGTCGACGTTGTCTGGGCCAAAGTCTGTGTCTTTCATATCTTTTCCTTTTAAGTCGCCACTGACAAAAGCCTTGCGCCCTGTGGCGAGGAGGGTGCTGGCAAGAAGATGTTTCCCACAGCCCTTGAGGCCGCATTGGATGCGTCTAGCAACGTATCTGGAGAAAGGTGGGCGTATCGCTGGGTCGTTTTAATTTGCGTGTGGCCAAGCAGCCTTTGAACTTCATACAAGGTTCGACCAGAGTTGACTAGGAAAGATGCAAAACTGTGCCGTAGGTCGTGCATACGGACATCACTTAGTCCAACTGCTTTACGAGCCGTGTCCCATGAATAAAATATTTGCACATAGGGTTTAAGCGTTTTAGGGTTTGGTAGCACCCAGTCACAATCAAATCGAGGAATAGACTCCAGCAAAGAGAGAACGCCATTTGACAATGGGACATGACGAGGGCGTCCAAGTTTTGTGGTGTGAATGCGCCACGACTTGCGCTCAAAATCAAAGTCTTCCCAACGCGCATCAAGCACTTCGCGTTTTCTGGCGCCAGTCAGAATCAACATAGGGACGATGTACTGGAGCATCTTGTTATCTGATTGCTTTAATTCCTCGTACAGAATTTGTGCTTCTTCAGAGGACAAATAGCGTTCTCGTTTGTTGTCCTCCTTCATCAGCGGTATTCCCTCAGTCGGGTTACTTTTGATAGTAGGTATTTCCCATTTATTGGCTAAAGAGAACATATAGCGCAATAAGATAAGCAGGCGATTGCATGAACCGGGCGCATGTGTTTTGCGGTGCTTGGCAAACAATGAAATGATGTCTGCCTTAGTTATTTGGTCGAGGTATCTCTTACCCCAGATGGGTTCAATATGCTTTCTGAGCAAGCCTTCGTCGCACTTCCATGAACGCTTGTAGCCCTCAACAAATGGCAAATAGCTGTTGTGGATGAAGTCGTAAACCGTAGGGACTTGCCGTTTAAGCGCCTTTTGGGATGACGGGTGTTCCCCCATGGCAATTTGCTTCTTTATTTGTTCAGCAAGTGTTCGTGCTTCGTTAAGGCTTAAAAGTGGTGCATCTCCAAGGGTGATACAGCTACGCCCACGGCCATCCTCACCCTCAATACGTAGCCGCCATTTGCCTACACCTTTCCGAAGGCGCTCAAGTTGCAAACCCTTCACTTTGGCATCACTGATTGAACAACGCCGTTCCGAGCGTTGGTTAAGAAATTGCTCAGTTTGAGCTAATGAATTCAAGGAGCCGATTTTCATATATAGCCATCATTTAGACTGTTACATGAAGTATAGCGTACAATTGGTACGTTATGTAACAGAATTTTTGTTTCCTATATAAAAAAAGGGGGAAAGCTGGAAGAATCCAAGAATGACTCCCATAACAAGGTTAATTTCAGAGCAACCCAAGGTTTTTCGTGACCCAGCTCAATGCATGATGTGGGGAGCGTACGTGTGCGCTGTACGAAATGCTCTTGGCATGAGTCAACGCGACTTAGCCGCAATTCTTGGTGTTACCAGAACAACCTTGACACGGCTAGAACAGGGCGTTCCACCTTTGAAGGCCCCACTGTGCCGAACAGCATTGGAAGTATTTAAAGAGGCTGGGGTGAGTTCTGCCGCAATGGAAGATGTTTTGTACATTGGTGCTGGACTACCTGTATCGTTGGACATTTCCATCGAAATAAACCACTTGTTGAAAATGAGGTCTCAAACAGTTAAGTCAGCAACAACAGCGGACAAGACAACATTGCTTCTTGGCGAAGACTTTATTCCACCACTTGAGCAATCACCACTTCGCAAAAAGTAGGTTTTAGTTAGTTGTGCATTTACACGCCATGCACACAGCATCAATTAAAGATTGCAATTCACTTCAATAACTTAGCATCGTTCTAGCTTCAAAAAATTGTGTTTCAAATAACTTGTAAAAACACGGGAAGTACACGGACGGCTTAAGAGAGCCGAATTAACTAGCTAAGTTATTGATATCAATGTAGTTTTCTATTTCTGTTTACAGGTCGCTCACTACTAGTGCTGACAACTTCACCGGCAGCACAGGGAACGACAACTTCTTCGCCTCTTTGGTGTTTGATGCTGATGAAGCAGTTACAACAGCTTCACAAATGTCAATTGCTGATATTTTGGCCGGCGGAGCAGGTACTGACACATTGAACATCGTAATTTCTGGCTTACAAAATGCCGCCGTTACTGTTCCTGTGGCTTCTACTTCAGCTATGGAGACAATTAACATCCGTAACACTGTCACTCAGGAAGCAACCTACGCTGCTACGAACGGCTTGACAACTGCCGCCTCAGATCGTTCTGCTGGCGCGGTAGTTTTTTCTGGTCTTGCAGCTGGCGCTGTCGGTAGCGTCATCGGTGATGGTGTCGTTACAAACGGCGCATCAACCTTTGGATACGCTGCTACTGTTACATCCGGTACGGTTAATTTCTCAGGTGGAACCTTAGGAACACCTGTCGTTACTACTTCAGGAACACTCCTCGCTACCCAGACCGTTAATTCAACTGGAGCTGCAAACGTAACCGGCGCACTGACACTGGGTGCAGCTGTTACAACTTTGAACGTCAATGCTACAACAGCCTTGACAACAGGTGCTGTGACCAACACAGGCGGTGCAGCTTTGACCAGAATCAACGTTACTGGTTCGAGCGCAGTTAGCTTGTCTGCTACCGCATTGGAAGCAACTGTTACAACCATTGATGCATCAGCTGCTACTGGTGCTTTGACTGTCGCCTTGGGTTCTGCTGTTACACAAACAGTTACTGGCGGTGCAGGTAACGACGTAATCACAACTGGTGCTGTTTTGACAACTGGTTCAGTTAACGCTGGTGCAGGTACCGACGTTTTGGATATCGGTACAAACGTTGCGCATGTGAACACTGCAACCTTGGCAGCCAAATATACGAACTTCGAAACAGTACGTATCGGTGCAGCCGCTTTAGATATGTCATTGATCGGCGGTATCAACGCAGTTCAATTGACAGGCGCTGCTACATTGACAAACATGACTGCTGCTCAAGCTGCTGCGGTTACAGCTCGTGCAAACATTGGTAACGCCAGCTTGGCATTGGCCACTGCGACAGGTACATCTGATGTGTTGACAATCACCAACGGTTTGGGCACAACTACGGCTGCTGCCACAACAATCGGTACTTTGGTGGCAACGGGTTTTGAAACCATCAATTTGGTTGCAAATCCAGGTCCCTCAGCGACATCAGGTGCAAACCGTACTACGACTGTTACAGCCATCACTGATACATCATTGACCGCAGTCAACTTGTCAGGTACAGCATTCACTTTCGGTGATATCGCCTCTACAAAGGCTGTTGCTTGGAACGCTTCTGCCTTGACAGGTAACGGCGCTTCTACTCCAGTCGGTTTAACATTGACCACAACTGGTGCCGCATTCGCCGGTTCTACTGTTACTGGTTCCGCTCTCCGCGACTCGGTGATCATGGACTCTTCGACAGGTGTTACCTTTAACTTGGGCGCAGGTAACGACATCTTCTCGACAACATCAACACTGCTGTTGCCATCAGGTGCTGCTACTGATAACACTATCCATGCAGGTGAGGGTGCTACTGACCGATTGGTGTTCACAGGTGCAGCAACTCTTACAGACACATCATTCAACAAAACTTCTGGTTTCGAAGCTTTGGAGCTGGCAGGTGCTGGTGTTGCTAACAGTGTGACTGGTTTGGCCGCTGGTTTCTTGACAGGTTTCGCAGGTGGCGTAACTGTTACTGATACTGCTGCACAGACAGGTGCAAATGCATACACTTGGTCTTCTGGCTTGTATGCACAGCCAGTGACATTGACTCATGAGACTACGTATGCCGGTACAGCTGCTGCTGGTAACCAAACCATTACAACTGGCGCAGGTAACGATACGATTACTGTGATTGCTTCGTCATGGGTTGGTAAGGCTGCTAACGACGGCGCTACGATTGCAGTCAATACTGGTGCAGGTAACGATACGATTACTGTTACTACTTCAACTCAGCTTGCACAAACTACAACTGCTCCTGTTGTGATTACAGGCGGTCTGGGTGCTGATACGATCGTATCAACTGGTGTGAACATCACAACAGGTGCAGGTGTTCTGACTACAACATATGTGATTGCTGCTGGTGACTCTACGACAACTGCTTACGACTCAATAACTGGTTTTGACCTTGGAACTGCCGGACTTTTGCCTTCAACTCTGGACTTGGTAGGTACTGGTGCTGTTAACACTTATGCAGCAACTGCACCAACTGGCTACACAGCAGCTCAATTGACAGTTGCAGTTACCGCAACCTCTGGCTTAGTGGTATTTGCAGGTACCAGTGCTTCTGCTTTGACTTTGGCAGAAAAAATTGCAGCAGTTCAATCAGTTGTCACCACCACTACCACTGACTTGGCAGTGTTCACTCATGGTTCAAATTCCTATGTATTCCAAAATAATACAGCTGGGGACATCGTAGTTGAATTGGTTGGCGTTGCCGCAACAAACATCATTGTTGCCAACGCTAACACTGTAGGTAGTGTCTTGGTGCTCTGATACCAACAAACCAAATACCCTCTTAAAAGGGTAATTCGTTAAGGTTCAAAACCACCACAACCCCATCCCTCACAAGGGGGTGGGGTTTTCTAATTTATGAAAGGACTTTTTCATGCCCACCATCAAAATCGACAACATCGACTACGACACCGACAAACTCTCAGATGAAGCCAAGGCCCAGTTAATCAGCCTTCAGTTCTGCGACCAAGAGCTTCAGCGCCTGCAAGCCCAAGCCGCGGCTTATCAAACTGCTCGTCAAGCCTATGCCAAAGCCCTGCAAGCGGCATTGCCCACAGCGCCTGTTGGCGAAACGCTTAAGTTCAGCTGATGCCCTCCATCGAGGCTGACTTTGAAGCAGAACTATCCCAAATCCAAGCCGAGTCCATCGGCTGGATCCCTTTGGACGAAGCCGCCTATCTGCACCTTGGCTCAGATACTTTAGTGATCGAGGTCGTAGGTATTCCCAAATCAGACATGCAAGGCTCCACCATCCTTTGGGTGTTTTGAGGTGGTAACGTTGCCATCTGCCTTAGTCAGTAGTAATTGTTAATACTGCACTCATTGCGAAGTTGACTACCTTAGTAGTTTCAATAATCTCAGTGAGCCACCATCTGAATCACCAGCTTCATGCCACAAGCATCCGCGTACCTGCGCAGTGTGTTCAAGGATGGGGAGTGATCTTTCTTACCCAAGCTTGCCTCGATACGGGCTACTACAGGTTGAGAAACACCCATGCGACTAGCTACCTCAGCCTGTGTCAGGCCAGCGGCAGTACGGGCTTTTAAAAGAGCTGCAAGCGCTGCGAACTCGTCATCCAAGGCGTCATATGCTTTGGCAAACTTTGGATCAATCTTGCGGCGTTTAGTTGCGTAGCCCTTGGGGTCAAATGCTACAGGGCTGAATTTCTCAGACATCATTCATCTCCTTCATGCGTTTACGGGCTATCTTGATCTCGTCTGGTGGGGTCGCTTGTGTCTTCTTGATGAAGCCATGAAGAATGACTACACGCTTGCCAACCATCGTACAAAAGAAGGCACGTCCGATACCTTCTTTGCCACGAGCTCGAATCTCAAACAACCCATCACCAAACGCCTTGGTGTAAGGCAAACCTAGGTTTGGGCCAGACACTGCAATCTGCTAGGCAATCCGAACAAAACTAGCGGCAATACCTACAGGCCAAGACTCGATGGAGTCCTTTACCTTTTTGTTAAAGAATTGGATTTGATAGGTCACAAATTGAATATAGCATAAGTGCTATACGGGTTGCAAGAAGTTGAAATGTCGTTTGAAGGGGTTTTTATCGCTGGATCCATTGGCTATAGACTGAGTGACGCCAAAAATTAGGCCTTCCATTGATCCGGGTAGCGTGACACCAGATGAATCAACAAGGCTGCTTGCGCGTTGGGCTTAGCGCGGCCTTGCTCCCAGTTCTCAAGGGTGCGTGGATTGGTTCTAAGGTAGCTGGCAAACACAGGGCGTGACAGATTGAGCTTTTCCCGAATAGCACGAAGCTCGTCTGCACTGACCTCAACTGCTGGCTTTAATGTCACCTCGGTCGTACGAAGCGTTCTCTTGCCCTTACGAGCAGCAGCTATGGCATCAAAGCCTTCAGTGAGTTCAGCGAATAAGTTGCGTTTGGTCATTTTCTTGGCTTACAGCACATCAAGAACGAACGGAACCGCTCTTCACTGCATCGCGCAGCAAGGAGTTAATGCGTGTTTGCCAACCTGGCCCCGTTGCCTTAAACGCCTCCAAAACCTCTGCGTCAACCCGCATGTTTAACGTAGGACGCTTAACTGCCACAGGCGGGCGACCTCTGCCACGAGTTATCGTTGCACTCGCCCAAAATGCCTGAACCGCAGCTTCATCGTTGGGATCGTATGGATCAACCTCTGGATCAAAAGCGATAGGCTCGTCAGCTTCAACCTGTTTTTTCACAAGTTTCCAGTCATTTATTTTGGGGGGGCTCTTACTATTTGTTAACTTAGATCGAGTTGGCATACAAAGTCCTTTCTGCTCTTGAGGCCCTACGCAGTGAAATAGGTCTTACCGTATCTTCACCTCGTAGTACATAAACTAAAAC
>Ga0315899_10004608_pt1 | contig 14888 bp, 13 predicted proteins | sample LakEriMetagenome_2_FD_203518 | JGI IMG/M metagenome (GOLD analysis project Ga0315899, IMG submission 203518) | Freshwater fungal communities from buoy surface, Lake Erie, Ohio, United States - Buoy 4 MA112 | ecosystem: Environmental > Aquatic > Freshwater > Lake | place: USA: Lake Erie, Ohio... | reverse complement strand
CGAAAGGGGTGATTCGCAATCACTACGATATTGTCACCCCGTTTTATCGATTGTTCTGGGGTCCCCATATTCATCATGGGTATTGGACCGCTGACGAAAGTCCCGATCGAGCGCAAGTGCAACTCACAGAGAAGCTAGCATCTACGGCGAAAATTCGCCGCGACAGCACCGTCTACGACATCGGTTGTGGCATGGGAGGATCAAGCGTGTGGATGGCGCGAAACCTTGGGTGCCAAGTTACCGGTGTCACATTGAGTCCTGTTCAACGTTTCTATGCTGCTTGGGCAGCTACATGTGGCGGTGTCAAACCCGCGCCGAAATTCGTTCGAGCGGATGCCGAGTCGATTGTGTTTCCTGCTGAATCGGCTGATTATTTGTGGAGCGTAGAGTGCACCGAGCACCTCTTTGATAAAGGGGCTTTCTTTCGGAAAGCTGCGACTTGGTTGAAGCCCGGTGGAAAGTTTGCTTTGGCGGCTTGGCTCGCCGGCGACGATCCGCTCTCGGAGGAACAAACCGAATTGGCGACGCGTGTTTGCAAAGGGATGTTTTGCCCATCGCTCGGTAGCCAAGACGATTATGTCCGATGGTTTGAGGAAGCTGGGATGCAAGTAACGTATACGGCCTATTGGACCCGAGAGGTTCAACGCACGTGGGAGATTTGCTTGGAACGCGTGCAGCGTTCGCGGATTCGCAAGCTTGCTCAAGTCCTTGGGGCGAATCATGTTTTGTTTCTCGATCACTTTCAAGCCATCCTGGATGCTTACCGGACGGGAGCGATGGAGTACGGTTGTTTTGTTGCGGAGAAAAGAGCGTAATGAGTAGTCACTCCCTTTCCGTCGACGAGTCGAGAAGTAAGAACCGAGTTTCTGATATTCGCAATACAGAGCATCGCAATGCAGAACATCGCAATGCCGGGAATTGTGATGCTGGCAACAGATATTCCAGTATTAGCGCGACACAGAGAATCGGTCGAATTGCCGGTGTAGTCTTTGGGGTCGCGACCCAAGCACTGTTTCTGTGGACAGTGGTGTTTTTGTTTCTGTTTTTACGGTACGGCGGATGGTGCGAATATCAAGGTTGGTGGGTGGCTGATACCGCACTAGCTGTGTTGTTCGCTGTGCCGCATAGTATTCTTCTTGCCCCACCGACTTCGAAATACCTGCGTCAGTGGATCCCTGCTGGCTTATTGGGGTGCGTGCACTGCATGGTCAGTTGCGTTACGTTGCTTTTGATGTTTCGGTTTTGGGGCAAGTCAACTGTTGAAGTTTGGCATGCTACGGGGTGGGCTGAGACTGCGATGCTTGTAGGTTTTTACGGATCGTGGGTCGCGTTGCTTTACAGTCTTTATTGGACAGGCTTCGGCTATCAGACGGGGCTAACTCAGTGGTGGTATTGGTTTCGCAAGAGTCCTCCGCCACAGCGGGCTTTTGTAACCACGGGTGCGTTTCGCTACATGCGTCATCCGGTCTACATGAGTTTCCTCGGACTCATCTGGTTCACGCCAGTAATGACTCTCGATCATGCGATTCTGACAGGAGTCTGGACTCTTTATATTTACGCTGGAAGCTATTTCAAAGACCGCAGGCTACTTCGATTTATCGGAGAACCGTACCTGGAATATGGGAGACGTATTTCTGGATTTCCAATCATCGGGTTCGGTTCATTGAGGCGATTTCGCTAGATCGACATCGGTTGGATTTCTATTAATTGCGGAAGAAGTCAACCCATTGGAGTTCCAGGGTTGGCGGGTTGAGTTTCGCATACCAATCCGAAGGAATTGTCCATTCAAAGTAGTGGTCGTTTTCGAGTGGAATGGTCGGATTCTTGGGTGTTGAACTGCTGCCGATACTGATCGGGAACTGCTTGATAGACAATGCTTCAGGTTTTCGAGCGGGTTGTTCTGCCCCGTCTTGAGTTTGCATTTCCCAGTCCATTGGGCCGCTCGTACTATTCCAACCGCCTCTGTATTGAGACTTCGGTGGTGTTTTTGACAGTGAGTTGCCTTCCGAAGGGACCAGCAGGGTTAGGCTTTCGAGTCCTCGAAGGTGAAATCGGACCGTAATTGATTTCGGCCAAGACTCCGTTTTTCGAGATAGGATGCATTGCCCAATCCCTCGTTCGCTGTAGACGTCGATATTAACACGCTGCACGCCTTCGATCGGAGTTTGTGCGTGGCGCACTTCGAAGCGATCGCCGGGCTTTGTTTCTTTGATTTGGATCACGGATGTCGGTTCCTGTGCGGCGAGGAAGGCGAAGGGGGATTGCAGAAGTACCAATCCGAGGGCTAGGCTTGCAACCGAGTTTAACGCAGATTTCCAGGGGCAGTTGTCCGCCGCATCGACGGACGGGTACTCGGCGATGACTTTACCATTGCGCAAGAGGAATGCACCGGAGAGTTGAAAACCATCACCAACGAGTTTCCCAAGTCCATATCCTTTCAAGATCGCCGTCTTGAAACCTTCGATCCAGACTCTTGGGCCGAACAGCTGTTGCCACTTTCCTCGCGGAAGGTGGTATGCTCGAAAAAGGTTGCAGTCAGGATCGCTGATTACGGGTAAGTCCGCGAGTTCGAATCGCATCATCATGGCGATTCCTTCTTCTTCGCTACCCATATGCACCACGACAGGAGTGATCTTTTTCGCCGTCCAGACGGAGCGGGCTTTTTTAAGTTCATCGAGTGTTTCACGGCAGAATGTACATCCCGCGTGGCGTAGAAAGACAAGCAATACATCGTGTTGTTTGCTGAAACTTTCCAAGGTCGAATCGGCGGTGACATGGAATAAGCGGTTTGCTTGCTCGCGAGTCAGAGTTTCGGGGATTTGTTCAGGGGACTTGGAGTGGTATCGAGGATCTGATTGGAATTTGAAAGCGAGATAGAGCATCGCAGCAAATGGGATCCACCAGATCAGATCGTTGGTCACGATCATCATCCCCCAGCTCCAGGGCAGAGCACCGGTCAGGGCGGATTGCAAAAATCCGATTGGTCCGAAAATCTTTCCAAGGAACCCGACAAGGATAACAGGCCAATGTGTTACGAAATTGTTCGCAGCGAACCAGTAACCAATCCCATAAACTCCAACGATCATCCCAACACACTGCCAAATACCTGGGTAATTTGGGTGTTCGATTCCAGTGATGTCGAACCAATGGTTCGGGAAGAGAACAACCCAAGCTCCCCAGAGGAGGTTATACAGGGCGGCGGCCCGAAGAATCCATCGAGGCCATTCCGGTAACTTGTCCATTGCTTAAACCCATCTTGGAATCGAGGATCGATAGAAACTCTCGCAAAGCTCTGGATCGATGGGAAATCGCTCGTTTCACCCCCAATCCCAGTTCTGCGAATGTGCTGTGGTATTCTATCACCTCGAATAGAGGGTCATAACCGAATCCTTGTTCACCTCGAGGTTCGAACAAGATCTTTCCCCAGCATTCGCCGGTGGACTCGATGGCAACGTTCCCTTGTGGATCACATAAAACGATGGCGGATACGTAGTAGGCTTGTCGATTCTCCGCTGGGATCGAAGCCATCATTCTCAGGAGTTTTTTGTTGTTTCTTTGATCGATGGGAAGTTCTTTTAACGAGGCTTCGGGTGAAACTCTTGTCGGAGAGCTGTTCGACGTCGATTGCGAGTTAGTCCCGTTAACTTGTACGCTGTGGGATTGTGGCGGCTCGTTAGATAGTTCAAGGCGCTCTGAATAGCGTGCTGAGAAAATTCCTGGATCACCGCTGAGTGCTGGAACGCACAATCCGCTATCTTCCCCGATGGTCCACATGCGATGCGTGCAAGCTTGGGCGACAGCTTTGAGCCTTGCGTTTTCCAAAAACGTTTCGCCGGTTTCCTCGACGTCGATTTGGGTTGGCAATTGGCTCAGGGACCGAAGTTCAAACCCGCGAGGCTCGAGATGGGCGTTCATCTCGATAAGCTTCTTCTTGTTCGTAGTGCCGAGGAGAAGTTCTTTTCGTTCTCTGAGTGAATTCCAGTCCATTGTTTGAACGTTTGAAGGTTTAATTGTTTGAATGCTTGATTGAATGAGCGTTAAACTTAGCGTTTGATCGCAAACACAATCGTTTGCGAACGGTTGAAATTGGAGTAGGAATTAAAGCCTACTTCGTGTTGAGTTGTCGCAATTTCAGGTTGCGAAATTCAGCCCACATCGGCTTGCCCGCGTGGAGTTGGAGGGCAAGGATGCCTTCGGAGAGTGCGAGTTGCGGGTCGGTATCGGTAAAATCGAGGATCAAGCGACCGTTGAGGTAGTGACGAATTCGATTTCCTTCCGCACGAATCACGACATCATTCCAATCGTTGAGCTTGAACAGCTTGGCGTATTCATCTTCGTTGATGCATTGACCGGTAACTTTCTTGCCACCGTTTTCCCAAGTTGCCTTCTCACCTGCGAGGCAAATCCGTCCACGTTTTCCACCTTCATCGTAGATAAAGCCCGCGACGTTTGGCAGTTTCGATTCATTGCGAAGTTCGTGCTGGTAACCGCGCACGACCCATTTGTTTTTGGCTTGAGGGGTCTCGATATGCTTTGAGCGATATTGAATGCCGGAGTTGTTGCTGTCGTTGCAACGGAAGGAGAGTCTTAGTTCAAAGTCCTTCAGCGCGCCACCCTTCCAAATCAGAAACGTATTTCCGATGGCAGGATGTTCTAGTGTGGTCTCCCCGTGAATTACCCCATCGCGAACACTCCATAGTTCGGGATCTCCATCCCATCCGGTAAGGTCTTTACCGTTGAATAATTCGGTCGTTCCTTCGGCGAGTGCCTCAGGGGCTTGTTCGATCACCTTCGAAAGGGATTCTTGAGCACTTGTTGTGTACCCACAAAGAAGACCGAACGAACAAACCAACAGGGCGACTTGCAACGAGCGACGCATAGCAAAGGTTCCGATGTAGACAGGATGGAGAGGAGTTTTAGGGAGGGATGGTTCAGTGAGTGAGCGAACTTTAGAGTTTGCCTTCAACGGCTAACTGATGGAAAAAGTGCTGAACGGAGTTTTGGTTTTTGAGCAACCAGTCGATCGATGGTTCGCAGTTCATCGCTTTGGCGATCGCCTTTGTGGTGGCTTCGCGGTTGGTTCTGAACAGGACTTCTGGGTCATATTCGGCAGTGACGATCGACGGGTCAAGCCATACCGAGACGATGATTCCGAGATCGTTTGCTTTGGCCTTGGGGATGAAGCCTTCGCGAACAGCGTCGAGCACTCCGTGAGCAATCGCTGCTTGTACGGTTCCCATCAGGATGTTGGTGTATTTCTCATTGTTAACTGTAACCTTGCTGACCATGACGGTGGCTGGTCGGACTTGGACGTCGCAATTGAGAATTGCGAAGATCTTCGAGTGACCCTTGGATTGGTTTCCGATCATGTTGGCGATTGCGAATCCGACGGGACCGTCGAGTTCACCGATGATTACTTCGGGCTCGGCTGCGGACCACGCCTCGGTGGACTCTACGAGTGCTTCACCCGTCCGCATGACGATTCGTCCGGATTTGCTTGAGGACTTGCTCGAAGAGGATTTCTTGGAAGAGGACTTCTTTTTCTTTGGCATCGTTGCGCTCGCTTGTTGTAACTTGTTTGAAACACGAATTAGTGAGAATGCTGATGGCTATGAGCCGTCGGCTGTACTTCGACAGGGATAATACCCAAGTAGTTTAAATTGATGTGGCAGACGTTTTTGATCCATTGAGGACCGAGGGAGCCGAAGACCATACCAAAAATGGCAAATCCAAGGGCCACCAGTTGTGCCGGGACGATTTCATCGAGTCCTTTAATGGCAGCGATTGGAATCGAGTTGCAGAAGGTAACGACGGCCCAGGAGAGGACGCCGAGAATGATGGAGAAGATAGCGCCTTGGGTGGTTGCTCGTCTCCAATACAAACCCGCAGTCAGTGGTACGAATGATCCGGCAAGTGTTACTTGGTAGGCATTAGAAACCAGTTCGTAGATCGGAGTTCCTTCGGTCAGGATAGCGTAGGTGAGTACCAAGGAGGTAAAGACGAAGATCGTAATACGCATCGCGAGAAGCAGTTGTTTATCGCGTAGATGCGGATAGATGTGACGCAGGATGTTTTCAACGAAACTTGTGGAGGGTGCTAGCAGGGTTGCGGAAGAACAAGATTTGATCGCCGAGACCAGAGCTCCAAAGAAGAGGATCTGGGCGAAGAGAGGCATGTGATCCAAGATCATTTTAGGCAAGACTCTCTGCGGATCGCTTTCGAGGAGTTCTTTGGAATGTTCCGGCATTTGAATAAGAGCAGCGACGACGATGAACATTGGCACGAAGGCGAAGGCGAGGTAGCACAGTCCACCGATAACTGCCCCGAGTTTGGCGGATCGTTCATCCTTTGCCGACATAACGCGTTGAAACACGTCTTGTTGAGGAATGGAACCAAGCATCATTGTGATGGCTGCCGCGATGAAGAACGCCCAATCTTTGAGTGTTGGAGGGGGAAGAATCTTGAACCAGTCTTTGTCGCTTGCGTAGGCGAAGACCTTATCTGCACCGCCGACGAGTCCCGATGCATACCATGCGATATAGGACAAGCCGATGACTAGAACGATCATTTGGATGAAGTCGGTCCAAGCAACGGCGAGCATCCCACCCATCATCACGTAAACCAGAACCAGGACCGTACCGATGATCATACCGGTAGCGTGTTCTATTGCCCCGCCGGAGAGGATGGTGAATACCAATCCGAGCGCGGTGATTTGGGCAGCGACCCAGCCGAGGTAGCTGATGATGATCATTACCGAGCAGAGGATTTCGACGGGAGTGCCGAATCGTTTGCGATAAAAATCCCCGATGGTCAGAAGTTTCATGCGGTAAAGGCGAGTAGCGAAGAACAGCCCCACGAGCACCAAACACATCGATGCCCCGAAAGGGTCTTCGATGACCGAGTTGAGTCCCCCTTCGACAAATTTTGCGGGGATACCCATGACGGTCTCTGCGCCGAACCACGTCGCGAAGCTAGTGGTGATCACCATGTATAGAGGCAGAGAGTGGCCGGCGACGGCAAAATCCTCTGTGTTCTTAACGCGGGTTCCAGCCCACGCTCCGATAGCGAGGGTTCCTAGCAAGTAGAGAAGTACAAAAACAAGCAATTCCCAATTCATACATCACCATAGCAACCCGTTGGTTATGCGCCGTTGCTTATCTCCCGATACCTTTATCCCGTTTCCTTCAAACTGTACCTGTGCTGCTCTCACCAACTCCATGGGCGAATTTCCCAAGGAGAAGAGATAACGAGCTGGTACTTTTGGATGTAGGAATCTGGATCGTAGATACTCGAGAGAGTAGCTACTGGAACGAAAAACGTGGAGTCTAGAAACCGCTGGATCCTAGATACCGCTGGATCCTTAACACCGCTGGAGTCTAAACACCAATGGAGTTTCGACGCCAATGGAGTTTAGACACAGAGTGTAAAAGGATGATCGAATGTTATTTTGTTTGTGTGAGGAAAGGCAGAACGACAAGTCCACCGTCTTTATCGCGACAATCGATTTCCAAAAACTCTGGGAATTGGGATTCACCGTTGAGGATTTGGATCGAGACCCCGGAGGCTTCTTCGAGTTGGATCAGTTCGCGACGTTTTCGGTTATTGAGGTAGGTGGCAACACTTTCGTTGACTCGAACTTGGATCTTGCAAACACCTTGTTGTTGGCATGCGAGCATGAGGATACGAGTTACTTCGATCGACATGCTTTCTGCGGTTTTCACCAAAGCTCGGCCTTTGCAGCAAGGGCAGTCTTCGTAGACGCTCCGCTTGAAGCTTGGTCGGATCCGTTGGCGAGTCATCTCGATCAAGCCGAAGGGGCTTGTTCGCAGAATTTTGGTACGTGCGCGATCGCGTTGCATCGCATCTCGCAAGGACTTTTCGACCTTTCGGCGATGGGAGTCTTTTCGCATATCGATAAAGTCGTTGACGATCACCCCGCCGAGGTCTCGCAATCGAAGTTGCCTTGCGATTTCCTTGGTTGCGGCCAGGTTCAAGTGGAATGCGTTTTCTTCAGCGTTCTCTTCGTTTCCTCGGAAGTTACCGCTGTTGACATCGATTGCCACGAGAGCTTCGGTCGGATCGATAACGATCGATCCGCCACCTTTGAGAGGGACGATACGTTGGTGGATTTTCGCGATTTCTTGTTCGAGTTTATATCGGAAGAAGAGAGGTTCGCGGTTTTCGTAGAGTTGGATTCGGCTAGCGTATTTCGGCATAACCATTTCCATGAAGTCTCGAGCTCGGTTGTAGGCTTCGGGGTGATCTACGATGATCGAGTCGATATCTTCGGTGAAGGTATCTCGGATGGTGCGAATCATGATGTCTGATTCTTCATAGACATCGCATGGGCCAGGTTGGTTTTTGATTCGTTTAACGAGGGCTTTCCATAGTCGCAGCAGATACGCAACGTCGCGTGAGAGTTCTTTGCGATTTCGTTCTTGACCGGCGGTGCGGACGATGAAGCCGACACCCTTGGGGATATTCATGTCGAGCATCATCGACTTGAGTTTCTTGCGCTCGGCTTCGTCTTCGATTTTTCGGCTTACGCCGATACGTCCGAGGGAAGGCATCAGTACCAAGTATCTTCCTGGGATACTGATATAGGTAGACAGAGTTGGGCCTTTGGTACCGATCCCTTCTTTGATGACTTGAACGAGCACTTCGTCGCCACGACGAAAGATTTCTTGAATGGGTGGCTTGAATCTTGGTCGTCCGGACCGCAGTTTTCCACCGCGTGGAGCGCGAGGGCCACCGCGACTTGGGGGGGATTCTTCGGAGTCTTCGTTGGAATCTTCGTCATCGATACCGAAGTTCTTTCCGCTGAGGATTTCCGATGGATCGTATCCGGCTTGTCGGAAGTATTCCGGTTCGATGTCGGAGATGTGCAAGAAACCGTTACGTCCGACGCCGAAGTCCACGAACGCGGCTTGGATGCTCGGTTCGATGTTGACGATCTTTCCTTTATAGATGTTTCCGACCCAGTTGTTTTGGCTAGTTCTCTCTGTGTAGAGTTCTTCGAGAATTCCGTCTTCGAGGAGGGCTATTCGGCACTCTTCTGCCTGCGAGACGTTGATGAGCATTTCCTTCTTCATGGACGACTGTATCCTTTTGTATTGTTCACTAAATGTTTCTGAGTCCGCTTCGCCCTTGAGAGTGCGTCGCGTGAGCGATCATGCTTGGAGCACGATTTCGGGCACAAGCCCTGCCAATTGATTCATTAAAAAAGCGTCGACTTCGCGAGCCGTTCCCAATCGCAGCGCCCGCCAAGCCATCGCTTCGCATTGCCCGAGAGTTACGGATCGGATCGCTTTTTTGATCACGGGGATCGCTGAGGGAGCGAGGCTAAGGGTACGGATACCCATGCCGACCAAGAGGAGTGCGTAAGCGGGATTATTGCTCATCTCGCCACAGACACTGGTCGATTTGCCATGCTCCGAAGTTATTTGCTGAGTCCGTTGAATCAAACGGAGAACAGCGGGATCACAAGCCTGGTACAAGTCCGCTACGGAGTCGTTGCTACGGTCGACCGCAAGGGTGTACTGGGTTAAGTCATTGGTACCGATACTTACGAAGTCAATTTCTTCGATGAATCGATCCAACATAAGAACAGCGGCCGGCACCTCAACCATCATGCCAACTTGCAGACTCGACGGAACCCGAACTCCTTCGCTAACCAAATCTTCGGTGACACTTCGAAGAAGGAATTTGGCGCTGCGGAACTCGTCGAGCGTAGTAACCATCGGGAACATGATGCGGCAATCGCCTGCGCAGGCGGCACGCAAAATGGCCCGAACTTGGACCCGAAACAAAGAAGGATTTCTCAGACTAAGTCGGATCGATCGCAAACCGAGAAACGGGTTGTTCTCGGGTTCAATTGGGCGTGTTTGTCCCATTTTATCCGCACCCAAATCGAGGGTTCGAATAACAACAGGACGGCCTTGCATGTCTTTCAGCACTTGTAAGTATGCAATGTAATGATCTTCTTCGGATGGCTCTGTGTCGTGACCCAAGTAAAGGAACTCGGTCCGGTAGAGCCCAACGCCGTCGGCACCACGTGTCAAGGATGCTTGGGCTTCATTGGGAAACTCGACGTTGGCCATAAGCTCAACGCGGACACCGTCGGTGGTGGTTGCTGGAAAGTCTTTCAGTTCGGAGAGTTGCGAGACGATCGAAGCGCGGGCCATGCGTCGTTCGCGGTAACGATCCAAGGTGGCTTGGTCGGGCGAGACGAAGATACGGCCGAGGTGTCCGTCGATGATGAGTTCATCGCCGGAACGGATGTTGTGAAGAAAGTTTCCAACACCGACAACAGCAGGAATTTCCATACCGCGTGCAACGATCGCAGTGTGTCCCCCTGGACCTCCAGCTTCGGTGCAGATGGCGAGAACTTTTTCGGGGTCGAAGGAGGCGGTCTCCCCCGGTGTCAAGTCATGGCTTACGACGATCGCTTCGTTCATCAAGGACTTGAGCGTCTGTGCAGGTTTACCCGTGAGGGCTTCAAGCAACGTGCGTTCGACGTCGCGGACGTCGGCAGCTCGTTCGGCGAGAAACGAAGAGCTTGCTTTTCGAAAAGCAGCAGCGTATTTCGCAAAGACTTCGCTGACGGCGTACTCAGCCGAGTAGAGGTTATCGCGAATCAAGTGATCCATTTCGGAACGGATATGTGGATCGACCAGAAGTTGTTGCTGGGCTGTGAAAATCCCGCCAAGGTCCGCGCCCCAGGACGCGGAGGTTTTCTCACCGCGGTCAGCGAGTGCTCGATGGGCTCGTTCGACGGCAGTTACCAATCGTTGCCATTCGCTTGCTGTCTCTTCCTTTGAAATCAGACATCGGTCGATGCTGTACCCCTCGCGGTCAAAGACAAGTGCTTTGCCTACCGCGACTCCTGGGGAAACTGCGATGCCTTGAAGTTCGAGCATGCTGCGTTACAGCTCATCAAAACGGGATTCAAACAATCGGGCAATGGCCTCCACAGCGGAGTCCGCATCCGGCCCGGAGGCTCGCAACGTCAGTACGCTTCCTTGTGATGCCCCGAGGGTCATCAAGCTGATCATCGATCGGCAGTCTGCGACTTGTCCGCATCGCTCTAGTTCAAGGGAGCAATTATATTCGGTAGCCAATCGAGCAAGTTTCCCTGCTGGGCGCAAGTGCAACCCTTCGGGATTTTGAACAGTAAGATCTCGGCTGACTACTTCAGTGTGTGTCGGTTCCATCAGCTAGCACCCGATTCCCGATCGGCTTCTTCTAGAAGGTGCAAGATATCTACGGCGGTTTTCGATTGACCTAATAATTTACAGAATTGGTCGTCGCGAAGTTGCCTGGAGATGTTTTCCAAGGCTCGGAGGTGATCGCCGGGTCGATCCGGGGGAGAGACCAATAGGAAGAACAAAGACGCTTTTTGACCGTCGAGCGACTCGAAATCCAAGCCAGTGCTGCTTACACCAACGGTGCCGATCAGTTTGGTCACGCTTGGATGCTTCGTATGCGGAACCGCAACACCTCGGCCAATTCCAGTGCTACCGAGCTCTTCTCGTCGCATGATCGCGCGGATGATGTCATCGCGATCTTTCTCCAGAATCTCACCAGCTTCGACCAAGGTTTGCACGAGCTCGGCAATCACTTCTTCCTTTGTCGAAGAGCCTAAATCCGATTTGACGGCCTTAGGGGAAATAAACGCAGAAAACTTCATTGAGGTCCCATTCCTTAACATGCATCATTTTGATTTTCCGCCCGATCTGCTCCAACCATTCTGCGGGAGTCTTTAGCTCAACCGCAGAAAAGTCTTTCGTGTGGAGATCGTTCGGATTTTGAAAGTGGAGCACCCTCCACGAGGATCTTGTAAGAGATCTTACGGACGATTGTTTTATGAGTGACGCGGCGTCTGACCACCCTTGTGTTCCGTGACTCGCTCTTTGTGCTTGCGAATCTGCTGTTCCACTTTGTCGAGCGTCAAATCTAATGCAGATACTACAGAATTCGATTCCGTAGCCGCTACAAAGTCTGGAGCATGCTCAGCCGAAACGTTGATTTCGACCGAAGGCCTGTCGAGTCGTTCCAAGTCGACCGTAACCTCAATCGCATTGATCCGATCGAAGAACCGCCGAAGCTTTTCAACTTTGGTGGTGATGATTTCTTGATCGTCGGCTTTGAGGTGGCCGTGTCGCGCAGATACGTTTACTTGCACAGAAGACTCCTGATTCTGGATATCGTGTGATAAGACTCGGGCTGTGGGAATTGTATCTTTCTTTCCCCTTCCCACAAATCCCCATTCCAAGCCAGAAACCTCGCAAGCCATGGATTCCATACGGACTGTAAGGGGTGCTTGAACGCACCGAAAAACCAGGGCAATCGCCAAGATCCCCAAAATCCTTGCGAATACAGGAGCGTTCCGGGAAGCGAACGAGCGGGATTTAAGCCAGAGGTGCGCTGACCGTAGGGGGGAGCCCAGGAAAATCCAAATTCAACGATAATTCGGAAAACATTGCAGAACACTTTGGGTTTACATAGATACGGTTGCTTTCGAATCTATACTACGCAAGGGAAGGTCCGAAACCATCTAGAACGTGGGTTCGGCTAATCCCTGTTGGATTGTTTCCAATTTGGGTGGTTTATCCGAAAGATTGTATTAGTTGCGTTGATGCAGCTTGGTGGGTTGGCTGGGTAGATGTAGCTGCGGGGTGACCGTAAGCGGTTCGTTTTTGCCGGTGGAGAATGCGATGAACAGCAAAGCTAATAACAAACCGGTTAACACTCGGCGTGAGATTTGTGAGGGCAAGATGAGCAGGACGTACGGCAAGTTGGGGAGATCGAACGGCAAGTTCTCAAGAGCCTATGGTGGGATTTTTGGGATAATTCTCGCCGGAGCCTTTGGCCATTGCGTTTCGGAGCAGGTGCAAGCCCAACCGCCGGGGATGTCTTTCGGAGGGGGTGGGCCTCCTATGATGATCATGGGGGGCGGTGATCGCGGTGGAGACAGGGGCGGAGAACGAGGTCGCGGTGGCGATCGCGGCAGTTGGGGTGGTGGAGGTGGTTTTAGCGGTGGATTTGGTGGTGGCGGATTCAGTGGTGGGGGATTCGATCCCTCTCAGTTCATCTCCCGGATGGATACGAATGGAAATGGATCGATTGATCCGGAAGAGGCCCAAGGTCCTGCGCGATTCATGTTGGATCGGATGGCACGGAACAATCCGAAGATCGATCTTTCGAAACCGATTCCCATTTCGGTGATTACCGAGTCCTTCCAGCAGATGCGAAGTGGCGGTGGATTTGGCGGCCCGAGTCCTTGGGGAGGCGGAGGAGAATCCTCTGAAGAGTCGGTTGGTGGGGCAACTGATAGCCTTGTGCCAGGGTTCGGAGTGAAAGTTCAACGAAATCCTGTTCCGGGTTTTGGCGCTGCCGGTAAGACCGCGAGTGTGAATGTCGAAGAGCAAGACTTGCGCGATGCGGATGAGCGGATGCGCCGTTACGACCGAAACAATGATGGCGGCATCGACGAGACAGAGTACCGTGAGACACGTTGGTCGGAGAAGATGTCTCAGTGGGACGGTAACAAGGACGGCAAGCTTACGCGCGAAGAAGTCGCGGTTCGCTACGCGCGGCGTCGTGTGCTCAACAGCGGCTCATCGAATCCACAAGAACAACAACGCGGCGGTGATTTCCGTGGTCGTGGTGGAGAGCAAACACAACCGACCGATAACAAAGATGATGGGAAATCTGTTGCTCACCCATTTGAGAAGCGTGCAAGTTTTCGCGTGACTGATAGCAGCGGAAAACTTCCTCGTCCTTCGGGGGTTCCTGATTGGTTTTCTCGCGATGACATCAATGGGGACAACCAGGTCTCCATGGGTGAGTTTGCCCGCAAGTGGGATGCTACTACCCTTGAAGACTTCAACAAGTTCGATACGAACCAAGACGGATTTATCACGCTTCAAGAATGCTTGGTCGCCGTGAAGAATGGTTACTTAAAAGGTTCATCGAGCAGCTCGGTCGCCTCGAGTTCGAGCGATTCGAGTGCTGGCTCTGACTCATCTGCCAACACAGACGATGGATCGATGAAGAAAGCATCGGGACCAGTGGCAGGCGCACCTGCCACAAGTGTTGGTGCCGGCATGGATGACAAGATGCTTGCGTTTGCAAAACGTCGCATCGATATGTCCGATAAAGACAAGAATGGATTCTTAACGCCTGACGAATTCAAAGCCTCCGGCTCGATGACTTTTCAGGATGTCGATAAGAACGGCGATGGCCGAATCGATCTTCAAGAGTACGTCCAGTACCGAAACGCGCGCTGATTGACCGTAGTTCCATTGCCTTTAGCTCCATCATCCATGATTCTCAAAAACAGCCTTTGCGGAGTTGCTTCAGCTCCGCTCTCCGATCGATGCGCGATGCGTGCTTATTCCCGATCTTGTGTTGCGCACTGGCGCGGCGTGAGAAACTCATTTGCCATCGCGATGACGTTGTGGATCGCGGTTGCATCTGCTGGGCTATGCACCGCTCAAGAGACTTGGGTGGGGTGGCTTGAGACGAAGGCGCAGAATCTTCGGCTCATCGTTAGGCTTAATTCAACCGCTGTTTCTGCGAGTGAGATTTCGGGATCGATCTCCAGTCCGGATCAATCACCGGCATCACTTCCGATCACGAAAGCCAGTATCGACGAGAAGGGTGCGTTCACTTTCGAAGTCAATCCGCAGGGAATCGGATCTGCTGCTTACGGCTTCAAAGGAATGTTTCAAGGAGAGAGCCTCACTGGCGAACTGGAGCAAGCGGGCGTCAAGATTCCAATTACCTTTGTCAAGACGAAGGACCTGCCACCTGAAGGGAAAGAACTTCTCGGTGCGAATTCAGCTTGGGTCGGTGCGTTGGACGTTGGAAGTCGCAAAGTACCA
>Ga0315899_10004607_pt1 | contig 14892 bp, 16 predicted proteins | sample LakEriMetagenome_2_FD_203518 | JGI IMG/M metagenome (GOLD analysis project Ga0315899, IMG submission 203518) | Freshwater fungal communities from buoy surface, Lake Erie, Ohio, United States - Buoy 4 MA112 | ecosystem: Environmental > Aquatic > Freshwater > Lake | place: USA: Lake Erie, Ohio... | reverse complement strand
CCCGGAGATTCCAGAGGTTCACCGTGCCGGAGCCGAAGATCCGCAGGGCCGAGCCCGGCTTCACCACCGGGTAGAGCTCACGGCTGAGCAGCCGAATCAGCGAACTCTTGCCCGAGCCGTTCGGGCCGAGCACCACGGTGTGCTCGCCGAGGTGCAGAGCGAGGCTGAGGTCGCGGAACACCGGTCGCGGCCCCAGCCAGGCCTCCACGGCCTGCAGCTCGAGGTAAGGGGCCGGGCTCATGCCCCGCCGCGCACCCGCCGGGCGGTGATCACGGCCTCGGCGGCGGTCACGCCGGCCAGCAGCAGGAATCCAGCCAGGCCATACAGCTGGTTGCGCTGGATTGCATCGGCCTGGAGCACGGCGTCGAGATCGCGATCGAGCACCGCTCCGAGAACGAACCAGGTTGTGGCCAGGGCTGAGGTGATCCAGTAAGCGCGCCAGCGGCGCTGGTAGATGTAGCCGGTGCCGAGGCCTGGCAGCACGTTCAGCAGGCCCGCCAGCCAGGGGCTGGCGGCGGCGAGGATCTGCTCGCGGCTGGGTGTCATCGGAGCGTTGCGGCTGCCCCGATCCTGGCGACATCGCCGGGTGGCCGGGTGTGATCCCGCCGCAGGGCTTCGCAACCGCTGACGCGGGGCCCCCACCTCCATACCCTGCAATCGACACTCCCCACTCCCTTCGCCCCGGCATGGAACCCCTGCACCGGCTCCTCCGCCACAGCCTGGCCCTGCTGCGCCGCACCCCCGCCCTGGTGTTCGCCATGGCGGTGCTGGGGGCGGGGCTCACGGTGGCCGGCAGCGTGGCGGTGAAGGGGCTGCGCAGCGCCAACGACACGATCACCGTGACTGGCTCCAGCACCGAGCGCATCACCAGCGACTTCGCGGACTGGACGGTTCTGGTGAGCGTGGGCGGGGCGAGCCAGCAGGCGGCCTACCAGGCCCTGCAGCCGGCCGTGCAGCGCACGGTGACCTTTCTGAAGGGCCAGGGCATCCCGGCCGGCGAGATTCAGCTGGGCAACGTCAACGGCGAGCAGCAGCAGGTGCGCGATCCCCGCACCGGGGAGCTGCGCAGCGTCAGCTGGAGCAGTTCCCAGGCCGTGAAGGTGAGCAGCGCCGACGTGCGCAAGCTGCAGGCCGTGGCGGGCGCCATCGGCGAGCTGATCGGCCAGGGCGTGCCGCTCACGATCAATGAACCGGCCTTCACCTACACGAAGCTGGCCGAGAAGCGGGTGGACATGCTCGCCAAGGCCACCCGGGACGCCCGCCAGCGGGCGGTGGCGATCGCCCGGGAGGCGGGCTCGGCAATCGGGCCGATCGCCCGGGCCGACACTGGCACCTTCCAGATCACGGTGCCGAATTCCACCGAGATGGGCAGCTTCGGCTCCTACGACACCAGCACGATCGAGAAGGACATCACCGCGGTGATGGGCGTCACCTTCCGGGTGCAGTAACGCGACTGAGGGCGGGGGCGAACAGGAAGGCGTTGTCGCCGGCACGGTGGGCCTGGCCGTCCATGGCGGTCACGCCGCCGGCGCAGTAGTCCAGCAGCCGCTGGCCGCTGGCCCGGTCGAGGCGGCGGGTGTCGAGGAGCACGCAGGCGCCGCGGCGCACGGCGCGGATCAGGGTGTGGCCGTCGGCGAGGCCGCGGGCAGCCAGCAGCAGCAGTTCCGGGCCGGGCCGGGCCGTCCGGTGGCACGGCGCAGGGCGGGTGGGGATCTGGAGCAGGAGGGTGGGGCCCATGGGGCGGGCACAACAGAGCTGCCAGTACGCCACAGCGGCGAGCCGGCGTCAAAGCCACGCAGCGGAGCCGGTCTCAACCTGTCCCATGGCAAGAATCCAGCCGCCGCCGCCAGGGGTGCCCCGCAAGCCTGCCTGTACCGCCCCACAGCCGCCAGCTACCGCGATCTGTCAAGGGGAAACTTCCCATTCCCCAGGGGCCGGCAGCCCTGCGGGTTGCTTCTGGCGGGCGGGCCACGCTGGCTGGGGAAAACCCGGCACTCTCCTGGGGGAACGCGCTCGGCTTCGGGGAAAACCTCAGCCGCTCAGCGTTGCTGATCAGTCGCAGCGTTTCACCAGATCGCGCACCCCGGCCACCCCGTCCACGATCTCTCCCACCAGTACCTGGTCGGTGAGGTTCACGAACAGGCCGTTCTCGAGCACCCCGGGCAGGTTGTTGATCTCCCTCTCCAGGCCCACCGGGTCGGCGATGCCGCCCGTGAACGACACGTCGAGCACGAGGTTGCCCTGGTCGGTGACCACCGGGCCCGCCTTGCGCACGGCCATGCGCAGCACGGCCTCACCCCCCATCTCCCCGAGCTGCCCCTGAACCTGCCGCCAGGCCCCGGGCAGCACCTCCACCGGCAGGAGGAAGCCCAGATTGAGCCGCTCCACCAGCTTGGTGGAATCCACCACCACCACGAAGCGCTCGGCGCGGCGGGCCACCAGCTTCTCCTGCACATGGCAGGCGCCGCCGCCCTTGATCAGCTGGAAGGCGGGATCCACCTCATCGGCGCCGTCGATGGCCAGGTCGATGCGTTCGATCGCGTTGAGGCTCCTCAGGGGGATGCCCAGTTCGGCGGCCAGCACCTCCCCCTGGAAGGAGGTGGTCACGCCCACGATGTCGGTGAGGGTGCCGCTGCGCAGCCGGGCGCCGAGGGCCCGGATCATCAGGGCCGCCGTCGAGCCGGACCCCAGCCCCACCACCATGCCGCTGCGGATCTGGCCGGTGGCGGCCTCCGCCACGGCCTGCTTCATCTGATCCTGCAGATCCGCCATGGCCGCATCGGAATGTCTGGCTGGCGAACTTACCCCGGCTGGGGCAGGGCGGCCGGGCGGATCGTGAGGTTGAGCTCCCTCTGGCCCCGCAGCACGCTGAGGGCGAGCGGTTCGCCCACCTCCGCCCTCTCCACCTGCTGCAGCAGCTGGGAGGGATCCCGCACCGTCTGCTCGGCGGCGCCCACCACCAGATCGCCGCGGCGCAGGCCGGCCTTCTGGGCGGGGCTGTCATCGAGCACCCGCTGCACCAGGGCGCCGTCACGTTCCGGCAGCTGCAGCAGGGCCTCGGGGTCGCGGTTGTTCTCGCGGGCCTGACGGGCGGTGAGCGGCACCAGCTGGAGGCCCAGGTAGGGATGCACCACCCGGCCGCCCTCGGAGAGCTGGGCCGCCACCCGCCGGGCCAGGTTGATCGGGATCGCGAAGCCCAGACCCGCCCCCGGCCCGGAGCGCACCAGGGTGTTGATGCCGATCACCTGGCCTGCGGCGTTGATCAGCGGCCCGCCGGAGTTGCCGGGGTTGATGGCGGCGTCGGTCTGGATCAGGTCGAGGCGCTTGTCGGCGAAGCCGAGGCTGTTGATGTCGCGGTGGAGGCTGCTCACGATGCCGAGGGTCACCGTGCGTTCAAGGCCGTAGGGGCTGCCCAGGGCGATGGCCCAGTCACCCACCTCGAGCGCCTCCGAATCGCCGAGTGCGGCGGCCTGCAGATCGCGCGGCGGCTGCACCTGCACCACCGCCAGGTCGGTCACCGGATCGGTTCCCACCACGGAGCCGTCGATCTGGCGGCCGTCGGCCAGCGTCACCGCCACCGCATCCACCGCGTCCACCACGTGCGCATTGGTGAGCACCAGGCCCCGGCCAGCGTCGATCACCACCCCCGATCCCTGGCCCCTCTCCCGCAGGGTGCCGGAGGGGTCGCCGAAGAGATCTCGCAGGAAGGGATCGAGCAGGGCCGGATCAAAGGCCGGGCGGGCCACGTCACGCTCCGTGTCAATGCGCACCACCGCCGGCGCCACGGCCCGTGCCGCCTCGGCCACGAAGCTGTGGGGCGCCTCGGCGGCGGCCGGCGCCACGGCCAGTGCCAGGGGCAGGGCCAGGGCGAGCAGGCCAGGCCACACCGCGCTGAACAGCAGGGTGGCGAGGATGGCTCCCAGGCGCTGGTGGAAGGGCGGCAGCGGGGCCCGCATCGGAGAGGGCAACGAGGGGATTTCGGGCTCCCGCCAGGCTAGGAGTCGCGCCAGCGCAACAGGTGCTGGTCGAGCCGCCCGGCCGGATCGAGGCCAACCCAGCGGCCGCCCGGATCCGCTGCCCGTCCCAGCGGGCAGGGCTGCACCGGTCCGAAGCCGCACAGGGTGGAGGGACAGCCGAGCAGCGGCACCGGCTCGAGCGTGGCGGACCGGCCCGGCAGCCAGCCCTGCCAGTGCTGATGCACATGGCCGAAGAGCACCGCCCGCAGCCCCGCCACCGGGGCGAGCAGGGCGAGCAGGGCCGCACCGTCGTGCAGGGCGATGGCATCCAGCACGGCATCACCGATCGGCACGGGCGGATGGTGCACCGCCACCAGGGTGGGGGCCCCGCGGCAGACCTCGAGCTGCCGCGCCAGCCAGGCCAGCTGGCGCTCGCCCAGCCAGCCGCCGGTGCAGCCGGCGCGGTGGCTGTCGAGCAGCAGCAGGCGGCAGCCGCCCAGCTCCAGCAGGGCCGGAGCGATTACCGCCCGGCGGCCGAGGGCGGCCCGCAGCAGGGCGGGGTGGTCGTGGTTGCCGGCGAGCAGGGCCACCGGCGCCGCGGCCCGGCCCGGGGCCGGGCGCCGCTCCAGCAGCTCCCGCAGCCTCACATAGCCCTGCCAGCTCTCGTCCTGGCAGAGGTCGCCGCTGATCAGCAGCAGGTCGTGGGGCACGCGCGCGGCCTCCCCCAGGGCCAGCTCCAGGCGCCGCAGCGGCGGCCTGCCGCGGTAGTGGCCGCACGGGTCGGCCAACAGGTGGGGATCGCTGAGCTGCAGCAGACGCATCACGGTTCCAGGGGAGCTCCAACGCACCCGATTTAGGTTGCTGTCACTGCGCATCTCCTGCCATGGCAGCCATCCCCCCCGGCGAACGGCGCCGCTGCTCCCTCTGCCAGGTGGAGATCCAGGGCATGGCCGGCGGGGTCGACCGGGTGCACTTCAGCCAGGGGGAACCCGGCACCCGCGCCAAGCTCTGGGCCCGTGTCTGCCAGTACCTGCGCAGCGACGAGCAGAAGGCGCAGTGCCTCAACCTCGACCCCTCTCTGCGCGGCACGGTGGTGCAGAGCGACTATTACGCCGAAGCCCCGGTGATGGATCTCTCGGCCATGGCCGGATCCGGCGGCGGCGCCGCCGGCGGGGCCGGCCCGGAGCCCGGGGGCTGATGGCGCCATGGCCCATCCCCTGATCCCGGCACTTGATGCCCTGGCCCGGAGCGTGCTCGGGCCTGCCGGTTTCCAGCTGCGGGGCGTGCAGCTGCTCGCCCATCGCATCCCGCTCACGGTGCAGGTGCTGGTGCAGCGGGCCGACGGCGGCGACATCAGCCTCGACGAGTGCGCCGGCCTCAGCGCCCCCCTCGGGGATGCGATCGAGGCGGCGGGCCTGCTGCCCGAGGCCTATGTTCTGGAGATCAGCAGCCCCGGCATCGGCGAGGTGCTGCACGACGACCGTGATTTCCGCAGTTTCCGCGGATTCCCGGTGGAAGTGCTCCACCGCGACGCCAAGGGAGCTGAGGTGCGGCGCGAGGGCCTGCTGCTCGAGCGCGATGCTGAAGCCGTGCATCTGAACCTGCGCGGCCGCACCCGGCGGATCCCCCGCGGCGACGTGATCGCCGTGCGGCTGGTCACTCCGGCCGCCGAGGGCTGAGCTCCCGCAGACAACCGAATCCCCCAAAACTGAATCACCGCAAAACCGAAAAGTCATGGCCCTGGTTCTGCTGCCCGGTCTCAACAACCTGATCGAGGACATCTGCGAAGAGAAGAAGCTGCCGGCGGCGGTGGTGGAGGCCGCCCTGCGGGAGGCCCTGCTCAAGGGCTACGAGCGCTATCGCCGCACCCTTTACATCGGCATCAGCGAGGATCCCTTCGAGGAGGATTACTTCTCCAACTTCGATGTGCAGCTCGACCTCGATGAGGAGGGCTATCGGGTGCTGGCTTCGAAGATCATCGTGGAGGAGGTGGAGAGCGAAGACCACCAGATCGCCCTGGACGAAGTGCAGCAGGTGGCCGACGACGCCCAGATCGGCGACACGGTTGTGCTCGACGTGACGCCCGAGAAGGACGACTTCGGGCGCATGGCCGCCGCCACCACCAAGCAGGTGCTGGCCCAGAAGCTGCGGGATCAGCAGCGCCGCATGATCCAGGAGGAATTCGCCGATCTCGAGGATCCGGTGCTCACCGCCCGGGTGATCCGCTTCGAACGCCAGAGCGTGATCATGGCGGTGAGCAGCGGCCTGGGCCGCCCCGAGGTGGAGGCCGAGCTGCCCCGCCGCGACCAGCTGCCCAACGACAACTACCGCGCCAACGCCACCTTCAAGGTGTTTCTCAAGGAGGTGAGCGAGGTGCCCCGCCGCGGACCCCAGCTGTTCGTGAGCCGCGCCAACGCCGGGCTTGTGGTGTACCTGTTCGAGAATGAGGTGCCTGAGATCCAGGAGGGCTCGGTGCGGATCGTGGCCGTCGCCAGGGAGGCCAATCCCCCCAGCCGCTCGGTGGGTCCGCGCACCAAGGTGGCGGTGGATTCGGTGGAGCGCGAGGTGGATCCGGTGGGGGCCTGCATCGGCGCGCGCGGCTCACGCATCCAGCAGGTGGTGAACGAACTGCGCGGCGAGAAGATCGACGTGATCCGCTGGTCGCACGATCCGGGCCAGTACATCGCCAACTCCCTCAGCCCGGCGCGGGTGGAGATGGTGAGGCTCGTTGATCCGGAGGGCCATCACGCCCACGTGCTGGTACCGCCCGACCAGCTCAGCCTGGCGATCGGCCGGGAGGGCCAGAACGTGCGACTGGCCGCTCGGCTCACCGGCTGGAAGATCGACATCAAGAACGCCCACGAGTACGACCAGGGCTCTGAGGACGCGGTGGTGGCGGGGCTGATCGCCCAGCGGCAGGAAGAGGAGCGCCTGCAGGCCGAGGCCGAGGCCCGGCTGGCAGCCGAGCAGGCCGCCCGCGCCGAGGAGGACGCCCGCCTGCGGGAGCTCTATCCGCTGCCTGAGGATGAGGAGGACTACGACCAGCAGGCCTATGCCGAGGCCGCCGCTGACGAGAGCGGCGACACGGAAGCTGGCGACGAGGCCCGTGGTGAGGCGACGCCGCACGACGGCGAAGGGGTCCGGTGACCCGCCGGCCTGTGCTGCGGCGGTGCGTGACCTGCCGCAGGCTCTGCGACCGGATCCTGCTCTGGAGGGTGATCCGCCTGGCGGGCGGGGGCGTCGCCCTCGACCAGGGCATGGGCCGCTCCGCCTATCTCTGCCCCACCCGCAGCTGCCTGGATGAGGCGCGGCGGAAGCGGAAGCTGCAGCGGGCCCTGCGCTGCCAGATTGCGGATTCCATCGTTGAGACGCTCGAGCAACGGCTGCTGAACAGCGGCGCCGCTGGCTCTGAGGCAAGATGACCATTGGCCGCAGCGCGCCTGCGGCCTGGTGCCCACCGGCCCTCATGCGGCCGCGGGCTCCGACCACTGGAGACCTGAATGACCAGCAGCGGCAAAGTCAGAATCTATGAGCTGTCCCGGGACATGGGCCTGGACAACAAGGACGTGCTCGATGCTGCCGAGAAGCTGGCGATTGCGGCCAAGAGCCACAGCAGTTCGATCAGTGACGACGAAGCCGCTCGCATCCGCAACCTTCTGAAAGCACCGAATGGCGCCACGCCGGCCCCGGCCTCCGGCACCTCAGCTGCTCCGGCCGGCGGCCGGGCCATCCTCTCGGTGAAGAAGGCCCCCGCCAGCGCCGGGCCGCCGGCGCCTCCCGCCGCCTCGCCCAGCACCTCGCCCGCAGCCCCGCCGGCCCGGCCGGCAGCCGCCGTGCCCACCCGCCCGGCCCCGGCTCCAGCCGGCCCCCCGGTCAGGCCCGCCGGTGCGGGGGGGGGCAGGCCCGCCTCGCCACCGCTGCGTCCAGCTTCAGCCGCCGCTGCCGCCAGCCCGCGGCCGGGCGGTCCTGCGGCCCGGCCCGCGGCCGCCACCGCCGCAGTGCCCCGCTCCAGCGGCCCGCCGGCACGCCCGGCCACTCCGGCCGCTGCCGCCAAACCCCCGACGCCTGCATCCAGATCCGTCACGCCAGCGGTCAGGCCCACCCCCACTGCCCCTTCCACACCCGCAGCCCCCCCCGCCCCTGCCCGGCCCAGCGCACCGGCAACCCGCCCCGGCGCCCAAGCCGGCAAGCCCAGCCTCCAGGGGGGCCGACCCAGCGCGCCGGCGCGGCCCGCAGCGGCCCCGGCCGCCACTCGCCCTCCGGTGGTGATCGCCGGTAAACCAGCGAGGCCCTCGGCACAGCCCCCCAGCCGCAAACCTGAGGCGCCACGCCCCGGCGCCCCCGCCAAGCCCCAGCTCGTGGGCCGCCCGATCAGCGGCCCGCCGGCCGGCAGCAGCAGCCGCCCGGCGCCGCCTGCGGGCCGGCCACCCCTGAGCCAGCGACCGGGCATGCCCCAGCGTTCCGGTGCCGGAGTCCCCGGACGAGCCGGCCAGGTCGCCAGCGGCCGGCCAGCCCAGACCCCGCTTGAACTGGTGGGCAAGCCGATCCGCCGGGACGGCGCCCCACCCCAGGCCGGCGGCCGGCCCGGCGCACCCACCCGGCCGGGCGGGATCCCGGCCGGCATGCGCAAACCGGTGGCCCCCGGCGAGCTGATGCAGCTCCAGAAGCCCACCGGCCGTCCCACCGCCCCGCCCCCGCGCCGACCCGGCGAACGGCCGGGCCCGGAGGGCACCAGCGGTGAAGGCACGACCGATCTCACGCGGCCCACCGCCACCCCTCCCGCGGCGCCGCGGCGCCCAGGCTTCCGTGCGGCGCCCGCAGGCCCGGCCGGCAGGCCTCGCCGCCCCGACTGGGACGACAGCGCCAAGCTCGAGGCCCTGCGCTCGCGGACGCCCCAGAAGCAGCGCACCAAGGTGCACATCATCGGCGAGAACGATGATGCGCTCACGGCCGAAACCAGCGGCTACGCCGGCGAGCAGGAAGCCGTGGTGCTCTCGGCCAGCCTGGCCCGCCCGGCCAAGCCGAGGGGCCTGGCGTCCGCGCCGAAGCCCAGCGCGGCGATGCGCAAGCGCAAGAAGGAAACCACCCGCCAGCGCCAGCGCCGCCGGGCCATGGAGCTGCGCCAGGCCCGCGAGGCCAAGCAGCAGCGGCCGGAGATGCTGATCGTGCCGGAGGGCAACCTCACGGTGCAGGAACTGGCCGAGAAGCTGGGAGTTGAGAGCTCCGAGATCATCAAGAGCCTGTTTTTCAAGGGGATCATCGCCACGGTCACCCAGAGCCTCGATCTCCCCACGATCGAGACGGTGTCCGAGGAGTTCGGCGTGCCGGTGCTTGAGGACGACGTGGAATCGGCGGCGGCCAAGACCGTGGAGATGATCGAGGACAGCGACCGCGCCCATCTGATCCGCAGGCCGCCCGTGGTCACGGTGATGGGCCACGTTGACCACGGCAAGACGAGCCTGCTCGATGCCATCCGCAAGACCCGCGTGGCAGCCGGGGAGGCCGGCGGCATCACCCAGCACATCGGCGCCTACCAGGTGGAGGTGGAGCACGCGGGCGAACCGCGCCGACTCACCTTCCTCGATACCCCGGGCCACGAAGCGTTCACCGCCATGCGCGCCCGTGGCACCAAGGTGACCGACATCGCCGTGCTCGTGGTGGCCGCCGATGACGGCGTGCGCCCCCAGACCCTGGAGGCGATCAGCCATGCCCGGGCGGCCAAGGTGCCGATCGTGGTAGCGATCAACAAGATCGACAAGGAGGGAGCCTCGCCCGAGCGGGTGAAGCAGGAGCTCTCCGGCCAGGAGCTGGTGGCCGAGGACTGGGGTGGCAGCACCGTGATGGTGCCGGTGAGCGCCATCAAGGGCGAGAACATCGACCAGCTGCTGGAGATGATCCTGCTGGTCTCCGATGTGGAGGATCTGCAGGCCAACCCCGACCGCATGGCCCGGGGCACGGTGATCGAGGCCCACCTCGACAAGGCCAAGGGTCCGGTGGCCACGCTGCTGATCCAGAACGGCACCCTGCGCACCGGCGACGTGCTGGCTGCGGGGCCGGTGCTCGGCAAGGTGCGGGCGATGGTCGACGACACGGGCAAGCGCGTCAAGGCGGCCGGTCCCTCCGCCGCCGTCGAGGCCCTGGGCTTCAGCGAGGTGCCCACCGCCGGCGACGAGTTCGAGGTCTACGCCGACGAGAAGGCCGCCCGGGCCGTGGTCGGCGACCGCGCCACCGAGGCCCGGGCCAGCCGCCTGGCCCAGCAGATGGCCTCCCGCCGGGTGTCGCTGGCCTCGATGTCCGGCCAGGCCAGCGAGGGTGATCTCAAGGAACTCAACATCATCCTCAAGGCCGATGTGCAGGGCTCGGTGGAAGCCATCCTCGGGGCCCTCGAACAGCTGCCCCAGAAGGAGGTGCAGGTGCGGGTGCTGCTCTCCGCCCCCGGTGAGATCACCGAAACGGACGTCGACCTGGCGGCCGCCTCCAGCGCCGTGATCGTGGGCTTCAACACCTCGATGGCACCAGGGGCCCGCAAGGCAGCGGATGCCACCGGTGTGGACGTGCGCGACTACGAGGTGATCTACAAGCTGCTGGAGGACATCCAGCTGGCCATGGAGGGACTGCTGGAGCCGGAGCTGGTGCAGGAGGGCCTCGGCGAGGCGGAGGTGCGCGCCGTGTTCACGATCGGGCGCAACGCCGTGGCGGGCTGTTACGTCACCAGCGGCAAGCTGCAGCGCAACTGCCGGATCCGGGTGCTGCGCGGCAGGGAGAAGGTGTACGAGGGCGACCTCGACTCCCTGCGCCGCAACAAGGACGACGTCAAGGAGGTGGCCACCGGCTTCGAATGCGGCCTGGCCTGCGATCGCTTCAACGCCTGGCAGGAAGGCGACCGCATCGAGGCCTACAAGCTGGTCACCCAGCGCCGCACGCTCTCCACCTGAGCTTGGCACGCCGCGAACCGCTGATCTGGCTGCAGCTGCTCGGGGCCGCAGCCCTGCCGCTCGAGCTACTGCTGCTGCTGTTGTTGCTGGCGGGAGCGGATCCTGGCCCCGTGCCGGCCCTGGAGCGGCTGCTGGCCTGGGCGATCGGGGCGCTTCTGCCTGCACTGCTGCTCTGGCGGCGGCCCGCCGATCCCTTTTCCCTGCTGCTGCTGCAGACACCGCTGCGGGGCCGCAGCCGGGCTCAACGCGGTGTGGGGGCCGCCCCTCTTCTGGTGCCACGCCTGGCGGGCGCCCTGGCGGCGGCCCTGCTGCTGCCAGGACTGTGGTGGATCGACCGCTCGGCCGCCCTGGCCTGGCCCCTGGCCCTGCTCCCCGCAGCCAACCGCCTGGTGGCCCTGCTGCTCAGTGTTCCCGTGCTGGCGCTGATCGTGTGGCAGCTGCAGCAGGTGGTGCAGGCAGCCGCGCTGCTGCTGGGCTCGCCTCAGGTGCAGGAAGAGCGCACGCCCCTCAGCACCCACCAGCTCGGCAGCCGCTGGCTCTCGCTGGGGTTGCCGCTGCTGCTGCCCGAGCCCCTGGCGCTCGAGGCTCCGGGCCCAGAGCCGAAGGCGACCGCAGCCCCCCCGGCAGGCGGTTCAGGTGCCACCGGGCCGGTTGCGGTCGTACCAGAGCAGCCCGCCGAACAGCCCGACAGCCCCGAGCTGGATCAACAGATCGGTTGACGCCACCTCACCGCCGGCGGCCCCCCGCAGGGTCATCGTGGCGAGACCCACCACTCCGGAGGCCGCCAGGGCCAGCCACAGGCCGCGGCGCAGGCCACGCCAGGGGGTGCGGGCCTCCTGCAGCAGTCGTGCCCGCAGCTCGGGATCGATCGGTGAGCGCTTTGCTCCCATGGCCGGGCCTGCGGGCAGTTCATTGAATGCTAATTTCGGGATTAGGCCGGTGTAGCTCAGCGGTAGAGCAACTGATTCGTAATCAGTAGGTCGCAGGTTCAAATCCAGTCACCGGCTTTCGCGATTCTCCGCTCCAGCACTTGAGAAATCCTGGCGCTGCGGGCGCTCAGACAAGTCGCGGCGTTTTGTTCTGTCTCAACCGGAGCCAGGAAGGCCCAGGTTGTGTCGATCTGCAGTGCTTTTCCGTAAGGCAGAACGTAGAGCGTTTGTATCGAACCCCAGTGGTGGCTCTGGGACAGCTCCATGGCCCAGGAGCCTGTCGCGCCGACTCCCACCGCCCAGGTCTCCACAGACGCCCCCGCCAGTGCCGAGCACCTCAGACCTGGAACCGGCATCGGCGACTGCAGGCCATGCGCACGGACCGGGCCCACCATCTGGTCGGCCCGCTGGTCTCCTCCCAGAGCAGTCGTCCGGCAGCGCCAGTGGCCCACGTTGGCCCCCGCCGCCTCTCGCCCGATGACCCGCGGCACTGCCGGGCGCGCTGGGTGCCAGGCTCACCCGATCTGATCCCGTCGGGACGACAGCCGCTGGAGCGGCGTCCCCGGGCCTCACAGAAGCGCTGCATCGTCGCCATGGCCAGCGCTGGAGCGCCGCGTCGGATCAGACTCCGAGCGCCCAGGTCGCTCTCCAGTTCACTTCGCCGCCTCTGCGGGAGAGGGCTTCGTCAAGCAGGTTCGATCCGCGTCAGCCTCAGCAGTCTCGGGGCAGACCCGATCAGCGGCCTTGCGCGCATCGCTGAGCACATGGAAAAGCACCCGCGGCGACTCGTTGAGCAGCCCCACCCAGTGGCCCAGATAGGCGGCATGATTGGCCATGGCGCTGCCGATCTCCAGGCGATCCCCGAGCAGTACGGCACCCAGCTCGGCCACCAGCTCCTCGCGGGCATAGGCCCGGCCACCATCGCCCATGCCGCCGGAGAGATCCCTGGCCAGCCGGGAGCTGTGGCCCGTGGAGTGGATGGCCTCATGGGCCCAGGTGGCGTAGAAAGCCCCGGCCGAATGAAAGGTGGTGCGATCCGGCAGCTGAATGCGATCAGGCACCGGCAGATAACAGGCCCGATCACCCCCGAAGCTCACGGTCACCGGCCAGCTGCTGAGCACGGCCTCTGCCGCCATCAGCCGCTCCGGCTCGGGCCGCAGGATGGCCCCATCGGCACGCCGCCGCTTCTGAATCAGCGCCGCCAGGGCCTCGCCTTCCAGATCGGCCGCATTGAAGAGTGCCACCGGCCGGTAGCTCACCCAACGGCGGCCGGGCTGCGCCGACGCTTGGCCATCGACGCCCCGAGTGCCGGGACCACCCTCCGCCGCCGGGCCCGACCCCACCAGCCGGCCTTCACCCGCCTGATGCACCTGGGGCCTCAGCCCATGCACTGCCCTGCTGCCCAGGCGGGGAGCAATCCCCAGTGCCTTGGCCTCAGCGAAGCCGCACCAGTAAGGCAGGGTCGATCCGCGCAGGTGCATGCCCAGGGTGAGCAACGCTGGATTGGCGCCGCGGTAACGCCGGCCGGAGAGCAGATTCACGTGGTGACCCCCTGAGGCGGCGTCCCATTCCCGCCGCCAGGGGGTGGTGCCGGCCTCCAGCAGGGCGATCAGGGAGGCCACCAGCTTTTCCTCGGGCGGGACCCTGGCAGCAGAAGCTCCTCGCGACGATCGGGAGGAGCGGGATGGTGAAGCAACAGCCACGGATCGACAAGCACAGGACCGCAAGCGCCAGCGCGGCCAGCGTCAAGGGCCGGCCACAGCGCCGTGAACCCAATGCCACCGGCGTCACATCGCCTGACGCCGCTCGCCCCCCTCACGATGAGCGGGGCTGAGAGTTACCGCGTCTGCTCCTCCGGCGAAGACCGCTGGGCCTCCTGTCGCCCAGACCCCAGGGGCCCATGCAGGTGCTGGGGACGGGGCGTTGCCGGCTTGGCTGCCCGCAATCACGCAACACCCACCAGGACGGAGGCGCCGCTCGGTCTCCGGCCAACGGGGTCGACGCGGGACATCCGGCCCTTCTCCAGGCCCCTCAACCAGGCGCGAACCGCGGCAGATCCCCGGCCAGCCGCAGCGGCCAGGCTGCCTTGCTGAGCTCGAGCACACGGTGACGCACCAGATGGGGCAAACCCGGCAGCCAGTGAAACCGCTCCAGCCGCTGCCGGCGCCACAGCAGCCCATGCACCTGGCCGGTGGTGCTGTCCCAGTGCCAGTCCACCAGGAAGCCATCCAGCAGCCGCTCCTGCCGGAGCTGGGCCTGCAGGGCGCGGGCCAGGAACCGGGGGCGCTGCCGATCGCAGCACTGACCCTGCAGTTGCGGCCTCGGCGGTTGCGCCAGCACCCAGGCGCCAAGCCACTGCAGAGCCCCCAGCAGGGCGGCAGGGCGGGCCCGCAGCGCCACAGCGCCTCGGGGCAGTACCAGAGCCGGGGCCGGGGCCGGGGCCGGCGACACGGCAGCCAATGTCAGGGAAAACGCCATGGATTGGGTAGCGCTTGCCACATCCTGCCCAGGTTTGTCAGAAACCGCCAATGGATCTCGGCTGTCTTGAGCGCCGCCCAGCGGCCGGGGCTGATCCTTACGCGGGCGCTCGGCGACGAAGCCACCCATGGCCTGATGCGGATCCTGGGGGGAAGGAACCCGTTGACGACGCTCCTCGGCGTTCTGCCCGGCCGGTGGTTCCCACGGCGGCAGGTCGCGGGGGAGCTGGCGGAATGCGCATCCTCAGGAGTTGGCAGAACAACCGCAGGAGAAGCCGCATTGTTCCCTCCTCAGAGCCGGTGGAGCTCCAATCGGGCTGATTGTCAGAGGTTCAACGGTTCAGAGCTCCCGTATGGGTGTGCTGGCTCCCGCTGGGCTCCCTGATCGCTGCCGTCTGGCCACGCCTCTCCGGGCACCCCACTGCTCAGGCCGCCGCCAGCGCCGCTCTGAGCAGGTTGCCCAGCCGGATCAGGTTGCGGGCGATCACCTGCAGGCCGAACACCGCACGCACCTAGTCGGTGCCGTGCGGCTGGTGCTCTGAGCGACGCACGGTGGGCAGCGGGGATGTCAGCCGCCATTGCGTTGGCGGCATCC